>ERZ772876.2060-NODE-2060-length-17894-cov-9.867706_pt1 | contig 17894 bp, 17 predicted proteins | sample MGYA00580584_ERZ772876 | MGnify/ENA primary metagenome ERZ772876 (study PRJEB29015, sample SAMEA2737728) | human gut metagenome | biome: human gut; feature: human-associated habitat; material: faeces | place: China | collected 2012 ... | reverse complement strand
CAAAAATATATTCATACTACTGTTACTATTTATTACAGTAATTTTTATAGGAAATAAAATAGATAAAGTTTCGGATTATTATTTTTATAAATTATATTATATGTTATGGATTTTTACTATTTATTTAGCTTATAAAGGATTTACAGAACTCATATATTCTAAAAATTGGAAACAAAAGTTGGCTAAAACTTTAATAAGTTTATATTTTGTCGGAATGATAGTAACTTTGATGTGTAACAATTCATTATATTTATGGGATATATATAATTATAATTACCAAAGAATAATTAATGATGAAGATACTTATGGTAATAAATATTTGGAATTAGTAGAATATTATAGCAAAAATTTGGCGAAAAATAGGAATGATGTTGAAATTTTAAATAGTACACAAATAGGCAGAGTAAGGTGGAGATATGTTTTGTTTCAAAATCCAATTTTCCTTTTTGCTGATGAAGAACTATTTAGTATAGAAAATTGGTTAAATAATAAAACAGCATCTTATTTAATTTATAGTAAAAAGGATTATAGTTTTGAACCAGATAAGAATGATAAAAATTATGAAGTTTTATTAGATAATTCGGAAGGTGCTATATTAAAAAGAAAGTGAAATATAAAAAATTAAAATGAAAAAATTTCCTGTTTATTTTTTCTGAATTTGCAAATGATAGTATTAGAAAAAGCAAATAGCTTTTTTCTGAAAATGTTATTTGCAGGAGGTGAAAAAAACAATGGCAAACAGAAATAGTAATCAAAAATTAGTTCCAGAAGCTATGGATGCTTTAAACAAATTCAAATACGAAGTTGCTAGCGAAGTTGGAGTTAATTTAAAAGACGGATATAATGGAGATATTTCAGCTAGAGACGCAGGAAGAATAGGTGGAAATATGGTTAAAAAAATGATTCAACAAGTTGAAAACGGAATGAAATAGTTATACTAAAAATTATATTACAATTTTGTAATGACTGTTGTAATTCATTTTTGATAGACTAATAGAATTTTTAAACTCAAAGATAGAGGTAGAAAGTTAAATTTTGCTTTTTGATATTATTTAAAATAAATAGTATCAATATGCAAATAGCAGTTAAATGTTATTTACATATGAAAAGGCAGGATTTGATTTCCTGCCTTTTTTATATGTATAGAAAAAAATATTACAAAAATATTACAATTTTTTTAATTTTATATTACAGAATGAAAAGTTTGTTGATTTTAATTGCTATTTGATGTAAAATTAAATAAGAGTTAATTTATAAAGGAGGAATTTGTTATGGCAACAAATCCAATGCAAAGAAAATCAAGAAATTCATTTTTATTAGGAATGTTATTAACATTAGTTATCGCAGGAGTAGTTATAGCATTACTAGTTATTCAATTGAAAAATTATAAAGACAAGGAAGCTGAAGAACAAGCAAATAGTGTAAAAGTATGGGTATTAGGACAAAATGTAATATCAGGACAAGTTATTACAACAGATATGCTTACACAACAAGTAGTAAATAAAAATTTAGTACCATCTAACGCTATAGGAAATGTTACTATTCTAGATAATTATGCTTTAGAAGATAAAGAAGGTAATGAAATTATAACTGAATATAAAAATAATAGTAGTACAATGTATTTATCAAAAAATGGAACAAAATATGAACTAACATTAGAAGATACAGGAAATTATTCTTATACAGAAAATAGAGAAAAGAAATTTGTAGATTTATCACAAGTTCCAATCATAGCTAAAGTGGATATGAATAAAAATACAATTATTACTCCAGAAATGATTTCTAAATCAGATGAGAAAGTAACAGATGATTTAAGAAAACAAGAATATAATATGCTTCAATTGCAAACACAAATTGAAAGTGGAGAATATATAGATGTTAGATTATCATTACCAAATGGATTAGATTACATAGTAATATCAAAAAAACAAGTAGAATTTCCACAAATAAATGGAACAGATTCTGAAGATACAATTTGGTTGAAATTAAAAGAAGATGAAATTTTAGCAATGAATAATGCAATTGTTGAATCTTATAAAATATTAGGCTCAAGACTATATATTACACCATATGTAGAAGCTGGAATGCAAACGGCAGCAACACCTACATATGTACCAAGTGCAGAAGTTATTAATGCTATTAGAAATAACCCAAATATTGTTCAAACAGCAAAAGATGAATTAGTAAGCAGATATTCTCAAAATGCTTCAGTTAGAAATGATTATATTAATCCAGCTATTTCAGCAAGTGGAACAGAAGGAGAAGAAAATGTTAAGACAAAAGTACAAGAGTCTGTAACAGCTACAAAAACAGAAAGAAAAGAATATTTAGATTCTTTATCTGGTGAATAATTAATAGTTATATAAAATAAAAATAAGTCAAAGGAGAGTTACAAATGAGAAAAATAGGTTTTATAGGAGCATATGATAAAACAGATATGTTACTAAACATTGCTAAAATTCTTACAACAATGTCAAAAAAAGTTTTGATTATAGATTCTACTATTAATCAAAAAGCCAAATATGTTGTACCAACAATAAACCCTACTATCTCATATGTAACTTTTTTTGAAGATATTGATGTAGCAGTTGGGTTTAATACATTAGAAGATATAGAAAGATATTTAGGAGCTAGAGAAACATTACCATATGATATTGTATTAATAGATGCAGATACAGAAGAACGCATTAGACAATTTAACTTATTTGATGCAGATAAAAATTATTTTGTAACATCTTTTGATATGTATTCATTGAAAAAAGGCTTAGAGATATTAGGAAATCTACAAGATACGCTAGAATTAACAAAAGTTTACTTTACAGAACAAGCATTGAAGGAAGATGATGACTATCTAAATTATTTGGCTAGTGGATATAAAATAATCTGGAACAATGAAATTGTATATTTCCCAATAGAAAATGGTGATGCAACAGTAATAGCTGAAAACCAAAGAGTACAAAAAATAAAATTTAAAAGATTGAGCGTTTCATATAAAGATGCATTAACATTTATGACTCAACAAATTTTAAAAGAAAATACAGATTCTAGTGTAAGAAGAGCTATTAAAACAATAGAAAGAGGAGTATAACAATGTCAATTATAACATTTGTTAATAATATAAAAGAAGAGACAGGGAAAAGCATGTCTTTAGTTGCAATTGCAACATATATGGCAATTGAATATAATAATAAAGTTCTTATTTTATCAACAACAGACAAAAAAGATAAAATAAAATCTTGCTTTTTTGAAGATAAACAAGTGAAAAAAATTCGTTTAGGAATTTTTGGCGAAAATAAGTCAACATTGGATACAGAAAGTGGTATAGAAGGAATTGCAAAAATTGTTAGAAGCAATCGATTAACACCAGATATGATAACTAATTATACAAAAGTAGTTTTTAAAGATAGGCTAGAAATATTATTAGGGGCGGAAAGAAAAGAAAAACAAAATACAGAACAAATGAAAATTAATGAAGAATACATCAATGTAATTGCTACAGCCAATAATTATTATGATAAAATTTTTGTGGATTTAGATGAAAATATAACAGAAGATGTAAGAGAAAAAATTATAAATATGTCAGATTTAGTTATAGTAAATTCAAGCCAAAACTATAAAAGCTTAGAAAAATTAAAACAAAATAAAGAAACAAATGAATTACTTAACTTACCAAAAACATTATTTTTAATAGGAAGATATGATAAATATTCAAAATATAATTCTAAAAATATAACCAGGTATTTAGAAGAAAAAAACCAAGTACTTACAATACCATATAATACATTATTTTTTGAAGCATTAAATGAAGCTGGAGTACCAGACTTATTTTTAAAATTCAAAAAATTAAATGATACAGAAGACAGAAATGCTATTTTTATTCAAGAAATAAAAAGGGCATCAGAAAATATAGTATATAGAATTCAAGAATTACAAGCAAGAATGTAAAAAAACTTACGAACCAAGTGAGAGAGAGGGGAAAAGTCAAATGACAATAACAAACATATTATTAATTTTTGTTGTTCTTGTGGCAGCAGGAGCTTTAATGTATAACTACATAAAAAAGAAAAAAGAAGCACCAGTTGAAGATAAAATTACAGTTGACGACAAGACATATACATTAGATCTAATGGAGGAATTTGTTAAAAGAAGATTAGACGAAATAACAAAAGTCAATTTGTATGATATTGGTCTTTCAGAAGAAGAATTAAAAAGAAGAAAAAACAAAAAATATGAATTAAAAAAAGCTTTAAAAGGTTGTACATATGGTGATGTTAATGATAAAAAGTATGTAAAAGAATTGATTTTTGACTTATTATCAAAGGAATATAATGTAAATGAATCTAACATTTCAAAAGCAATTCCATTTGAAGTACCTTCTTTATTAACAGCACAAGATAAATTTGATATTTTAATTTATGTATATAAAAAAGATTTCGGATATGAAGCATTAACAGAATTTATTAAAAAATACAATTTAGCTGAATTAAAATATGTAGAAGGAGAAACAAAGCCATCTTATGTTATAACTTCACAAGAAATCCAAGAAATATATGAAAAAGAAAATCCACAATTAGATTTTAAAGATAAATTATCTGTTGTAGTACAAAGAATTTATCAACACTATAAAGGATATAGCAGTATAGATGAAGTAAGAGATATGAACATAGATGGTGTATCTGGTGGTGTATCTGGACTTCCAGAAAGCTTTTTAAGCCAAGTAGCACAAACTTCAGATACAGATTATTTAACACAAATATCTGAACACAAAGTACCAAGAGCATGTGACAGTATTTGGATATTTTTCCAAGGTAAATCTATACGTTTAGCATTTTTAAGTTTTGGAACAGAAGCAGAACTAAAAAGAGTATGTCAAAATATTTATAAATATAATAACCCAGGTCAATTATCAGACACTAACGGTTATAAAATCAATGAAATGAAAGACGGTTCTCGTGTCGTTGTTGTAAGACCAAGTTTCTCAGAAACATGGGCATTCTTTGTAAGAAAGTTTGACGTAAAAAGAGCTACACTAGAACAATTAGTAAGAGACCCAGGAAAAGAAGATGCAATAGAATTATTAAAATATTTAGTAAAAGGAGCAAGAATTACAGCAATTACTGGTGAACAAGGTTCTGGTAAAACAACACTTTTAATGGGTATGATAGAAAACATATATGAAACAATGAACATAAGGGTTCAAGAAACAGCATTCGAGTTACACTTAAGAAAAATTTATCCAACCAGAAACATTTTGACATTTAGAGAAACAGATACAATTTCTGGACAAGAAGGTCTAGATGTTCAAAAGAAAACAGATGGTACTGTTAATATCATCGGAGAGGTTGCAACAGACCCCGTTGCATCTTGGATGATACAAGCAGCACAAGTTGCATCTAAGTTTACAATATTTACTCACCATGCTAAAACATTTCCAAACTTAGTTACAGCTCTAAGAAACTCAATGTTAAGAACAGGTGTATTCAAAGATGAAAAAACAGCAGAAGAACAAGTTGTACAAGTATTAAATTTTGATATACATCAAGTAAAAGACTTTAGAGGAAAAAGATATATAGAAAGAATTACAGAATGTATTCCTTTGGAAAATAAAAATGAATACACATTTGACCACAGAAATGAAAAATCATTAGAAGGAAAATTCGATAAATTTTTTGATAATGCAACACGTTATTTCCAAAAAGTTACAGATAGACAATTATATACATATAGAAATATTATGGAATATGTTGATGGAGAATATGTTATAACAAATCCAATATCAGACGAAAACTTAAGACAAATGAAAGAAAATATGGATGATACAGATGCAGAAAACTTTGAAAAATTTATAGAAAAACATTGGAAAAAATCATTGAATAGCCAAAGAGATACAGTAACTGTAGGAGCACCGGCAGAAAGAAAGAATAGAATAGATAATGAAATAGAAAATATACCAAAAAGAAGAGGAAGAAAACCAAAAAATGATAAAGAACAAATATAGTAGGAGGTGATAGTAAGTGTCTAATAAATTTATTTTTATAATTATGGGTATTGCAGTTGCAGGTATTGTAATTATGGGAATTTTATACTATGTATTACAAAAAAAGATGCAAAAGTCAGACTATAAAAGATTGCAGAAACTTCAAAAAGGAACACGTTCAAGTGGATTTTCTACTGAAGTTATGTATCAAAAACTATATTTGTTTTATGTAAAAACACCATTTATAAAAAGATATATATTAAAATTAAGAAGAAGATTAGAAATTTTAAATATTGATGATGAATACAGAACAAGAAGAGATGCCTCTAAAATTATGACTAAATCACTTGCTATCTTAATACCACTTGTTTTAATTACAATATTAATTACAAAGTCAAATTACTTATTAATGTTTATATTGTTAATATTTGAATTATTTATGATAGATACTTTAATAGACGGATCAATAGATAAAAAGGATGATGCATTATTATTACAACAAGTTGATTTTTTTGGAGAAATAAGACATGCTTACCATGAATATAACATGGTTGAAGAAGCTATTTATCAAGTATCACAAGATGATGAGAAAGAAGTTTCAAGACAAGGCGAAAAAATATATGAAATTCTAATTTCTGATGACCCAGAAACAGAACTTGAAAAATATTATGATATAGCTCCAAATAATTTCTTAAAGGAGTTTGCAGGTGTTTCATATTTGACAAGAGAATTTGGCGATAGAAAAGTAGATGGAGCATCATTATATTTAAAAAATGTTGATAATATTACACAAGAAATGCAAATAGAAATATTAAAAAGAGATAAATTAAATTATGTTTTTAGAAGTTTATCTTTAATATCAATTGCACCAGTATTATTATTAGAACCTTTAAAAAATTGGGCAGTATCAAATTTCTCATTTGTTAAAAACTGGTATTATGGAAAATCAGGAATGATTGTTCAAATTTTAATTTTAATTATAACTGTTCTTTCTTATATATTAGTTAGAAAATTAAAAGATAACGGTTCTGTAAATTTAAATACTAAAAATACAGAAAATCCATGGCAAGCTAAAGTATATAAAAATAAATTTGCAAAAAAAATTATTGATTTATTTTTACCAAAAGATGGAACAAAAGAATATAAAAAATTAAAAGACTTATTAATAGATGCAGCATCTCCATTAAAAATGGAATGGGTATATGTAAATAGAATTTGTATAGCAATTGTAACATTTATAGTTTCAATATTTACATTTATGCAATTACATAATATAGCGATTGACTATGTATACAATGAACCAACAACAGACTATAACTTAATTAGTTCAACGTCTTCTGCTAAAGATCAAGCAAAAGCAATGGAGATAACTAGACAGGATAATGAATTTATTGAAAAATTCAAAGGAAAAGTTGATACAACAGAAAAAGATGTTGAAAAAGCAGTTAGAAAATCTAAGTACTATGAAGGCTCTAGTGATCAAGAAATAGAAACTGCTACTAAAAGAATTTATGGAAAAATAAAAACTGTAAATTCAGAATATTTAAAATGGTTTGAATTATTACTAGGATTTGTATTTGCAATTTTAGGATATATGTCTCCAGTATGGCTTTTAATGTTCCAAGCTAAAATGAGACAATTAGAGATGGAAGATGAAGTTATGCAATTCCAAACAATTATATTAATGTTAATGAGAATTGAGAGAGTTAATGTAGAAATTATATTGGAATGGTTGGAAAGATATTCTAACATATTCAAAAGTCCTATTACAAAATGTGTAAACAATTATGAGGCAGGTGCATGGGAAGCACTAGAAGCAATGAAAGATGAAATTTCATATAAACCATTAATTAGAATTGTCGAAAGTATGCAAGCAGCAGTAGAAAAGATACCAATAAAAGATGCATTTGACGAATTAGATTCAGAAAGAGAATATTATAGAGATAAGAGAAAAGAATCTAATGAAAGACTAATAAAGAGAAAAGGAATGATTGGAAAGGTAATCGGATTTGCACCAATGGTTTGCTTATTTGTTGGATATTTAATTATACCATTAGTATTTATAGGACTTACAAGTATGCAATCTTCATTTTCTGCTATGTCTAGTACAAGTTTTTAAAAGAAGAAAAAGGTTGAAAAATAATTATATTTTAATTTTTTTCAACCTAATTTGTACATATGAAAGGAATGTGATAAAAAATGGAAAATGCATCAAAAGCACTATTGATGGCTGGTGGAATATTAATTGCCTTACTTGTTATAGGCTCAGTTTTATTAATGTTTAATCAAATTGGAAATTATAGAAGAGCAAATACTGATTCTGAAAAAAGTTCACAAATAGCAGATTTTAATAAAGATTTTGTGCGTTATGCAGATGGAGAAAAAATAAAAGGAGTAGATATAATTTCATTAGCAAATAAAGTTGTAGATTATAATCAAAAAAAAGGTACAGCAAATTCAGTTGATTATAATAAAAAAATTACATTAAAGATAAATTTAGCACCATCAGCAAGTAGCAATTTTATAACAACGTATGGAAAGGATGGAAAATCAGAACTATTTGACAGAAAAACTAATTGGACAGTTTCAAGTTCAGATACTCAGTTCGTAAGTATAGTAACACAATTTGCTGCTTTAGAAAGTACATATACTTTGGGGACAATGATTAAATTATCTGCAAATTATGATTCAATAGAGAGTGGAGATAAAACAGCAAGTCAGGTTGCCGGAAAAAATGTAGAAGATATTGATAGAGATCCTAGTATAATAAAAAAGTATAGAGAATATTCAGAATTTAAAAGTTCTACATTTATAAATGATGGTGAACCTAAGTATGATAATGGACAAGTAGTAGAATTATCTTTTAAATTTGTGAAATAATGATATGACTGAAGAATGCTTATTAGTATTTAATAAAATAGAAAATAGTATGTAGAAAGTAAAAGAAATGCAATGGAGGGATAAAAATGGAGAATGCATCAAAAGCTTTAATTATGGCTGGTGGAGTATTAATAGGAGTATTGATATTATCTTTAATGGTGTACTTATTTGTTTCATTTGGATCAACTTCTGCACAAATTAACTCTGAAAATGCTAGTAAGCAAATTGCACAGTTTAATTCAAAATTCACATCATATGAAAATAAAGAAGGACTTACTATTTACGATATTGTTACTGTTGCTGGATATGCTAAAGAGAATAATCAATATTATGATTGTGATAATAATTCTTATAATAAAGAAAATTATAATATTTATGTTTATATAGGAAATTCAAATAATGAAATTCAAAAAAAGACTAGTGAAGAAATGCAAGCTTTGATAACAAATGAACCTATTGTAAATACTGCTCTTCCTACATATAGCTGTAAAATAAAAGATTATCATACAAATGGAAGAGTAAAAACAATAATATTTACGAAAAATCAATAAAACAATAGATAAAAATGTTGAAAAAGTGTATTTAAAATGTTATAATTAAAAAGGTAGGAGATTATGAAAAAAATTGTCATATTTTTTGCTATTATCGTAATAATGGTAGCTGGAATATATTATATGTACTTGAATTATAAAGTTAATTTTAATACTACTAAAAAAGCTAATTTGGAATTTGAAAACTATTTAAATCAAGAAATTTATGGAAATGATTTAGCAACAGTTATAAATCGAGCTGTGGATAATAATTCTAAAAATAATGTAGAAAAAACTAATAAAGGTATTTATATAGACAATGAAGCTAATTCTATTAGTATAGAAATAAAATTTACAGATAATGATTCAGTATATAAAATGGAGACATTATATAATAGTGGTATGCAAAATTTTATAAATTACTATAATAGAATTAAATTTAAATGTACAGATATAAAATATCATAATTCAACAAAAAAAGTAAAGTATATGTTATTTGAACAAATGACACAATAAATAAGTTTTTAATGTTACTAATTACAAAAATTAGTATGAATAATATAAAATAAATATAAGAAAACAAAGGAGGAAGTAAAAATGGAGAATGCTTCAAAAGCACTTATTATAGCTGGTGCAATATTATTAGCTATATTATTAATATCTTTAGGTATCTTTATCTTTAGCCAGGCACAAGATACTGTTACAAACAGTGGAATGTCTCAAGCTGAAACATCAGCATTTAATACTAAATTTACAAAATATGAAGGTGTAAGAAAGGGATCCGTTGTGCGTTCAATGATTCAAGAAGTTATTGCAAGTAATGCTGATGATAATAATATTAGTGCTAATAGATTGGTTTCTATAAAATTAAATAATTCTGAATACAACGCAAGTAAAGTAACTAGTAAAGATATATCAAATTCAAAATCTTATAAAGTAGATGTAACTGCATATACTAAAGGTTGTGTAAGTCAAATTACTATAGCAGAGCAACGATAAAATAATTAAGTATATAATTATAAAAAATTATATTTAGAAAATTGTTCTAGAAAGGAGATAGCAATGGAAAATGCAGCAGAAGCATTAAAAATGGCAGGAGCCGTATTAATATTTGTATTAGCTGTTTCTATTGCTATTTTATCCTTTGGAAGTGTAAGAGAAACATCTGATATTATTTTAGACTATAAAGATAGAGAAACTGAATATATAGATGGAGATTATTATTATAAAACTTCAGGAACAGAAAGAACTGTTGGATTAGAGACTGTTATACCAACTGTGTATAGGGCATATTTAGAAAACTATAAAGTTGTTTTTGAGGGATTAAATAAACCAATCTATAAAATAAGTAAAAGAAATTCAGATGGAAGTATTACTGTTTTAAAAAAAATGACACTAGACTTAGAGACAAACTTAAATACAGATTATCAAAATGCAGTATTAGCAAATAATGAACAAAAATCTGAATTTTTATGTGGAATTTTGTATGGTAAGTTTAAATCAAATAATAGAACAGATTTTGAAAAAAAATTTAACGTAAATATAAATGAGTCTGAAACAAAATGCATCTATGACCAACTTAAAGAAGCTCAAAGTAATGGAAAAACAATTAAAGAATATTTAGGTGTTTACTATCAAATAGACAATCCTGAAGAGCCTGATGTAAATAAAACAGAGAAAAGAATTATTACTTACAAAATTCAATAAAAATATAAAATTCTAGATGAAAATCCAGAAAAAGGGGGAAAAGAAATGAGTGATACATTAATTACAGTTGTAGCAATTGTTCTAGCAGCAGTTTTAATATTTGTTGTACCAGTAATGACAATGGCAGATAGATTTGATGCAACTACACAAGCAAATATTGAGTCAATAACATCAGAGTTTGTAGAAGATGTAAGAACAACAGGAAAGTTAACTAGAGAAAGGCATAATAAATTTTTAGAAAATTTGTCTGCAACTGGATATACATATGATGTAAATATGGAATTTAAAATTCAAGATGAGAACCCAGGAAAAAAGACAACACAATCAACAAGAGATAAAATAGGTGAAAATGTATCATATTCAGTATATACATCACAAATAGAAAAAGTATTAGAAGAAGATGCTAGTCATACTTATACATTAAAGCAAGGAGATATGATTTCTGTTACTGTAAGAAATACAGATTTAACATTGGCACAACAAATGAAAGATTTTATGTATAAAGTTGTAGGAAATGATAATTATACAGTTGTGACTACACAAGGTGGATTAGTTCAATCTAATTCAAAATAAAATAGCAAAGGGAGGTATCTAAGTTGGATGATATACTTATGTCTATAATAGCTATAGTGTTAGCTACAATATTAATGTTTATTTTTCCATTAATGACAATGTCAGACCGTACTGATGATATCTCTCAATTAAGTGTTAAATTGGCAACTACTGAGTTTGTAGATGATGTTAGAACATCTGGAAAAATAACATTAGAACGTTATGGAAAATTTTTAGAAGCTTTAGGCTCAACGGGAAATATTTATAATGTAGAATTAGAAATTAAAGTATTAGATGAAAATCCAGGAAAAAAAATAACAAATGCTTCTGGACATACACAAATAGGAGAAAATGTATATTATTCTGTATATACCTCACAAATAGAAGGAATTTTATATAATGATAATGGAAATAATATTTATTATTTAAAAGAAGGAGATATATTTTCAGTAAGTGTAAAAAATACTAATCAAACTATTGCACAACAATTGAAAAATTTCTTTTATACAGTAGTAGGAAATGATACTTATACAATAGCAGCTGCTCAAACAGAAATGGTTACAGCAACTGGAAGATAATTATTGAAAAATCAGAGGCTTGTAATATTGTGTATTACAAGCTTAATTTATACAGAAAAGAGGAAAAATATGAAATTACAGAGCTTAGCAATAATGTTTATTGTATTAATCTTGCCAATTTCCATAGTATTATCGTCATATACACAGACGAGAGTGCAAACATTAAATTTACAAGCTGAATATGATTCAAAATTAAATGATGCAACATATGATGCTTTAAAAGCGTATCAAATAAATAGCTTAACAAGTAGTTCAGGTGATTTTACAAACTCTAAGATAAGAGATATAAAGGCATCTGTAAATACGTTTTTTAATTCAATGTCTGTGAATTTTTATACAGCTGGTTATTCAAAAACAACGTTACAAAATTATGTTCCGGCACTTGTTTATACCATGTATGATGGATATTATATTTATTCTCCATATGAAAACAAATGGGATAGTGAAACTAATCAAAAACATGTGAATGATACGTCATATCGTAATGGTGAAAAATTATTTGGATTAAAACCATATGTATATTATAGCTGTAGATATAAGTCTTCTACATATGACATTGTAATTACATATTCATTAGATAATTATATTCAAATAGAAGGAATCGTAAATAACAAACCAGTTAACAAATCAGGTTATTTATTAAGTAATATAGAAAAAGTAGGAGATAATTATAAATATAATGAAATTGAGATATCATCATCAGAAACTCTATTTGAATATGTAATATATGCTAATGATAATGGAAATGAAGCTTCTGGAACATATAGATATATAAAGAAAAATGGTATGAAATATTATTTAGATAGCAATAATAATGAAGTTTTTTATGTTTTAAATGGTAAAAGAATGAAACAATCTGGTATTTTAGCTAATGATATAATTAACAATTCCAGTGCTAAAAAATATTATGAAGAGGCGTATAACTTAAGAAAATTTATTGAAGAAAATTTGAGTGATTTATCAACTGAGGATATATTAGATGAAAATGGAAAAAAATATGAAAATAATAATAATCCATATTATTCAGTAGGTAAAATATTTGATTTTAGCTATACTGATGGGATAGAATCTAGTACATCAAATTTTAATACTCATAGGATAGATGTTATAAAACATTCAATAGAAAGAAATTTAGCAATTGTTATTAACAATTTTAATAATTATTCAGGAGCAACAACTGATTTCCAAATGCCAAAATTGAAAGATTCTGATTGGGATAAAATAATGGATAATATTTCTATTATTAGTTTTTTACAAGGAATTAATATAGGTGGAAAAGTCTATAATGGATATTCCATTATTACAAATACTAAAAATGAAGATGTTGTAATGGAAGATTCAATATATATAATAACCAATAATGATACTATTGCACACAGAGTAACGGAAAATGGATTAACAGGAGTAAATTCTTACGGAGTGTTTAATGTTAATTTAGAAAGAAGAACAGAAGAAATTTCAGCAATAACTAAATATTATTTTCCTGTAAATGTAACACTGTCATATGACTCAATTGTTACACAAAATAATGTTGCAAATCTATCTAATTCTAGTCTTAAAAAATATTTGAAGGATTCGAGACAAGCAACTCTTGCTAAAATTTATTATACTGCACTTGGAAGAGAAAGATATGGCTTGTATAGACAAAAATTAGAGATAGATACAGGTTCTTATTAAGAAAATTTAATATAAAAAAATATTTAAAGACCAAAAAATTTATTTAGATTTTTTGGTCAATTTTTGTATTAATTATAAGGAATTTTTATTAAAAAGATAATATTAACGAAGTATATTTTTCTATAGTATAAATGAATTGTAAAATAATTTGTTAAAGAAAATTTGACATGAAAATAATATGTATCTGTAAAATGTTAAAAATATAGCCAACATTATTATTGTATGTTGGGTTCTTATAAAAATTATAGTATATTAATAAATTAAAATTTGAATAAATACTTTTTAAAAGTAAATAATAAAATAATAAAAAGAAGAAAATTAAGGAGAAAAGAATTGAAAAGAAAACAATTCATAAAAAAAGTGAGTATTCTAATATTATTAATTATTATTTATACGTATGTTGTAGCAATTCAGTCAATTCCAAGTAATATTGTTATATTTGAAGGAGAAACAATTAGCTTAAAAACAATATTTGGAATAAAAGCCAATTTAGTTTATGATAATGAAACAGTAGAGACTATATCAAATAATCAAAATCCAATAAATGAAGTTGGAAAAAAAACAGTAAAACTAAATTTATTTGAAAATATATTCCTTAAAAATATAAATATAGATGTTCTTCCTAAAACTACAGTAATACCAGTGGGAAATATAGCCGGAATAAAATTATATACTAGTGGAGTTTTAGTAGTGGGAATGTCAGAAATATATGGTGTTGATAATAAAGCATACAAGCCATATGAAAATAGTGGAATTGAAGAAGGAGATACAATAGTTTCTGTAAATGAAGACAAAATAACATCTACAGAAGATTTGATAGAAAAAGTAAATTCTTCAAATGGAAATGAAGTGAAAATAGAGTATATTCATCAAGAAAAAACAGTTGCTTGTTCAATAAAACCAGCTCAAACAAGTAATAATGAATACAAATTAGGACTATGGGTTAGAGATAGTGCAGCAGGAGTGGGAACAGTATCTTTTTATGAACCATCTTCTAAAACTTTCGGAGCATTAGGACATGGAATTACTGATATAGATACAGAGCAGTTAATTGATATTGCATCAGGTGAGTTTGTAACAACTAAAATACTAAATATAGTAAAGGGTCAAGTTGGGACTCCTGGAAGAATTCAAGGAACAGTAGATAATCAAAAAAATATAGGAACTATACAAAAAAATACAAAATTTGGTATTTATGGAACAGTAGATAATATTTCTAGTTTAAATATAGATTCATCAGATGAGATGGAAGTTGCTTTAAGAGATGAAATAAAAACAGGAAAAGCAAAAATTAGATGTTCTTTAGAAAATGGGAAAATCGAGGAATATGAAATTCAAATAGAAAAAATATTTAAAGAGAATAATTATGATAATAAAAGTATGTTAATAAAAATTACAGATGAAAAATTACTAGATAAAACTGGTGGAATCATACAAGGAATGAGTGGTTCACCAATCATACAAAATGGAAAGTTTGTAGGAGCTGTTACACATGTTCTAGTAAATAATCCAACAGAAGGATATGCTGTCTTTGGAGATATAATGTTAAAGCAAGCTAAAATGACAAAAAATAATTAAAAAATTGTCATTTAGGCTTGTTTTTTTATGTGTTATAATATATAATACTATTAGCCTAAGGTAAATATTAATTTATTACTTTATAAATGAATTATACTATTATCATAAGGTTAAGTGATAAAATAAATTTACTTTAAGTTGCTTCAATATCATAATATTGATTAAATATAGAATTAATATAGTTAGTCAATATTCAAAATTAATTTTTTCTAACAGTTTTTGCAGAGATTACAAAAAATTTATATTCTAGGAGGATAATAATATGAATGAAAATATTTTAAATGAAATTTTAAGAGAAGTTAAAAATACAAATGAGAAGATTTCAGAATTAAAAGAATATGTGGATAAGCGTTTTGATGAGATGAAAGAATATGTAGATAAACGATTTGATGAACAATTCAATGAGATGAAAGAATATGTAGATAAACGATTTGATGAACAATTCAATGAGATAAAAGAATATGTAGATAAACGTTTTGATGAACAAAGTAAAGATATAGCGCAACAATTTACTGAGGTGTTAAAAGTTGTTAGCAAAAAACAAAATGAGCAATTTAATTATTTAGATAATAAAATTGACAAAAATAAACAAAATTTATATGAAGGTATTGAAGAATTAAAACAAGCAATAGCAGTTTAATAAATAACTGCTTTGCTTTAAAATTGTAATTTATGCAAAATGTAATGAAATTCCAAAAGCCCCATATATCTATAAAAGGGTATAGATATATAGGGCATTTAATTTACTATTTTTCAATTAACATTGGACCAATTTTAGTAACTGTCCCTGCACCTAAAGTTAATAAAATATCATTTTCTTTTATATTATTTTTTACATAAGACACACATTCCTCAAAATCAGGAATATACATTGCATTCTTTCCTAAAGAAATAATTTTATCAACTAAATCTTTAGAAGAAATATTAAATGTATTAATTTCTCTTGCTGCATATATATCTAAAACAATAATATGGTCAAAATCTTTTAAAGCATTAGCAAAATCATCTAAAAGATTTTTTGTTCTACTATAAGTATGTGGCTGAAAAACAACCCAAGATTCATTATATTTTTTATTTTTTAAAGAATTATATGTTGCTTTAATTTCAGTAGGATGATGACCATAATCATCATAAATGCTAGCACCATTAACTTTACCTTTAAATTCAAATCTTCTATGAGCCCCTGTAAAGCTATGTAATGCAGTTTCTAAACCTTTTTTATCGATTCCATAATAATTACATAAAGAAATACAAGCAAGTGCATTTAAAACATTGTGCATTCCAGGAACTGATAAAGAAATTTTGCAGAAAAATTCATTTTTAAAGAATACATCAAATGTAGCAAATCCATCATTATCAAATGAGATATTATCAGCATAGAAATCAACATTTTTATTTTTTATTCCATATGTTAAAATATTGCAATTTGTATATTGAGGTAACTCAAGACAATTTGTATCATCTCCATTTATTACTAATAAACCATCATCTGGTAGCAATTTTACATATTTAACAAATGCATTTTTAATATTTTCAAATGTTTTAAAATAATCTAAGTGGTCATTATCAATATTTAAAATGATTTCTGCTTTTGGACTAAATTTTAAAAAACTTTCTACATATTCGCAAGCTTCAATGATAAAATGTTCACTATTTCCAACTCTATAGTTTCCATCAATATTTTTTAGAAAAGCACCAACTTGAATACTTGGATCTTTTAAAGCTTCTAAAAAGCAAAGAGAAATCATAGATGTTGTAGTTGTTTTTCCATGTGTACCAGATATACAAATAGTATCTTTATAACATCTTGTTAGTTCTCCTAAGAAATCTGCTCTTTCTATTGTAGGAATTTGTAGTTTTTTTGCTTCTAACATTTCAGGGTCATCCTGTTTTATAGCAGCAGAATAAACAACTACATCTGCTTTTGCTATATCTTCTAAATTATGACCAATTGTAACTTTTATTCCCATAGATATTAATTTATCTGTTGATTCAGATTGAGATGCATCAGAACCAGTAACATTAATTCCAAAATTTGTTAGAATAGCAGCAATACCGCTCATACTAACTCCACCGATTCCAATCATATGTACATTTTTATATTTTTTTATATTACATGTATTAGGCATTTTATTCACTCCCGATATTTGATTTTAACAGATAGATTATATAATTATATAATCAAAAATTCAATAGTTTTTTTAAATTTAATTAACTTATAACATTGAATTTTGATTGCAGTTTATAGAAAATATGAGATGGTATGGAAGTATATATCTTTAGGGTTCCTACTTAGTTTAAATTTATAGCCTGTTCATTACATTCAAAAAGAAAATCTAATATAAAAAATCGAGCATCTTTCACTCAGGCTAAAATGTATATATGTATATGTTTTTATAATTTTTGAATGTGATT
>ERZ772876.2056-NODE-2056-length-17912-cov-3.961584_pt1 | contig 17912 bp, 18 predicted proteins | sample MGYA00580584_ERZ772876 | MGnify/ENA primary metagenome ERZ772876 (study PRJEB29015, sample SAMEA2737728) | human gut metagenome | biome: human gut; feature: human-associated habitat; material: faeces | place: China | collected 2012 ... | reverse complement strand
AATTATGGAATTTTGACATTGCCGACAAATACTCCTTGTATCTGTCGCTGTTAAACAAGTCCTTAATGCCTTGCTCCAATTTGTCGGTAATTTCCTTAACTTTCTCTTTTTGAGATTTGCCCGTAAATTCAATGGGCTTTACTTCTGACATCTGTTACACCTCCAAATCCTTGTTTTTATCCGGCTTAAACGGATTTTCTCTTGCACTGTCAAATTCACGGTATCGCTCTGTAAGCTCGGTTATCATACTTTTAATACCCTGCATAAATTCTTTCGGACTTGATTTGCCTTTTGCAATCTCGGTAAGTTTATTTTCCCATTCTGATGTGAGCTGTGCGGATATGAGTGTGTCGGGCAGAACGGAAACAAGCAGTATTCCGTTTTTGGTGGGTGTTATCTGCCGCCCGTTTCTCTGTGCAAATCCCGTTTGTACCAGCTTTTCCAAAATGGCGGCTCTGGTTGCCGGAGTTCCCAATCCGCGTCGGAACAAACTGCATTTCGCTTCGTCCTCCGTTTGTCGGACATTCGCTTTATTTCGTTGTTCCTCCTTATCCCCACACAAGCCCGCTTGTGCGGGGTGCCCCGAAAATGCGTCGTCCGTTGTCTCTTTTGCTCCCGCCGTTTCCATTGCAGATAACAGCGTGTCCTCTGTGTACGGTTTCGGAGGCTGCGTATATTTTTCTTTAAGCTCCGGCGCTGCTCCTGCAAATAGCTGTCCTTTATAGAATTTCACAAGCGGCGCTGATTCCGCATTATCCGTCTTTGGATATATCAGCTTTTCTATTGTCCGAAAGCCCTCAGAAACAATTTCCTTGCCCTTTGCCGTAAAGGTATATCCGCCGCACTCGAAAACTGCCGTAGTATTTTCATACATATAACTTTCCGCCGACGCTGAAATTATCCGGCATAAAACAAGTTTCAGAATATTCAGCTCCCCCGTCGGAATTGCCGGCAAATCCGCCTTTTCAATTTCAAGCGTGGGAATAATGGCGTGGTGGTCTGATACCTTGCTGTTGTTTATCATCCGGGATATTTCGGGGAAGAAATCGGGTGCTTTGTCAAACGGCGGTATATCCGCACCGAGACGAATAACCGCCGCTGCCGTTTCCGCCATATCCTCCGTCAAATATCGGCTGTCCGTTCGGGGATAGGTGATAAGTTTCTTTTCGTACAATGCCTGTGCGTAGTCAAGCGTCTGCTTTGCGGTGTAGCCGTAAATCCTGTTTGCCGCCCTTTGCAGCGTTGTTAAATCAAACAGCTTCGGCGGCTGTTCGGTTTTTGTTTCTTTGGTAACGGAAATGCAAACGGCCTGTGAGTGTTCACAAGCCGTTATAATTTCTTTTGCCGTATTCTCATTGTCAAGCCGTTCGGTTTCCGCTTTCACGCCGCCGAGCGTGAGTTCAGCCGTAAAATACTTTTCTTTTCGGAAATACGCTATTTTGTTATGCCTGTCGCATAAAAGGGCAAGCGTAGGTGTCTGCACTCTGCCGATATTCAATGTTTTTCCGTAGAGAATTGAAAACAGCCTTGTTGCATTGATACCGACTATCCAATCCGCCCACATTCTGCAAAGTGCGGAATAATACAAATTATCATACTCGCTGCCGTCCTTTAAGTTTTCAAAGCCCTCACGAATTGCTGCATTTTCCATTGATGAAATCCAAAGTCTTTTGATAGGCTTTTTGCAATTCGCCATATTGTAGACAAGCCGGAAAATCAGCTCGCCCTCACGCCCTGCGTCGCAGGCGTTAATAACCTCGCTCACGTCTTTTCCGGTCATAAGGCTTTTTACAACCTTAAATTGCTTTTGCTTATCGCCGTAAATCTTGTACTTGAAGTTATCGGGAATGATAGGCAAATCAGCATAATTCCACTTTGAATATTTTGCATCGTATTCCTCAGGGAACGCTGCCGCTGCCAAATGCCCGACGCACCAAGATATGATATATTCGCCGTTTTCAATATATCCGTCACGGCTGCCCTTGATATTAAGCGCTTTTGCGATTGCAAGGGCAACTGACGGTTTTTCCGCTATAATCAGTTTCAAATTAAATTCCTCCTTTGAACACAAAAACAGCACCCAAGTTAATGAGTGCTGTTTTGATTGATATTAAATTAAAGTCCCAATATGTCCTTGTGATGTCCTATGTCTATCAGCAAAATTATAACGCCGTTTTCATAACGCCATAAAATGCGAATATCCATATTAACGCTCATTTCAAACACATTGTCAAGTCCCTGTACCTTTTTTGTACGAAGCGACGGATAAAAGGGATTTTGCATTAAGAGCTTTAATTTATTTGCTGTCTGCTTTTGTTCCGCCGCAGACAGCTTTTTCAAATCCCTTTCAAATTCCTTTGTATATTTGAGCTTATACATTGTCTATATCAATCCCCATATCGGAAAACATATCCTCAACGCTTTCAAATGCTGTCCGGGTTTTCGTATCATTTTCCGACTCTTTCAGTATTTTTGCGATTTTTGCAATTTTGTCTTTCGGGTAGACAACGACAGGGCAAAGGAATATACCGCCGTCCCTTTCCATAATGTCGAATTTATCGCCCTCCGAAATACCGAGCTTTTTTATAATCTCCGACGGTATGGTTATCTGGGAACGTCCTCTGATTTCCGCTAACATAAAAACACCTCTTTCTATGTTTCTGATTTTCTGAATTTCTTACATTTATATTATATGCTATTTTCAGAAAAAAATCAAGTGGAAATCAAAAATTTAATAATTTTTTTATTCGTCCGTTTCGTCGTCCTCGTTTATAACGGTTTCGGTGTCCTCGTCCTCAAAATCGAAGTCGTCCAAATCGTCCGCCTGTTCAAGTTTCTTTTTCGGCAAGATTACTTTGTAATAATATCCGCCGATTCCGACAGCCGCCGCAAGCACCAACACAATAAGCAATCCGAAATTGCTTTTTTGCTTGTTTTGCTCCGTCTGTTCGGATTTTTCAGCTTTTGTGTCGGAGTTGTCTTTTGTATCGGTTTCTGTTAAATCTTTTTCGGTATCGTCCGTTGTGGGCTTTGCGGTCGCTGTCGGTTTCTTATCCGATTGCTCGACAAGAGCCTCAAGGTCGCTTTCATCAACGGTATTCAAAAAATACACATTTTCGCTTTGTGCGCCCTTGTCTATCACGAAGTAAAAAACATTTCCGTCCCGTGCGGTTACGGTGATAAACTGCAAATTTTCGTTATCCGAAATATCATCTACAAGCTGGGCGTTGCCCTTTGGCGTCAATGTTCGGTTGTCCTCAATTACGGTTTCGGCGGGTGTTTCTGCCGGAGCGTTACTCTGTGCAAATGCCGTCATTCCCGATAAAGCGAAAACGGCGGTAAATACCGCCGACGCAAATTTAATTCTGTTCATTTTCATTGTCTGCGTCCTCCTTGTTTTCAAGCTCTGCCTTGTATTTTTCGGGCAGCTCAAACTCGCCCGTCGCATAGGCTTTGAGCAGCGCTGTCAAGGTCTTGTTGTCGATATTAACCGTCTTAACCAGCTTTACAATCTGCAAGTTTTCAGCCTCGACGCGTTTTGTTTCAAGTTCTCTGATTTTCTTTTGCAGCTCTGCAATTTTAGCTTTTGCCGCCGCAATATCCTTATCAATTTTTGTTACTGTTGCCATTGTATAAAATACCTCCGTTAAATTAAAATTTTAGTTTAGTCGCCCATAGGCGTAGAAGTGCTGCGTCCAATAATTTGAATTGACGCTTGCATAAGAAATAGGGTTGCCGCAATGAATCATCATACCGTTACCAACATAAATACCAACGTGCGATACCGGGCAGCCGCTGTTATATGTCCCCGTGAAGAAAATAATATCACCGGGCTTTGCGTCCGACGGTCTGACTGGAGTACATTGGTCGAAAATACCCTGCGCCGTTGTCCTGCCGAGAGGATATACGCCGGAGTTTTTGAATACCCAGCACACAAATCCCGAGCAGTCAAACGAGGTCTGCGGACTGCTGCCGCCCCAAACATACGGATAGCCCAAATACTTCTCGGCTTCGGTTATCAGCTTTCGGAATGTTTCGTCCGTAAGAGCTTCGCCCGGAATTGTGTAGTCATTGTATGGGCTTTGCGTTATGTTTGAATAAATATCGTCCGCAAACAGATAATCACGGTTGCCCTTGCTGACAAGGTAAATATCGTAAAGCTCTCTTTGGTCTGCCGTGAGTGTGGTTGTCATACCCTCGTTCACAAGCGTAACATTGAGAATTTTATAGGTGTATTCGTTCCCGTCCTCGTCTGTCTGCTGCCGGCTTGTTTCGGTAATCTGCAAATGGTATTGTGCATTGAATAAAGTATCAAGAGCAGATTTAATGTCATTGAATTTGAAATCCTGATATACTGCTGTAAGATATGAAATAAGCTCATATGGGTTATGTCCGATACCGGCCAAATTGTAGTTGTATTCATCATATCCCGAATACTCATTTTCAATATTATCAATTTTGCTCTGCAAATTCTGCTCCAAACCGTTGTAGTAATTTTCAGCCGCATAAATATCCTCGTCCTCCGCAAAGTATGACGATACCATTATCGAATTAAATCCCGTCGTGCCGATAACGGAACAAGAGGAAAGAGCCGTACCCAGCCAAGCAATCAAAAGCACGATTGCAAGAATAGCACCGAAAACGGCTTTGTGCCGCCATATAAAAGCCGCAAGCCTTGACGCTGCACGCTCGGCGTTCTGTGCCGCCTTTTTCGCCTGCTTTGCCGTCTGTTCGGCTCGCTTTGCCTTTTGGTATTTTTTCTTTATCTGCTGTTTTTGACGGAATTTCTTTAACGCTGTTTTTTTCAGCGACGGATTTTCCGCAAGCGTTTTTTCATACGCCGCCTTAATTTCCGCTTTTTCCGCCTTAACCTTTAAGCGTGCAGCTTTTTTGTACGGTGCAGCTTTACGCTGACCGTCAATGTATTTTGCCGTTCTGACACTGTACCGTGCAAGGCTTTCCGCCTTTTGCTCCGTTTGGTGTACCGCTTCGACGCCTGTGTTTTCGTTTTCAACTTCCGCAACCTTTGAATGAAGTTTGTTAAGCGCCGTATGCTGCAAGGCTTCACGGCTTGTCTTGACAGGGGATCGGTGGTACAAATCCGATTGAGGCTTGACCTCTTTTTCAAACTGCAAACGGTTTTTCGGTTTTTGCTTTTGCTCGTCATACAGCCGCTTGCGTTTGATTTTCCTTTTATGTGGTAAATTTTGTTCAGCTTTTTCAGCTTTGGATTTTGCCTTTTCCGCCTTTTTCTCAAATTTCCGAGCACGTCTGTTTACTCTGTCAAAAGGAATATCGCCGCTGTCGGATTTAGCTGTATCAGTCTTTTCAACATTTGTTTCAGCGTCTGATTCTGTGTTATCGGTTTTATCCGATTTATCAAAAGACAGCTTTTGCCGTTTTTTAGTGTTAGACTTTTTATCCGTTTCGGATTTTGCGTGCCTCACGCTGTCAAACGGAATATTACTGTCCCTTTCGGCTTTGCTTTCCGAAAAATCCATATCCGTATTTTTTGAAAATTCCGTTTTGTTTTCCTGTGCCTTTTCGGAAATATCGTAGTCATCGGATTTTTGCGTTTGCTCTGCAAAATTGTAATTAACGCCTTTCGTCTGCTTTTGCATACGATACATTTTACTGCGGTATTTCTTTTTCTTTGCGGCAGAGAAATAGGAAGGCCCGGCTTTCGGAATGTCCGGCTGAATATCCTGTGATATATTTTCCGTTTCGGTCGGCTCAATATCCTTGTCGCTGAATTGTGCTGTGCTGTCTGCCGGAACGGGAGCATTATTATCCGCTGTTTTAGAAACGGAAATATCAATCTTTGTTTCAGCAGAAATATTTTCGGAATTAGCAGCCGTGTTTTCCGCTTGCCTTGCCCGATACATACGGTTTTTCTTTGACTGTGTAAGCGGCGGTTTTTGCTTTTCACCCTCTGTATGCCGTCCGAGCTGAATGTCGGGGCGTTTATCCTTTATATAGCTTTCGTCACGGTTTTTTGCCTTAAATTCTTTATCATTCCGCATATAGACACCGCCTTATCCGATTTCATTTCTGGGGCGTGTTTTCTGCGGCTCCTGCGGATTTTTCTTTTGGTCAGCTTTCAGCTCATTAAGCTGTTTTCGGATTGACGGCTTTTTCTCTGCCGGTTTTTCCGCTTTTTCCGCCGCTGCTTTCTGCATTTCCTCCGTAACATAGCCCGGCAATAAATGACCGTGTACCATAAAGGATTTTTCCAAGTCTTTCGGTATAGGCGGCGATATTTCCGTGAACAAGTGCGAATACGCCTTAATTCTGCCTTGTATGTATTTCTCGGCTTCCACGCGTGTAGCACACACCCGTTCCTGACCTGCAACCTTGTATGAGTTTGTATAATCAGGTCTGTTTGTGTAAATATTCCACCTGACATCATATTTTACGGTATCGTTCCGCCAGCTTGAACGCTCATATATATTGTAAGTCATTTTATATACCTTGTTGCTTATGGTAAACCTGTCGGCGCCGTCCTTTTCCCATTTGTTTGAGGTATGAGAAACCTCCGGCACATTTTTATAATCAAGCGCCTTTTCATATTTTCTCGTATTTGCCGCAAGCGCTTCCCAATCCTTTAAGGCGTCAATAGCTTTTTCGTATGCCGCCTGTTCCTGCGCGGTACTTTTTTCTTTCAAAGCGGAAATATCGCCAACCGTTAATTTTAACAGGTCTGACAAATCGGACTCACTGCCGCTATACACGGTATGCTCGATTTTAGCCTTATAACCCGGTGTAAGCGTATCATTGTCATACACCGTATAATCGTTTCCTTTTCTCATATACTGACCTCCTTTGTGCGAGCTTTTAACTGTTTCTGTTCCGTCGGCTTATCTGCTTTCAGCTCATTAAGCTGCTTTCTGATTGATGCCTTTTTCTCTTTTTCTTTCTGCATAGAAACCGTTGTATATCCCGGCAGCAGTACGCCGTTCACACAAAAAGGGGATTTATCAACGTCGGGAATAACGGGGGATATTTCCGTAAACAAGTAATCATAGGCTTTAATTTTGCCGTCGATATACTTTTGTGCGGATTCCTCGCTTGAAAATGTTTTTTCTCGGCGTTCAAGTATAACAGCACTTTGCCATTGTACGCTTTGAGTTTTAACACTTAATTCAACGTCCCATTTTATTGTTCCGTTCCGGCTCTGCCGCTTGTCAATTCTGTATTTCATAAGATAAACCATATTGCTGCGCACTTTGTAATCGTAATCATCAACAGTCCATTGATTGCTTGTATGTTCGATAGGCGGCGCAGTCAGATATTCAAGCGCCCGTTTATGTCTTTTGGTAACAAGCGCCGACTTTTCCCATTCCGCAACTGCCTGTAACACCTTTTCATACGCTGCGTTTTCTTTGCCGATACTTTCATCACGCAAATTCTCAACTTCCTTTACGGAATTTTTAATCAAGTCCGAAATGTCGCAATCACCTTTATAATAAACGCTGCGGTCAATTTTAAGACCTGCACCGTGAAATAGCCTATCGTCCGAATATCTTTCATATTCGCCGTAATCTGTTGTGCAATCGGTTGTTGTCATACCATATCCGCCTCCTTAATTTCTTTCAAATCTATACGGCAGTCGATTTCATAGCCGTACCTTGCGGCGAGCTCTTTTATTTCCGCAATCAGCTTTTTGCGTTCCTCACGCCGAACATTCTTTATCGCTTCAAATGCGGTTTTATCCAAGCAGCCGCTTGAATTTAATTTTTCATTATCCATTATCCGCCTCCTAAAAAGAGCGCAAAAAAAGAACATTGAATTTTCGTCAATGTTCCTTTTTCGGTGATTTAATTTTTTAATCTTCGTAATGACCTTTACAAGACGCAATAATTATATTTCCGTCGGACAGCTTATATACAATTCTGTTTTCATCATCTATCCGTCTGCTCCACCAACCGCTTAAATTTAATTTGAGCGGTTCCGGCTTGCCAAGTCCGGAAAAAGTATCACGCTGAATATCTTTAATTAAAGCATTTATCTTTTTTAATGTCTTTTTATCTTGCGTCTGCCAATAACAGTAGTCCTCCCACGCACTTTCGTCCCATAGTAACCTCATAGCTTAATCCTCTTCGATAAGCTCGTGTTCCACCAGCTTCGCCTTTCCTGTTTCAATATCAGAAATAACCTTGCTCAAATGTTTCATATTGCTTTCGGAATAAAACGGATCGGCTGATATTTCAAAAGGTATGCGTTTTTCTCTGCTGACCTTTGTTGCAAAAATGGTAAATGCGGTAGTCATTGACATACCCATTTCCTGACAGGTCTGTTCCATTGATTTTTTCAAGTCAGCGTCCATACGAAAATTAACCATAGCCTGTGCCATAAAATCCACTCCTTTCGCCTTGTGTATTTATTATAGCATTTTGTAAAGCAAAAGTCAATACTTTGCTTTACAAAATATATTATGCTGCAATAAATTTTTTTGATACATTTTATGAGTGAATTTTATTTTCCAAACACACAATTATTTATGCACGCTCCCGTTTCAATATCTGCAATACATTTGAGTATGGGGAAAACCTGCGGAGGGCAGACGGCATTTCCGAGCGTTTTTAATCTGTCGGCTCTGCCGGCTGTGTCCTCTGTTATACGGGGAATACCGTCAGGCTCCCGTTGCCACAGCCTGCGTCCGTCCAGCAGGCAGCGCCTGCACGCAATATTATCAAAGTTTTCCGTAAGCCACTTTTTAGAAGCGCAACGGTAAATATCGTCTACACCGCAGTCCAGCCAAGAGGAAAACCCATTAACCATTCCACCCAATCGGGATTGAGCGCTGCCGTTTCCGAGTGCGGATTTTCCAGCCGTATAATCTGTGCCGCCAAGTTTGCCTTGTCCTTGCTTTTGAGCATTACCTCCGGCTTGAAGGTTGACCTCATTCCGTCCGACGCTATCGGCGTTAAGTAAAACACCGCCGCCGACAGAGGAAGGCTCCATTTTGTGCCGTTCCTGTTCACCTTGCGGAATATCCCATTGTCCGAGAGATACACATTCATACTCATTGCTTCCTTTACAGTTCTGTCGTCGGAGGCAAGGGGTGTGGGAAACATCAGCGCCCACGATAAAAGTTCTTGTGCGCTCGTGCCACGCGCCGACGCCGCAAGCCGGATATACGAATGTTTGAACAGCGTAGCCCGCACGCTCCAAGTCAAATATCGTTTTGTCGAGCCCCATATTGATAAACCCGGCAACATTCTCCCCAAGCACCCAATGGGGCTTGATTTCGGAAATAACTCTGACCATTTCAGGCCAGAGATACCGAGTGTCTGCAAATCCTTTTTGCCGTCCTGCCGATGAGAACGGCTGGCACGGGAAGCCGCCGGATATGAGCGTAACTGTTTTTCGTCCTGTTTTTTCAAAAAATCCCTCCTTTGTCAAAGTAGTAATATCACGAAAGCGAGGAACGGCAGGCCACCGCTTTTCAAGTACGCTTGTCGGATAGTCCGCCCATTCGCACTGGCACACCGTTTCAAAGCCTGCCGCTTCCGCCGCCAAATCAATTCCGCCTATGCCCGAAAACAGGCTTAAATGCGTTAAATTATTCACTGCCTGCCACCTCTTGCGGAATGGTTGTCATTAACGAATACAATTTTGTATCTTTCGGGAAACGGTCAATAAAGGGAATTATGGTGTTGCCGTAGAATAAAAGTCCCTCGCCGGCTCCCGACTGCGTAACATAAGAAAGCTGCTGCGGTGATATGCCGAGCTTTTTCGCAAGGATTTCTCTGTCGCCCTGCGCCTGATTCAGCATATAAATGTAGTCGCTGTTTTCAAATATGTTTTCGATTTCAGCGCTTGAAAGCAGGTCTTTCACATTCTGCGTTATCCCTGTCGGAATACCGCCCCATTTTCTGAAACGCTTCCAAATCTCAACCGAGTATGCCGCCGTCTGCTCATCTTTTAACAACAGGTGAAATTCATCACAGTAATAGCGTGTGGACTTATGCTCGTTCCGGTTTATCGTAACTCTGTTCCATATCTGGTCCTGAACAACCAACATTCCGAGTTTTTTAAGCTGCTTTCCAAGCTCCTTAATATCAAAACAAACGATACGGTTTGAAATATCCACATTCGTATGATGATTGAAAACATTAAGGCTGCCCTTGACATACAGCTCCAAAGCGGAGGCTATACGCCCGGCTTCCTGTTCCGGCTGTTTCTTTATTTCCTCGTACAAATCTTCGAGGATAGGCATATTCTGTGGAGTGGGATTTTCAAAATATTTCTGATAAATCCGTGTTACGCTCCTGTCAATAACCGTCTTTTCGATAGGCTCCAACCCGTCACGCCCGCCGATTATCAATTCACAGAACGAAAGCACAAAATCGGATTTTAACGCAAGCGGATTTTCCTCGTCCGAATAATTGATATTTATGTCAAGCGGATTTAAGTAGTCCTTTGATGTGGGCGAAAGCTTTACAACCTGCCCTTTAAGTGCGTGTATCAGCGGATTGTATTCCGCTTCGGGATCACACACATAAATATCGTCATTCGTAACCAAAAACGCATTTGTCATTTCTCTTTTAGCCGAAAATGATTTACCGCTGCCCGGTGTTCCGAGTATAAGCCCGTTAGGATTTTTCAGCATTTTTCGGTCAACCATTATCATATTGTTTGAGATTGCATTAAGACCGCAATAAAGCGCTTCGGGACTGTCCGAAAAAAGCTCCTGCGTGGTGAACGGTACAAAAATAGCGGTGCTTGAAGTTGTCAAAGCCCGCTGTATTCCGATATTGTTTATGCCGATAGGCACGCTTGCCATTAGTCCGTCCTCCTGCTGATAATCAAGACGGCGCAGCGGACAGTTTCGCTGCTGTGCGATAGACTGTACCTCAAATATGGCGCTGTTTAATGCTTTTTTTGTTTTCGCCGTACTCATAATGAGTACGGTAACTAAAAACATTCTTTCGTTTCTGCCTTGCAAATCCTCTAATAATTTCTTTGCGTCAATACCGAATGTGTTTATATCCGACGGAATTATATCCATATCGTAACCGGCTCTGACGGCTTTTTTCTGTTCCTCGATTTTCATTTTATCAAGGTCGGTGATTTTGCGCTTTATCATTTTTATGGCTTCGCTCTGGTCGATACTTTTAATATGAATATTGACCGACAGCGCCGACTGTATTTCAAGAAAGTTTTTCAGCATTTCGTCCGTAAGCTCCGGCGCGAGTATGTGCAAAAATGAAACGGCGCCTATCGTGCCGCCCATTCTGAAACACCGTCCGTCCGAGAAATTGAACGAGGTCGGGGCAATAAAGTCCTTTGTGGTAAGTCCCGTTTTGTAAATCAAATTCCAAGAGAAATTTAATTTATTCTCGCCGCCGTTAAAGCACGAGTGCAAAAGCTCCAAGCGTTCCATACCGTTTAATGAAAACGCACGAACGCCCAAAATCTTAAAATTGTTGATTATATCCGTCTCTATTCTTTCAAGCCTTTGTTTTGCGTTTTGGATATTATCGGCTTCAATTCCGAATGTGATATATTTCTTTCTCACGATTCCGTTGTTGCCCCTTGCAAGCTGATTTTTCAGCATTTCGGTGTATTCTGCTCTTATCCCGTCAAAATCATCATTTTGCGGTTTTATGGCAATGGACTTTTCAAAATCGGATATATCCATTGTCTGATTAAGAAATGAAAGCTGCACCGATATGGATTTATCAAAATAATTGAGAAAATCGCAGTAATTTTCAAAGATTATATTTTTGTCCTCGTTTCTTGCAAGCTGATAATTTATATCATAAAACTGTATTGTTTTCGTGAAATAATTGTCTTTGACTATGCAGATTCCGTCGGGGCGCATTTCCTTGTAGCTTATTGTGTCCTGCGCCGACATTGCAATTTTACCCTGCATTTTTGCCTTTTTCACGGCGTCGGCTATCCGCTTTCGCTGTCTTGACGTCAGCGGCTTTTCTGCCGAAAGCGTGATTTTCTTTTTGTGTTCCGACAATTTTATCAACCTCCTGTTCCAATAAAATTTGTTTTTCTATTGCCGAATAAATGTTATTCGTTACATACGGCCGCACCTGCGGCTTTCTGTATTTTGTCGTTACATAGTTTTTCAAAATCTTTTCAAGTGGCTGTCCGTTCTTTTCATACATTGCAAAAAAGAAAAACGGCAAGGCTGCCGCAAGCAAAAGAAAAACGGCTCCCGTTGTGCCGAGTATTCCTCTTGTCAGAAAATATATCGGTACGCCAACTGCCGCCGCAAGCGAAAAACATATAAGCTGCCTTTTTGTAAGGTTAAAGGCTACCTTTGTTTTGACCGTGTTTAAGTCTTTCGGTACGGGTACATAAGGCAAGATTCGTCACTCCTTTCAGTCGTGTAATTGACGATTGACAGTTGATAATTGACAATTACAGCCGTATTCTTTAATTGTCAATCGTCCATCGTCAATTATCAATCGTTATTCTATCCAAACATCATTTAATACTTCATTGCCCCAAACGTCCCAGCCGGGCGGCGCCTGTCTTGCAAACAGTTCCACTCTCGGCAGGTCGCCCATAAGCTCGATTATTTTATCTCTCGTTATATCAGGCTTTTTGCTGTGTTCCTCAACGGGTGAGATTATGAGCTGATGTACTTTTCTTGAAATCCGTTTCGGGTGTCCTCTTGTTGCAACGAGGCAAACCTCCGCGTTGTTTCTCGTCCACCAGCCCATACCCATAAACCAGCTATCTGATTTTTTGTTTTTCTTTACCCACACGAAAGCAACCGTGCTGTACTTAAAGCCCCAAGCCTTAATGACCTCAAAGGCTTCCTCTAATTTCGGGAAGGTCGCCCACATAAACAAAACACAGTCGTCAGCCGCAAATTTTTGTACGGGAAGTTCGCAAATTTCCTCAACCGTCATTACGGGGTAGTGATTCGCCGGATTGCCGCGCAAAAGTCCGCCCCTGTACTTTCACGGCGGATCGGCGTAGATTATACTGTACTTTTTCATAGTTTCAAAAGCCTCCTTTCGTCTTAATGCGCGTTAAATATTGATTTTGAAATGCCGCCCGTCTTAAACAGGGTGAAGCATAAAACAACGGTATATGCCGCAACGCTTAATAAGGTCGCCTGAATATCCGTTGTGAATGTCAGGCTGTTTACCAGCGCCGCATAAATTCCGACGCATACCATTATGAAAAAGCCCTGAAATCCGAGAGCGACAAGTCCTCTTAAATAGTTGTTTCCCATTTGCCCCCATTCACGGTTTGTCATAGTGGCAAACGGAATCGCCCCGACGGAGCTATACAAATAAATTTCTATCATTCGCCCGAATATTACGACGGTAATGCAGACGGATAGAATTTTCATACAAAGGCTAATCAATGACGATTCAAGCATAAGCAAAACAAGCTCGCCCGTGCTCATTGCTTCAAGCGTCGAATGAATATCGGTTATAGCCGATGAAATATCCACGCTTGTATTTGAGCCTATCACGCCGGAGCTTTGCCGGACAACATACTGCGCCAAATCGAACACACCCATAATAATGTCAAAGGTGTGCGTTGCGATTACAACCGCCGCACACGCCTTGAACAAAAATTTGAAAAACATAAATGTGTCAATATCGTGCATATTGTTTTTCTCTGTTATCATTGTGATTAGCTCATAGCAAAGAATAAAGGTGATGATAAGCCCCGCAATCGGGAGTATTACATTTTCCGAAAGCGTTTGAATTATCGAAAACACGCTTGCGTTCCATTGCTGCGGAGTTTTGCCTACCTCCGCAGCAATAGTACCGACTTTCTCGTTTACGTCGTTGAACATTGTAGATAAGCTGCTCTCGATAACCGACATAAGAAAGTCATTGATTGCCTTTGTAATTTTTTCAAAAATGCTGTCCACCGATTAAAACAATCCTGACAGCAAAGGAATAAGGGAAGTACCAATCAGCACGACACCGCCGCCTGCCATAAGCTGCTTGATACCCTGCGATTTTGCACCGGGGTTATCGTTGCCGTAGCCTTCCAAAAGGTTGACAACGCCCCAGACCGCAAGACCTGCGCCGAGCGCAATTACAAGTGTTTGCAGTACATTGACCGCTTCTGAAAAAAACTGCATAATTAAGTTTCCTCCTGTTCGTTATTTGTATTTTTGTTTTCTGCCGAAAGATGCGCTTCTTCCGGCAGGTCAATTTTGTAGTAGTCAAAAACCTCGTCTTTTGCTACAACGGTTTTCTTTCGTTTCATATACTTTTCCATATCAAACGCATTTTTCTTGTCATAGTCCGACAGCATTTTGTAACGGGGGTGTTTCGTTATATCGTACTTGTCCGATAAAAACGGCCGCACGCCCCGAAGCTGTAAAATACATTTGCCGCCGTCCATTACAGATAATTCATCTTGGCTCATCAGCTCCTTTCCGAGCTTTTGATAATTCGTTCCGTAAGAGTTCTGATTGCTGCGTGTTTCGGAAGTGTTATACATATCAATCGTTTCTTTTCCCAAAGTTTCCGAAAGCTCTTTGAGGGTGGATTTTTCCTTGCCGCCCAAAAAGAGAGTTGTATCACAGTTTCCGATAATCGTGTCGGCATTGTCCTTGTAAATAGCTTTTAGCTGACTCTGCGCCTGCAAGATAATACAGGCGGATATTTCACGGCTTCGGATAGTGGCAATCAGCTTTTCAAACTTCGGTATTTGCCCGATATTTGAAAATTCGTCAAGCAGACATCTGACGTGCACGGGAAGTCTGCCGCCGTATTCATTGTCCGCCTTGTCGCAAAGCAGATTAAAAAGCTGGGAGTACATTATAGCGACAACAAAATTAAAAGTGTCGTCCGTGTCGGAAATGATAACAAAGAGCGCCGTTTTCTCGTCGCCCAATGTGTCAAGTTCCAATTCGTCATATTCCATTAAGTCCCTAAGCTCCTTAATATCAAACGGCGCAAGCCTTGCACCGCACGAAATTAAAATCGACTTTAAGGTTTTGCCGGCTGCCTGTTTGAATTTGACATATTGCTTAACCGCAAAATGCTCCGGCTCACGCTCTGCAAGCCTGTCAAAGAGCATATCCACGGGGCTTTTGTAATTTTCGTCATCCTCACGGGCTTCACTTGCATTGATTAAATCCAAAAGTGTGATGAAGTTTTTTTCTTCTTCGGGCGCTTCATAGTAAATGTAGCCGATTAGAGCGCAATACAAAAGCCGTTCCGCCTTAACCCAAAAATCCTCACCCGACTTTTCGCCGTCGCCTTTGGTGTTTGCGATTATGACATTTACCAGCTTCAAAATATCCTTTTCGCTGCGTATGTAGGCAAAGGGATTGTAGTGCATACTCTTTTTGAAATTTATCGTATTGAGCGAACGGATTTTGTACCCGCCTTTTTGCAGCATTTTTCCGCACTCGACAAGGATTGTCCCTTTCGGATCGGTTACGCAGTAGCTTGTCGTCATCTGCATAAGATTCGGTTTTACAAAAAATCTTGTTTTTCCTGAGCCTGAGCCGCCGATTACAAGCACATTCTTGTTTCGTGCGAATTTTGGATTTTTCGGGCGGCTGTTCATTGTCAGCCGTTCCGTGTTCGTCAGCAGAATATTATTGTAAAAATCCTCGTCAATGTACGGCTTAATATCTTCCGGAGTGCCCCAGCGTGCAGAGCCGTATTCAATACCTTTTCTGAATTTCTTTGCGTTTTTGCTCCGCAGATACAAAATGCCCTTGACCGCCAATGCTCCGACAATTCCGACTGAAATATCGGTAAAATGAAAAGAGAGCAGCGGCGCTTTTGTAAGCTCCGATACTCCCTTAACAACCGATATTAAAATGTTTTCCTCCGACAGCCGTACGGCGTACGACAGCTTATCGAATATCCAAAAGAAAATGAGAAACGGCAGATTTGAAATGATTTTTTTCTTATCCGCCGCCGTCATCGCTCAATGCTCCTGTCTTTGATTTTTTCACGGTCTTTATGCTGTGATTTTGCAATTTCCGCTAACTTGCGGATAGCCTGCCTAACAGAGGGCTTTTCTTTCTGCTTTAATATCTTTTGCGAATACTCGTTAAACGCCATTGTCAGAACATCTGCGTCCCTGCCTTTGAAAAAGACAAGGTATCGGGGCGGCTTTTCGGAATTGTCCTTTTTGAGTGCGAAATCAATTCCGTACTTTTTCGCCGTAGATTCAAACGACCTGATATTTTTATCGGTAATTTCAATGTTTGAAAGAGCCGTGTTGTGTTTCATCAGGTCTTTAATGGTCTGCCTGCCGTGCTTTAAGTCCGGCAGTTTTCCTTTGCGGTGATTTAAGTAAACGGAAATCGCTTTTGCAAGCGTCCGCCCGGTAATTTTGCTGCCGGATATGGCAAGCGCAATCGTTTTCTTTTCAATTTCTTCCTGCAATAAGCAACACCTCCTTGAAAAGTTTTAGGGAGCAGAAAAAACTGCTCCCATATTTAAGTCAATTTACACTCAATTTTCGGTCAATGACATTACTTTACCCAAGTTTCACTATCCGAATTTGTAACGCCGATATGTGTGTTGGCTGATTCCGTGATTGCATAAAATGCCCAATGCGAATTGTTTTTAAGGTCGGTAAATTTATTTAATGACGAAAGATTTTTATTGATGTACCCCTCGTCAGCAATTCTGCCGGTTGCCTTGTTTACAACGGTTACGACCTCAGCACGGGTAATAGCGTTATCGCCTTTGAATGAGCCGTCAGCGTAGCCGTTAAGCCAGCCTGCGTGTTTTGCATAAGCAATGTCAGAATACGCCCAATAGTTGCTTGCAACATCGGTGTATTTAACGGTGTAGCTGCCTTTTTTTACATCATTAAACAGAGAATTAAATCTGACAGTCATAGCAACAAATTCCGCACGGGATATATTTTCGTCCGGCTTAAAGGTGTTATTGTCATAGCCTTTGATGATACCATATTTTTTGATATATCCGATAAACTTTGAATACCATTCATTTGACTTGACATCTGCAAAATCGGATTTGCCGCTTATCTTTTCGCCTTTCTGTTCGGAAATCAGTCTTGCAAAAATTGCCGCTGCTTCGGCACGGCTCATATTATTGTCCGGTCTGAAAGTGCCGTCCGCATATCCGAAAATGTACGCCGTATGTGTTTTGCCCGGAAGTGTTACAACACCGTTTTTATCTGTCGTGCCTGTTGCTTCGCCCTTGTTTTTATCTTTGAGAATTACAGAAGTTCCGGCTTTTGCGTTGCCTTTATTATCGGTCACGGTAACAGTATAAAAGTTTCCGTTATCAAGCGTTTTTCCGTTCGGCAGGGTAATTGTTATATTTCCCTTGCTGTCGGTACTCTTTGAGAAGTTTGTAATAGCTTTTCCGTCCTTGTCGGTGATTTTAACATTTACGGTTGTATAATATCCGCCGCCGGAGCTGCTGCCGCGACCGCCGCCACCGCCGGAAGATGAGCCTCCACCCGTTGACTTGACGGGAACAGTAATTTTACCGTTTGCATCGGTAGATTTTGTTGCTGTCGCCTTGTTTTTATCCGTAACGGTTACGGAAACATTTGCAACGGCTTTATTATCCTTATCGAGAACGGTTACGGTTGTCTGATTTGAAGTTGTTAGCGTATGCGTATCGGGAAGTGTAACGGTAATTTTACCGTCTTTAATTTCGATATACGCATTTTCAATCTTGCCCTTTGTGTCCTCAACCGTGATATTATATTCTGCTTTGGTGTCCTCTGTATCTGATTTTCCGTCGCCGTCTGTGTCCTTGCCCGGTATGGTTTCGGAAATATCTGTCTTACCGTCTCTATCGGTAATGCCCTCGCTTGTAGGAGGAAGAATGATAACTCCGTCTTTATCGGTAACACCTGTCAAAGACTTTATTTCCGTGTCCTCAACGGCTTTTTCGGAAACAACAACACTCATATCCTTTACAGCCGCATTATCTGCCTTGTTTGATACGGTTATAATA
>ERZ772876.2053-NODE-2053-length-17944-cov-4.785902_pt1 | contig 17944 bp, 18 predicted proteins | sample MGYA00580584_ERZ772876 | MGnify/ENA primary metagenome ERZ772876 (study PRJEB29015, sample SAMEA2737728) | human gut metagenome | biome: human gut; feature: human-associated habitat; material: faeces | place: China | collected 2012 ... | reverse complement strand
TACTGGTTCTTTTTCAATTCATGACAATAGAATGCTCGCAGAATGTGCATTCTATTGTTCATGACAATAGAATGCTTGCAGAGCGTGCATTCTATTGTTTGATGCACCGGATGGAAAAAATGTGAAATATGACATATTTCAGGTCAGAAAAAATGTAATAAAGTGGATGGAATAGGTAAGAAAAAATGCGATATACTATATCTGAACAGGAAGGTATTTTGAATGGAACAGGAAGGTATTTTGAATGAATCAGAAAGACAGAACAGAGATAGAGAAGAAAACGTTCCATGCGGCGGAAACTTTCAATGGCCGCACGGAGCAGTTAAAAGAATATTTAAGGCGTCTGGGTGCAGGCGAGGCGCTGGAAAGTGTCCGGGCAGATTTTGTAAAGCAGTTCAGCGATGTTGAGGCGTCTGAAATCATGCAGGCGGAACAGAAGCTTTTAAAAGAAGGAACGCCGCTTACAGAGGTTCAGAAACTCTGTGACGTGCATTCAGCGCTGTTTCACGGTGCAACGAAAGAAGAACGGATCGCCAATGCGGAGAAAGAGGTCGAGGCATCCAGGAAGAGAATCGCAAATGCAGAAGACGGAGCTGATGCGTCTTTGAAAAGGGAAAAGCTGCAGGAAGAGCTGGCAAAACGCGAAAAATTTGAAAAAAAGGAATATTCGGACAAGCATACAAAAGCGGCGGAGCTGATCACAATTGTCGGACATCCTCTTTACACGTTTACGAAAGAAAACGAAGCGCTGGCAGAGCTTTTAAAGCAGTTTAAAGAATCCCGGTCGGAAGAACTTTTGTTAAAAATCCGGGACTTATCGGTTCATTATGCGAAAAAGGGCGATCTGTTATATCCGCAGTTAAAGGTAAAATACGGTATTTCCGGTCCGTCTGATGTGATGTGGACAGTGGATGATGAAATCCGGGACGATCTGGGCATACTGATGAAGGAAAGTCCACGAAGTGCGGACTGGAATACGCGCTTGGACGGCGTATTAAAACGCGCGGAGGAAATGATTTACAAAGAGCAGAATATTTTGTTTCCGATCTGTGCCGTAAATTTTACAGAAGACGAGTGGAAAGGTATCTATCAGGACGCGAAGGATTATGCGGTTTGCTTTGGGGCAGAGCCGGAGGTGTGGGACAGAGCGGAGAATGTTGGACGAAGTGAGTTTGGCTGGCGGCGCAGCGCAGATGGACAGCAGGGCTCTGCAGGGCAGAAAAACGCCGCCGGTGAAATTGTGATGCCGGGCGGGCACATGACGCTGGAACAGCTTACCGCGCTTTTAAATACGGTTCCGCTGGAAATCAGCTTTATCGATACGGAAAATATCAATCGTTTCTTCAATGAAGGTCCGAAGGTGTTCAAACGCCCTGCAATGGCGATTGATCGGGAAGTATTTTCCTGTCATCCGCCCAAAATCGAACCTATGGTACGCGCAATTATCAAGGATTTTCGCAACAACAAAAGGAATCGTGTCCCTGTCTGGATGGAGAAAGGCGGACGCACGATGCTGGTAACTTATATGGCTGTCCGGGATAAGAACGGAAAGTACCTCGGTACAGCGGAATTTGTGCAGGATATGGAGTTTGCAAAGGAGCATTTTGGCAAATAGGCCCAGACGGGGAGCGGCCAGCGTTGCTGATTTTCAGCGTATAAGTCCGGCGAACTTCACAGCATAAAGGCGGTAAAGCAGTTTAAGATGGCGCTGCTTCTGACGCTGGAATAAGCAGGCAGGTGCGATTTTTTAAAAGAAAATGGGCCGGTTTTTCTGAAACTTTTGGCAGCAAACAATAGAATGCCCGCTCTGCGGGCATTCTATTGTCATGAATTGAAAAAGGTGATGCAGAATCTTGAAAACAGGGGATTTTGCATCACCTTTTTTGCGGAGTTTATAGTACAATGATGACGAAAGGCAGGAAACAGCTATGTCACTATTTAAGAAAAAATCATCTGCAAAATCCTATGATAAAGACACACAAAAACCTGTGATTAAAGCCAGTATCTGCAATGGGGAACAGGTTGCCGGTTTCAAGGATCTCCATACCGGGAAATTCGAAGAAGTGATGCTGATCTGCAGCGCAGCCGATCTTGACGCTTTCAGGGCCATGTACGGGATAACAGAAGAAATCACCAAAGAATACTGATTTACGAAAAGAGGAAACAACCATTGAGCGAAACATCAGAAAAACGGCTCGAAAAAGTCCGTTTCATGAACATGTGCATGATTCAGGACGGCAGAGGAAATGTGCTGGCGCTGGATAAAGTAAACGACAGCTACACCGGAACGACCTTTCCAGGCGGTCATGTGGAACCGGGAGAATTATTTTTTCAGTCTATGATCCGAGAGGTTTGGGAAGAAACGGGACTTACGATCGAAAATCCGGAATTTCGCGGGCTGTACCACTGGCATAAAGACGGCGTACATCATGTGATAACGCTCTACCGGGCGTACACTTTTTGCGGCGAACTGGAAAGCTCCGAAGAAGGACGGGTATACTGGATTTCGCTGGAAGAATTGAAGGCAAAAAAACTTGCATCAGGGATGGAGTACGTTCTGGAGATGATGGAGTCAGAAACGATAAAAGAATGCTATGTACGCCGGGAAGCAGACCGGTATGTGGGGAATGTGCATTGATTTATTGGAGAAATTGCAGCCGCGGGTCAGGGACAGCGCTTTAAAAATTTACGATCGAGCATAAATTTGTGCTGCGAGGTGTGTTTATGGGACACCTCAGATGCTATGATGGAACCAGATAAGGAAATGTATCGCAAATGCAGAATATGTCCTGGAAGGCTATCTTTGCCACGACAAGACCGTCAGAGAGGATATTAATTCCAATACCGGTAAGGCGATGCCTGAGTTTCCCGGCTATACCGGTGATGCAAAGCCTGCGCTTCCTGTCATCAAGATTACTGCGGTGACACACAGAAAGAACCCAATCATACAGTTTAAGAAGAGCTCCAAAAACGATGAGGGCCGTCAGCGCAACGCAGCACTGCTCGCGTTCTCCGCGTTTTCCGAGTTAAAGCATGTATTCCTGGTAGACGAGGATGTGGATATCTTCGATATGAGTGATGTAATGTGGGCAATGACGACAAGATTCCAGGCGGATGTGGATATGATCTCGATTCCGGGCTGCCACTGCCATGTGCTTGACCCATCCAACGACCATGCCCTCGATCCTTCTATCCGCGTTCACGGAATTGCCTGCAAGGCGATTTTCGATTGCACGGTTCCGTTCGATCAGAAAGAGAACTTTGTCAGAAGCCGTTTCCTGGAAATCGACAAAGATAAATGGGCAAAAGAGCTCACGTTCTAAAAAGATAATGAGGAGGAAATTGACATGCCGGTTGGTGTAATTGTCGACGCGCTCGCTGTTGTAATTGGCGGTATCGTAGGCGCTGTTGTAGGAAAAAAACTGAAAAAAGACTTTATTGACAACATGAATCTGATTCTGGGCTGCTGCTCCATGTGCATGGGCGTCAGCACGATTGTATTGATGCAGCATATGCCTGCAGTTGTTTTTGCGATTATTCTTGGTACAGGACTGGGACTTGCGGTTCATTTTGGCAAGCTGATCAACAAGAGCGGACTTGCGCTGCAGAAAGGCATTAGCCGTTTTGTAAAAACCTCTTCCGATGTGTCGGAAGCAGAGTTTGAGGCTACTTTAGTAACCTGCATTACGCTGTTCTGCGCGAGTGGAACCGGAATTTACGGCTCCATTATCGCAGGTATGTCCGCAGACCACAGTGTCCTGATTGCAAAGGCGATTCTGGATCTGTTCACCGCAGTTGTATTTGCCTGCACGCTGGGCATGGTAACCGCAGCAGTAGCGATTCCACAGTTTATCATTTTCTTTATCCTGTTTTTACTCGGTGCCCCGATTTACAACGGACTGGATCTTGGAACCAATACCTACATCATCAACGACTTCAAGGCGTGCGGCGGCTTTATCATGCTGGCGACCGGCTTTAGAATGTGTAAAATCAAGCAATTTCCGGTAGCGGATATGATTCCGGCTATGGTTTTGATTTTCCCGATCGCAATTTTCTGGAATGACTGTGTAACTCCGGCTGTCAACATGCTTGCAGGAATGGTGCATTGATGAAAAAAAGACTGGTTGTGGGAATCAGCGGCGGCAGCGGAATTCCACTGGCGACAGAGCTGCTTTCCCAGCTTCGGAAAAATGAAGAGATCGAAACGCATCTTGTATACACCAGAGGCGCAGAGATTACCGCAGCGCAGGAATCGGAACTGTCGGTGGGAGAAATCTGTGCGCTGGCAGACGTTGTTTATGACAATAAGGATATCGGTGCAGCGATTGCGAGCGGAACTTATAGAACTGCCGGTATGGTAGTCGTACCCTGCAGTATGAAAACGGTTGCAGGGATTCACTCCGGCTATACGGACAACCTTCTGCTGCATGCGGCGGACGTGACCTTAAAGGAGCGTAGAAAGCTGATTTTAGTTGCGAGAGAGTGCCCGTTCAACACGATTCATCTGCGCAACCTGTATGAGCTGAGCCAGATGAGCGTGGAAATTTTGCCGCCGATGCTCACATATTACAATCATCCGCAGACGGTTGCAGACTGCACGATCTGCATGCATCTGGGGCGGGGATACGCCGCATGTCGGCAGTGTCGTGATGTCCACGGCACGACCGAGTCTGACCGGAAGCGGTGTGGGCGTAACCTCGTCCGTTTTAAATGGAATCGGACATAAAGACGAGTATGTTGCGAGAAAATTCGCAGAAGCTGCAGAAAGAATATATGATACAATCAGGAAGCCTCCGGATGAAGAAATCTCTCCGGAGGATTTTTTGTGTTCCGCCGCGGCGGAGAATTTTGCACGGCAGGACGTTTTTTGCCTGTACTGCCGCAGAGTGTGGTATACTATAGAAAATGTGCAGGAAAATGGGCTGCAAAAGCCATCCTGGAAAGGGGAAATAGAGTATGAAAGAGTTTTATATCGCAGACGACGGCATCCAGCTGCATGCAAAGCTGGACGTGCCGGAGGAAAAAGAAAAGTGTCCGCTGGTCATCGTGTTTCATGGTTTAACCGGCAATATGGAGGAACGGCACATCACTGCTGTTTCCAGCGCAATGAATGAAATCGGGTTTGCGACACTGCGCGTCGAGCTGTACGGACATGGAAAAAGCGGTGGTACCTTTGAACAGCATAATCTGATGAAGTGGATTAACAATGCCATGACTGTGACGGATTATGCAAAGACGCTGGATTTTGTGACAGACCTTTATATCTGCGGACATTCCCAGGGCGGACTGCTTACCATGCTGGCAGCAGGAATGCGGGCGGATGATTTTAAGGCGGCGATTCCGATGTCTCCTGCAATTGTAATCCCGGATGGTGCGAGAAAAGGGAATCTGCTTGGTCAGCCCTTTGATCCGGAGCATATTCCGGATATGGTGGAATGGGGGGACCGGCATCTGAGCGGCAATTATCTCCGCACAGCACAGCTTCTGGATGTAGACGAGGCGATCCGCAAATATGAAAAGCCGGTGCTTTTGATTCATGGAGACGCAGATGAGGCAGTTCCTATAGAATATTCCATTGATGCAGCGAAAAAATATAAAAATGCAAAGCTGGTACAGATTCCCGGAGACACACACTGCTACGATGAACATCTTGATCAGGTGACTGCAGCGGTGAAGAAATTTCTTGGCGAGATGGAGAACAGGGAAGGGTGATATAACAACAGGGCTGACCTTTGGCAGTCAGCCCTGTTGTTCATGACAATAGAATGCTCACGGAGCATACATTCTATTGTATGCCCGTGCAGTTGTTTTACAGCGTGCCGCTCTTTTCCGCCTGATCGACATCGATCGCAAGCTTCTTGACCTGCCCGGAGAGAATAAGCAGGGCGATCAGGTTGGGAATCGCCATCAGACCGTTGAAGGTATCTGCAATATCCCAAAGCAGACCAAGGTTGATGGTTGCACCGATGATCGATACAAAGGAATAGGCTACAAGGAAGGGACGGACGAGCTTTTCTCCGCCTAAAAATTCGATACAGCGGGAACCGTATAAGCCCCAGCCGATGATTGTGCTGAATGCGAAGCAGCACATGGCAACTGCGGTGAAGATAGAAATCCAGCCCCCATAGGTTGCAGTAAAGCCGGAAATTGTCAGCTCTGCGCCGGCAGCCTGACCATAGACGATGTTGGGCGCACCGAGCAGAATGACAAGACCGGTAAGTGTACAGATCACGATCGTATCCATGAATACCTCAAAAATACCGAACATGCCCTGATGGACAGCATTGTTCGTATCTGCGCAGGCATGGGCGATGGAACCGGTACCAAGGCCGGCTTCATTGGAAAAAATACCGCGGGAGACGCCTTTTTTCATGCTTAAAAACATGCTTCCGATGATGCCGCCGGTGGCTGCCTGAGGGGTAAATGCACTTTTAAAAATCATGGCAAACACTGCAGGAACGCGGTTGATATGCAAAATAACAACGCCGATTGCAAGGATTACATATAAAGTTGCCATAAACGGAACGAGTTTTTCCGAAACCTGACCGATCCGCTGGATTCCGCCAAGCAGCACCATAGCAACGAAAGCGGCAATGAAAATACCGAAGATCAGATTGGCACGTTCATCTACAGTGCCGTCGATGATATGCAGGTTGTGCAGTGCAGAATGAATAGAAGAAACAATGGTATTAACCTGGGTGGCGTTTCCTGTGCCGAACACAGTCAGGACGCCGAACAGGGCATAAAGAACCGCTAAAAAATGCCATTTTTTGGATAGACCATTTTTAATATAGTACATTGGACCGCCAACATATTCGCCATTTGCGTTCTTTTCCCGGAAATGGATTGCGAGCGTAACCTCGGAAAATTTGGTACACATGCCGAGAAAAGCAGAGCACCACATCCAGAAAATTGCGCCGGGACCGCCGAGGGCAATCGCGCCCGCAACGCCTGCGATGTTGCCGGTGCCGACCGTGCCTGCAAGCGCGGTACAGACTGCCTGGAACGGGCTCATGGAGCCGTCCTTTGCCTGTGTTTTGTCAAAAATTTTACCGATCGTGTTTTTCATGGCAGCGCCGAATTTGCGCACCTGAATGAAACGGGTACGGACAGAAAGCAGAAGTCCTACGCCGATGATGCAGATCATTGCGGGGACGCCCCAGATAAATCCGTTGACCGCCTGATTGATTTTGATGATACTTTCTAACATAAAACCCTCATTTCTTCCCATTGATCCGGAATGGGCAGGGAGCTTCACTTGAATGCGTTACCGGACTGAAACGGGAAAGTCTTTTGCACCATTATGACATAAAATACAGGCTTTGTACAAGTTTTTTATAGAATGTATGCGATCGGAACGCGACTGGCATCCTTTAAATTTTGGAATGCATAAAATAATTACGGTGTGATGGCACCGTTCACGATTCTTTGAGATTGGAGATACGATAGATGAACTTTGATAAAAATGCTTATACCGTAGAGTCATTGACAGTCGGAGTGCATACAATCCGCTACCGGCAGTTTGCCGATCTGCTTTATGCGGATTTACCGGCGAATGCAGCGTATCAGCGGATGCACATTTATGCTCCGGAGGGTTTTTACGAGGGAGAGAGCATCAACGGATATACGCTTGCGACTGCTCCGGTTTTTATGCCGAATCAAGTCGGCGGCTATATGCCGAGTGAGCCGGCCGCGCCGGGAGAAACGCAGGAAGGCTCCGGGATCCCGAATACGGTTTTCTGTGCGCTGGAGCATGGCTATGTCGTAGCTGCGCCGGCGATCCGCGGCAGGGTGCAGCAGGATGAAAACAAAACCTATACCGGAAAAGCGCCTGCCTGCATTGTGGATTATAAAGCGGCGGTGCGTTATCTGCATGCATTTGCCAAGGATTTGCCGGGCGATGAGGAAAAGATTATCACAAACGGGACAAGTGCGGGCGGCGCACTGTCTTCGTTGGTCGGCAGTTCAGGAAACCACCCGGATTATGAGCCGTATTTAAAGGCGATCGGAGCAGCGGATGCGGGCGATGAGATTTTTGCAGCGTCCTGTTACTGCCCGATCATCAACCTGGAGCATGCGGATGCGGCTTACGAATGGCAGTTTCTCGGTGTGAATGAATTTCGCCGGATGCAGATGAATCTGACGGAGGGCGGCAGACCGGAATTTTCCGCGGTAGACGGCGATATGACACCGGAGCAGGTGCAGACCTCGAAGGACGAAGCGGCGCTTTTCCCGGAGTACGTCAACAGTCTCGGGTTAAAAGATGAACAGGGGCGCGCCCTGACGCTTGCGGCGGATGGAACCGGCACGTTTTTGGAATATGTGAAAGCGATCGTTCTGGAATCCGCACAGAAAGCGCTCGATAGAAAAACCGATCTTTCCGGGGAAACCTGGCTGACCGTGGAGGACGGACGTGCGGTTGGAATGGATTTTCCTGCCTATGCAAGAGCGATCACGCGTATGAAAACGGCGCCTGCGTTTGACGGGCTGGAGCTGGAAACGGCGGAAAACGACCTGTTTGGTTCGGAAAACGTCAACTGCCGCCATTTTACAAAATACAGTTTGCAACACAGTAAAAAGCGTGGAGAGATGGCGCCGGAGCAGGTTGTACGCATGCTAAATCCGATGTCCTATGTGGATGTTGCCGACGCGCAGAAAGCGAAATATTTCCGCATCCGGCACGGAGAGTGTGACCGTGATACCTCCCTTGCAATTTCAGCGATGCTGGTCGCAAAGCTGCGTGCACAGGGCTGTAGCGTGGATTACCATGCGCCGTGGGGCGTGCCGCATGCGGGCGACTATGATCTGGACGAGCTGTTTGCATGGATCGATGAAATCTGCAGAGGATAGAGTACTGCACTTTCGAAGCAGAGAAAGGCGTTGAAAGTGATAGCATAGATTCCGCCTGCGGAGACAAATAAGGAGGAACAGATTTGGAACAGGAAAATCAGGCGCAGCAGCATAAGCGCCGTGTTCGATATAAAGGAAAATACCCGAAGAAATTCGAGGAAAAATATAAGGAGCTGCAGCCGGAAAAATATCAGGATACAGTGCAGCATGTGATCCGTAAGGGAAATACGCCTGCCGGGATGCACATTTCGATTATGGTGAAGGAAATTCTGGATTTTTTGCAGATTCAGCCCGGGGAAACCGGCTTTGATGCGACGCTGGGCTACGGCGGACATACAAAGGCAATGTTGGAATGTCTGCATGGTGAGGGGCACATGTATGCGACGGACGTAGACCCGGAGGAATCCGCCAAGACGAAAAAGCGTCTGGAGGAGCTGGGCTATGGGGAGGATATTCTTTCCATCCGGCTGCAGAATTTCTGCACGATCGACGAGATCGCGAAGGAGGTCGGTGGATTTGATTTCATCCTGGCGGATCTGGGAGTGTCTTCGATGCAGATCGACAATCCGAAGCGCGGCTTTTCCTTCAAAGTGGATGGCCCTCTGGATCTGCGATTGAATCAGGAAAAGGGCATCAGCGCGGCAGAACGGCTGTATACGATATCGCGAGAAGAACTTGCCGGTATGCTGTATGAAAATTCAGACGAGCCGTACTGTGAGGAGCTTGCGAAGGCAATCACAGAAGAAATCCGCCGCGGCAACCGGATTGACACGACGACAAAGCTGCGCGGGGTGATCGAAAGGGCGCTGGATTTTTTGCCGGAAAAGGAAAAGCAGGAGACTGTCAAAAAGACCTGTCAGCGGACGTTTCAGGCGCTGCGCATTGACGTCAATCACGAGTTTGAAGTGCTTTACGAGTTCATGGAAAAGCTGCCGGGCGTATTGAAGCCGGGCGGGCGTGTTGCAATCCTGACGTTCCATTCCGGCGAGGACAGGCTCGTGAAGCAGGCACTGAAAGAGGGCTATCGGGAGGGCATCTATTCTGATTATGCCAAAGATGTCATCCGCCCTTCTGCGCAGGAATGTGCACAGAACGGACGTGCGCGTTCGACGAAAATGCGCTGGGCGGTGCGTGCAGAGTGAGGGGATGGAGATGATTATGGAAGAAAAAGACACCGAACTGCGGGACGAGGGGCTGCGGGGAAATGAAAAAATAGAGGAAGCCATCGCCGGGCTGCAGCAGGAGCCGACGCAGGAAATGCTGGCACATGCGCTGACGGTGGTGCGCCGCCGAATGAAAGAAAACGGACAGCTTATCGTTGCAGTGGAGCCTCCGGCTGGCGGCGGACAGCTTTTACTGCAGACCGTCAAAACGTCGGACGGCAAACTGTGGTGGGCTGCGTTTACCGGATTTGAGGAAGAGCTGCGCGGCAGCGACCGCGTGAAATCGACGTTTTTGGCGGATATGGGACAGCTGTTTGCAACCGCGCTGCAGGCAGACGGCGTGGAAGGGATCATTTTGAATCCCTGGAACCGGACGCTGATGCTGGAAAAAGAGCTGATCCGGATTATTTTGGGGCAGCAGGGGTAAAGCACTTGCGCGAAGCGGCAGACATGGGAAGAAAATGCTGGACTGGTGGATGCCGCAGCAGGAATTACAAAGGATAAGTCGCTGGATATGCGGCAGAAAGAGAGGAAACGAAATGATTACAGGTGTTCATCATGTATGTGTGAAATGCAGACCGGAGGAGCTGGAAAAGGTTCAGAAGTTCTATGGAGAGCTTCTTGGACTTCCGCTTGTCAGAAGCTGGGGTGAGCCGAAGGTGGAAGGGCTGATGTACGGCGCAGGGACGAGCCTGATTGAGATTTTCCCGAACGCGGAGGAAGATCTGCCACAGGGTGCAATCCGCCATTTCGCACTGGCGACAGACGATGTGGACAGCATCGTGGAGGCTGCGCGCAAGGCAGGCTATGCTGTGACGATGGAGCCGGGCGATATTGAAATCATGTCGAAGCCCTCTCTCCCGGCGCGGATCGCATTTATTATCGGACCGGTGGGAGAAGAAATCGAACTGTTCTGCGAAAAACAATAGAATGCACGCTCTGCGAGCATTCTATTGTACCGGCGGTGCTGCCGTCTACCATCCGGCAGGTTCTAAAACCCCGCGAGCAGCGCAAAATAGCCCCAGTCCCAGAGCAGGGATTCGAAGCTGTTTTCCAGATATTCATAAATATCTTCTTCGTCATAGCCGGTCATACGGTTGATAATGACCAGCGCTTCCCGCACTTTTTCATAGGAAAATGCCTCCGGGCTGTCCTGCCAGATGAGGAACAGGCTCTGGCGCACCGCGGCATACTGCAGCATCAGCCACTGCAGGCGCACGAGCATATGCTTTGTGGTGTCCTCAAAGGAAAGCAGCTCGGAATAGACCTCGTTTGCAAGGTAGCTGCGCATCAGAGGCTCGTATTGCGCGAAGGCAGTACGGAATGCCTGCCATTGCATCGGGAGCTCTTCTTCCGGTTCCGTGAGCAATTCCGACAACGTTTCCGCCTGCTGCGTAAGTGGGGTAAGCCATTCCTGATAGAGCTGCTCTTTCTGATAGTTGACAGAAAGGTCTAACAAAAGTTCGTTGCACTCCAAAACAGAGTCGATGCAGTCCGGCGAGAGGTCATCCATGGCATCATAGAGCTGACAAAAGCTTTTTTCAGAAAAACAATCTGAAACAAAGTCTTTTGTCGGCTTTTTTTTTCGGTGGATTTCCTGTATCATATAAAAACAGGCGGAAAGAATCTGCTCCGGCAGCCGGTCGGTCTGCTGCAAAATGGCGTCGATGACTGCAGAACGGATGAAAAATGGTATGCTGTCAATATTCGGATGCGGAAAAGTAAGCGGCGTAGCATCCTGCGCTGCCCAGAGGTCGATTACTGCGGGACAGCAGGGCATGAGCGAAGCCTCTTCATGGTCGGCAAAGGAATGGGTTTCGCGGGGGAAAACCTGACACGTTTCGGAAATCGCATCCTCTCCGTGTTCGAGGACAAGACGGCAGAGCTTGTTTTTTTCGAGAAACGGACAGACATGGCGGCTGTTTAAAGCGATCACGCGCTGACCGTCCTGAACGTAGGTAAAGAGTTTCGAATCCACAGGTGGATTTAAGGCTGCCCAGCGCTTCAGCGTATCGTCATCGACAGAAATTTTCCATTCCTGGCAGCAGGTGATGGGACATTTGTCCGCTGTACAGCGAAACTGCGCATAATAATCGGGGTATAATGTTTGCATAGGCGTATCTCCAAGTGTTAGTGGTGAAAATATTATACATGCGCCTGTTGAAATTGAAAAGTCCCGGGAATATAATGAAAATCGAAGTTAGATAAGGCTAAGTATGCAGGCGGCAGCGATATCTGTGCGCTGCAATGGGCCTATGGGAGATGAAAAGGCAATGAAAATCTATTCTTTTGGCGAGGAAACAAAGCCGGCAATTTTACTGCTGCCGGGGACATGCTGTCACTGGAAACGGAACTTCGGACATGTGATCCCTCTGCTGCAGGAGCACTTTTATGTGCTCTGCGCGTCCTATGACGGGTTCGACGAGACGGAGGATTCGACCTTTCCGAACATGTTGATCGAGACGGCAAAGCTGGAAAACTATATCCAGAAAAATCTCGGCGGTCAGCTCTTTGCGGCATATGGCTGTTCTTTGGGCGGCTCCTTTGTGGGACTTATGGTGCAGCGCAAAAAAATCCATATCCGGCACGGAATCCTCGGAAGCTCCGATCTGGATCAGGGCAGCAGCTTTGGAACCTGGGCGATGGCGAAAGCTATGACGCCTCTTCTTGGAAAAATGCTTCGCAGCGGAAAGCTTCCAGTCTGGGCAAAAAAGAAAATGGAAGAAAAAGCCGGTACCGAGTATGCGCAGGCAATGCTGCAGCTGTTCGGGTGCAGTGCCGCCACGCAGGAGCTGCCTTCCATGGCATTTGTGTCCAATACGAGCATTTTCAATCAGTTCTTTTCCGATATGGTGACGCCGCTGGAAGATGATATTTATGTGCCCGGAACGAAAATTCACTGTTTTTATGCGGTGAAGATGGGGGAGGAATACGAAAACCGCTACAGAAGACATTTTGTGGATCCGGATATCCGGTACCATGCGATGCAGCATGAAGAGCTTCTGGCATGCTATCCGGAGCAGTGGGTAGAGGAAGTGCTGGCAAGCTGTCGTCTGGAGGGCCGCGGGATGGAAGAAAATGATTTCGAAGAGAGACATTTCACAGAAGCAGAGCGCGCTCAGGCGGAAATCACCGAGTCCGGAAATCCGAGAAAGCCGGAGGGCGAGGATGGCAAAAAAATGCTGGAGCGCATGAATGAGAGCCACCACAATGTGACCGGCTGGGCACTTTCCCTTTGGGAGATTCAGGGAAACGACAACATTCTGGATATCGGCTGCGGCGGCGGAGCTGCGCTGTCCCGGATGGCGGAGCATGTGACGGACGGACATTTGACGGGAATTGATTATTCGCCGGTATCGGTGGAAACGTCCCGCGCAACAAATGCAGAATCGGTTGCGGCAGGCAAGATGGAAATTCTGGAAGGATCGGTGGAAAAGCTTCCCTTCGAGGCAGAGACCTTTGACAAAATCGTGACCGTGGAAAGCTTTTATTTCTGGCCGAACCCCCAGGAAAACCTAAAAGAGGTGCGCAGAGTATTAAAGACCGGCGGAACCTTTTTGTTGGTTGCAGACATCTATGAAAAGCCCGGACTGCCCAGAGAGGTAAAAGATAATATCCGCAAATTCCACCTGTTCAACCCGACCAGGGAGCAGTTTAAGAACCTGTTTCGGGAAGCCGGATTTGCAGAGACAAGGATTCACACAAAGGACGGCGAGGACTGGATTTGCGTAGAGGGAACCAAATAATAGAGCGCGCACAGAACGGAGAAAATGATATGAAACTGAGTATCATCGTGCCGGTTTATAACATGGCATCGGACGGAAAACTGAATTACTGCCTGGATTCGCTGGCGGCGCAGACGATTTCGGATTACGAGGTCATCACGGTGGATGATGCTTCTACGGACGAATCCTTTTCCATTCTGCTGGAGTATGAAAAAAAGTACCCCGGTAAATTCAAAGCTGTGCATTCGGAAGTCAACAAGCGACAGGGCGGTGCGAAAAATATCGGGTTGTCCCTTGCAAAAGGCGAGTGGATCGGATTTATTGACAGTGACGACTGGATTTTGCCCACGATGTACGAAAAGCTGATTGGACGTGCAGAGGAAACCGGTGCGGATATGGTGGGCTGTGATTACTGCCTGACAGATGAACACAGCATGAAAATCGGCAAACGTGTGGAAAACGGCAAAGCAGAGCAGAGCGGCGTGCTTGGCAATAAACAGTGTCGGTCATTGATTTTAGACAGCGGAAGCCTTGTTGTAAAGGTCTATCGCCGGGAAATTTTCATGGACAGCGGCATCCGCTTTCCGGAGCACATTTTTTACGAGGATAATGCGATCAGCGACGCGGTGCTTTTACAGGCACATCATTATGAATATATCCCGGAGGTCATGTATTTTTATTACCAGCATGAAGCGTCCACGGTGCATACCATCAGCAGGGAGCGCTGTGAAGACCGGATGGCGGCTGGACGGGGCATTCTGGAAAATGCGAAGAAATTCGGTTATCTTGAAACCTACCGACCGGAAATCTGCTTTGAATACACGATGCTGTTTTATGTCAATACGTTGTTTTCCTATATGGTCGGAGAGGGTCATAAATCCCTTTCTTTTATCCGGAAGATGGGAAACGAATTAAAAGAAGCGTTCCCGGATTTTGCGGACAATCCGTATTATCAGGAACGCGTCAATGCAGAGCAGAAAAAAATGATTGCCATGCAGCAGCGCTCCACAGCAGCGTTTGTATTGTACTATAAAGCACTCTGGACATGGCGTAATTTTCGAAAAAAGCATTTCGGGAAAAAATGATATGGAGCTGTGTGGCGGAATATAGGAAAAACGAACCTTCTAAATTTCCTTTCGGAAATTCAGAAGTAGCGCAAAAAAAGAGAGCCTCCCGGCTCTCTTTTTTGTTTCATAGGAAAATGCGTCCTATGAAATAAAAACGCTCCGCTTAGGATGCACACTCATTTTGCCAGAATTGCGTCCGCGATGCGGCGTGCGCCGGCACCATCGATTGCCATACGCATTCGGTCGGATTGTTTCTTTCGGGCGTCCGGATTTTTCAGAAGTGCAGTCAGCTTTTCCACTGCGTCATCGTAGAAGATTTCGTTGTCACGGATGTCACCTGCCCATGGAATCAGGTTTGCATCGTCAAAGGCTTTGACGCCGGGAAGCTGATTATCCGCCATACTGAAGCTTACAGACGGGACGCCGACGGCACAGAGTTCATAAAGCGTCGTGCCGCCTGCGGAAAATGCGAGATCGCAGGTGGACATGAGTGCAGCCATATCGGAAACTTGTTCATGCAGGACAATGCGGCTGTCTTTTCCTGCCATGACGGCAAGCTCTGCGCGGTGGACATGCATGGGACCTGTCAGGACGTGGAAGGAAACATCCTTCCAGTCGTCCGATGCGCAGAGACGTTTTAACATACCGCCTGCGATATGGAAGGGATCGGTGCCGCCGGTGGAAAGAAAGAGGTCTTTTACCTGCTCCCAGAGATGGTAGGGCTGATCTGCAAACTGCTCCCGGAGGGGAGTGTAGGCGCATCCGGTCAGAACACAGTCCGCTTTGGTGTAAAAACTTTCATCAACACAGAAATCATAGTTGATCACGAGGGAAGCCGGGCAGTCGAATGCCTGCAGATCGTCCAGATAGGCAACTTTGCAGATCTGGCGCAGGATATCGAGATATTCCGGTGTTGCAAAATAAGAATCCACCAGCAGGCAGGCAACGTTGTGGGAAGAAAGGATTCCCTGCATGGTCTGGATTTCTCGATCAAGGCTTCTGTAATCGGTGCGCAGCTCCAGGATCGGAAAGCTGTGGTCAGCGATTTCGTCAGGAGAATACATTTTTTGCAAAATGGAAGCCGAGGTATCATCGGAGACGAGAAAAGCCACCGCTGCACCCCGTTTCTTCAGGGCACGGGCGATGGACAGACAGCGCATCAGATGTCCGGTCGCAATTGTTTCATTTCCGTCTGTGCGGATATAGACTAACGGATGAGATTCCATGACAGCGGCGTCCCCTTTCCGATCGGACAGGAAGCCTTCCTGCCGAGAATTTCCTCATAATACATTGTGTGCAGTCCGATGCCGGGGCGGATGCAGCGGATATTCTGCTCTGTGAAAACTTCGCCCTCTGCCATGTCCTGCGCCACGAAGATGGAACGGGAGCCTGCCCGTTCTTTTTCCTGCTTGGGGGTAAGGCGGTATTCGGAAGAGCCGAGTGCCTTTTCCAGAATACGGATCTGCGAAACCATTTCCTTAAATTCCTGGGGTTCCATGGAAAATGCGCCATCCGGGCCGCCGTCGCTGCGCTTTAAGGTCAGGTGCTTTTCCACCATCCGTGCGCCGAGGGAAACAGCGCCTGCAGCAACAGCCCCGCCCATCGTGTGGTCGGAGAGGCCGGTCAGGCAGCCAAAGGTCTGAGACAGCGTCGGAATCATGCGCAGATTGACGTCCTCGTAGGGCGTCGGGTAAGCGGAAACGCATTTTAACAAAATTACGTCCTCATTGCCCTCTTCACGGCAGACGTTCATGGCGCGCTCGATGTCCTCGAGATGTGCGATGCCGGTGGCAAAGATGACGGGCTTGTGGAGCTTCGCCACCCGACGGATTAACGGAATATCATTTATCTCATAAGATGCAATTTTATAAGCGGGAGCGTCGAGCTCTTCGAGAAAATCGACGGCGGTTGCGTCAAAGGGGGAGGAAAAGCAGAGCAGTCCGCATTTTTTTGCCTCATCCATCAGACCGGCATGCCATTCCCACGGCGTATAAGCCTGCTTGTAAAGGTCGTATTCTTTGATGCCGTCCCAGAGACCGCCTTTGTTGATAAAGCAGTCCGCGTCGCTGTCGACGGTCATGGTGTCGGCAGTGTAGGTCTGCAGCTTGATCGCGTCCGCGCCGGCTTCCTTTGCGGCGTGGATGATTTCAATCGCACGGTCGTAGTCCTGCAAATGGTTCGCAGACATTTCCGCAACGATAAAGACAGGGGCGTCTGCGGCGATTCTGCGCCCGCCCAGATAAATTTCCTGATTCATATTGTTATTCTTTCTCCATCATTTTCTGATATTTGACTTCTGCAATCGCCCAGTCCTCTTCGGTGTCGATATCCTGAACCTCCAGTTCGGGTAAAAGCAGGGGAACCATGCCGGGAGTATCTGTCGTTCCTTCCCGGAAAAAAGCTTCCGTCCGGCAGGCATAGAACTGTCCGCAGTCGTGGTAAAGCGTTTCGAGATCCTGGCTGCGCGCGGTCGCATACTGGGGCCATTTGTAGCCGATGTGACCGTTTTCATCTACGGCGAGGCTGCGCAGAACCGGATACGGAAAAGTCGTTACCGGCATGACGGACTCGGCGTCCTTTAAAAGCTCCATCGCGGTGCTGAGTTTTTTAGGGGTAATAAACGGCGCGGTGGGGTAGATACAGCAGAATGTGTCAAACTCCCTGCCGGCAGCCCTGTAGCATTCGAGTACCTCGCGGATGACGTCGTCGGTAGAGGCGTAATCGTTTGCGGTCCGGGCGCTTCGAAGAAACGGGACGGACGCCCCGGCACCTTTTGCAAGTTCGGCGATTTCGGGATCATCTGTAGAAACCATCACCTCGTCAAAAATGCCCGCCTGCAAAGCGGCTTCGATGGAATATAAAAGAATCGGTTTTCCGAGAAACGGACGGATATTTTTACGCGGAATCCGCTTGCTGCCTCCGCGCGCTGTAATAATGGCAAGTGCTGACATGGCAAAACCTCCTGTTTCCTGTCAAAAATCGGATTGTGCAGTGTCCGGGGAAAAAGAAATTGTGTTACTGTTCACACGCGCCATTCGCAATACAATAGAATGTACGCTCCGCGAACATTCTATTGTCATGAATCGCGTCTTCGACGCTCTCCGCTGCTTCGCAGATTTGTTATCGTACGATAACAAAT
>ERZ772876.2029-NODE-2029-length-18189-cov-7.693449_pt1 | contig 18189 bp, 25 predicted proteins | sample MGYA00580584_ERZ772876 | MGnify/ENA primary metagenome ERZ772876 (study PRJEB29015, sample SAMEA2737728) | human gut metagenome | biome: human gut; feature: human-associated habitat; material: faeces | place: China | collected 2012 ... | reverse complement strand
AACGAAATTTTACAATAACGGTTAAAAGCTACTTGTAAATTGTGTGAATTACTTTATAAACCTTAACGATGGAACGCCGTATGAGGGGAAACTCTCACGTACGGTGTGGAGTGGGGGAAAATCCTGCGATAACATCAAGGGATTACCTATCACTATCGGGCCCGGCCATCCTGTTCGTCTGCCTGATCTTCGTCCTGCTGGCCCCCAACTACATCTGGGGCATCATCGGCGGATAAGGAGAATGGTAATGCAGAGAGAGGAATTTTCGGAGAGGGCCCAGATACAGAAGATGGATACGAACCAGGGAGAGCGGGCACGCCTGGAAAATAGGAGGCGGTTTGCAGGGGAACTGGCGGAGGGGGCCCTTCAGTTTTTCGCCCTGGAACAAACCCTTGGCGGCCAGGCGGGAGGCTTTGGAGCGTGGCTGCAAGCCACATACGAGTTGAATGAAGATTTTGAAGAGCCCTATTCAAAAGTAGTGGATGACATCTGTCAGGCATTTCGGGAGGTGGAGCGCTGCCATGGGACAGCAATCGCCCAACATTTATATGACGTCCACTCTGTCATCCTTCCGACGGAGATTCAGAACGCTGCCGATTACCTGGCTCTTGGCGGGCAGCCGGAGGATCTCCCAGCGTTGGCAAGGAGCGGCATTTTTCTGGAGCATCTGGACCCAGATGCCATCACCAGGGCTATCGACTACATGGAGTCTGCCGGAGAGGCATCCGGCGCCTATCAGGCCGCAAAAGTTGAGACACAGGATAAGACCTGGGATTCCGGACAGAAGTTCCAGCAGACCATGGGGAGGTAACTTGGGTTACCGGAATGCCGCGGCTCGGGAATCATGAAAATCAGATTGCTTAATGTCCTACCGCAGGGTATAATAAATTCAGCGAGGAGGTGCTGAGGATGACGGTTAAAGTGAAAGAGGAATTGTCCCATATCTGCCAAATCATTGCGGAAACAGTGGATGCTGAAAAAATATACCTGTTTGGCTCCTATGCCTACGGCACCCCGAGTCGGGATAGTGACTATGATCTGTGTGTTCTCGTCTCTGATATGGCATTGCGTCCTGCAGACGCGGTCAAACGAATTCGCCGCGCCCTGTTCATGGTCCAGGACACGCCGCTGGATGTGATCGTGTATCATACCGGAGTCTTTCGGCAGAGGCAAGCACAGCCCTCCCTGGAACGAAAAATTGCGAGAGAGGGGGTGGTCCTGTATGAACGGCCAAGAGACATGGAGCAGCGAATGGCTTGACTTGGCGGAAATGGACCTTGGCGCTGCGGAATACTTGCTTGGGATGCGTCCAGTACCTGTGGAGATCATCTGCTATCACTGCGAACAGGCAGCTGAGAAAATGCTGAAAGGAACACTGGCGCAATTTGGCATGGAACCGCCCAAGACACATGATTTGATTCAGCTCTGCAAGCTCTGTATGGAGCGGGACCCGCAGTTTGAGCAGTTGGCAGACGCCTGCGTGGAACTGACCCCCTATGGTGTACAGGTGCGGTATCCGTCCCATATGGAGCTGGATGAGTCTGACATGAACTGCGCACTGCGGGAATGCAGGAAGATCCGCGAATTCGTTTTACAGAGACTGGATCCACATATCTCACAAGACATTAAAGCGGTAACAGAAGCAAAACGGAAGTTTGAGCAACACATGGGATAATACAAAGGCAGCAATTCCTGATGGGTTTCAGAAGCGGACACAGAAACTGTGTCCGCTTTTGTTTTTTCAACCCCAATTCTAGATGCGCCGCTTGTGCTGTGCTTCACTTTTGGTGCAGATTATTTGTATATAGAACGGAGGAATTTTTTTCATTGTTTATCTGGGACTTTGTAGCGTCTACGGTCATGGATGATCTCATCGACTGGTTCTATGGCCAACTGGTGGGCTTTTTGGGGAATTTCTTTGCCCAAATGGGTAATATGGGCGTGGAACTGTTTGACCTGGAATGGGTGCAGGCTGTGATTTTGTTTTTCTCCAAACTAGCTTGGGCTCTGTTCGCTGTGAGCCTAGTGGTACGAGCATTCGAGTGCGGCATTGAGTACGCCAGCGGCCGGGCCAATCTACAGCAAACAGCTCTGGACATGATCAAGGGCTTCTTTGCCGTGTCCCTGTTCACCACGGTTCCCGTCCGGCTGTACGCCCTGTCAGTATCCCTCCAAGGAACTCTTTCTGTAGGACTGACCGGTTCGGACACCACCATCGGAGAGGTAGGGCAGCAGATCATTACGGACCTCAGTGAAATCGACTCCCTGGCGGACATGATCGACAACAGCTACTTCGGCCTTGGTGTCATCACCAGCCCCCTCATGATCCTGTTCTGCGTCATCCTTATGGCTTACGCGGTGATTAAGGTGTTCTTCGCCAACCTGAAGCGGGGCGGTATCCTGTTGATTCAGATCGCCGTGGGAAGTCTCTATATGTTCTCTATTCCGCGAGGATACATCGACGGCTTCGTCCAGTGGATGAAGCAGGTCATCGGCCTGTGCCTGACAGCCTTCCTCCAATCTACTATCCTGGTGGCGGGACTTATGGTGTTCAAGGACCATGCCCTGCTGGGACTGGGGCTTATGCTCTCCGCAGGAGAGGTCCCCAGGATCGCCGGAACCTTTGGGCTGGACACCACCACCCGGGCGAATATCATGAGCGCGGTCTACACCGCCCAGGCGGCAATCAACACCACCAGGACGATTGCTGGGACAGTGCTAAAATAGGAATAGGCGGTTATAACTGATTGAAAACGAGCGTAGACAGATGTATCTCATCGAGAAGGAATTTTTTATGGACTATGGAATATAGGTTGAATTTATCCTACTTTTTAGATATACTAAAAAGCAGGAGGTGAATACCATGCTGATCAACACGGAGCAGATGATTTCCATGAGTGAAGCAAATCAGAATTTTTCCAAGGTTGCCCGAATGGTAGATCAGGAGGGGCAAGCGATCATCCTTAAAAATAACGTTCCCCGTTATTTGGTGATTGAATTTTCACAGGCAGAACAGGAGCAGACTGCATCCGATGAAGACGTCCGCGAGATATCCCGGCGGCTGATTGCAAGAAATCATGCGGCCTATGAGGAGTTAGCTAAATGATTCGGCTGAATATGCAGCAGGTATTGCTGCTCCACGAAGAGCTAATCCAAGAGACTGGAGGCATCCATGGGTTTCGAGATGAGAACCTGCTTGAGACTGCCCTTACAGCTCCCTTCCAGACCTTCAACGATCAGCCGCTGTATCCGTCGCTCCAACAGAAAGCAGTACGGCTTTGCTATGGCATTGTGATGAATCATCCCTTCCTAGACGGTAATAAGCGAATAGGTGCTCATGTCATGTTAAAATAATTTAAAAAGGGGCATTCCTGATGGAAAATATGCTTGATAAAGCTCTTAAAGTCGCAAGATCTGATACTGTAAAGGCCTCTGGAAAGACCTTGTTTAAAGATATAATTGGAATATTGATGTATGACCCTAATGCAGCATGGTCTATGCTAGAAGATGTAAAAAAGCTGTCATCCACGATTAGAGACGGAATTTTTTTTGAATGCCTTGAAACATATATTTTATATTCCTATAGGTATAATGAAGAAACAAATCAATTTGAATCGGAAAATTTGCAGTCACTTGCAGAGGCTTTAGCTGATGCAAGTCCTAATACAGAGGCCAATTACGAAGGCCGACCAGATAAGTTGAACGAGTATGCTAAGCGACTTATTAAATTGATTGATGATTGCGGTACCAAACAAAAAGCACGCTACATAGCTTCCTTAACGAGGGCTTTACTTTCTAAGCAAATCGATACTCAAAAATTTTTTCAACTGAGTCGATGTATACGAAATCTAACAGAAGAAGACCTATTATTCTTAAGCGAAAATATCGACCAGCGTAATGTTTCCGGAGAAAACGATTATGTAGCCGATTACAGAGCATTAGGGCTGCTTTACGAAACTAACAATGGTTTTTCGTATTCAAAACGGGCATTTGAACTCAAGAAGTATGCGCTGTGTTATGAAAAACAAATTGCTATTCCAGAGAGCTTTCCAAAGAAACACACACCGTTAGGGGGGGAGTTGCAGGTGAGTTATAATACATGAGGGATTCTAATTAGTCGGAAATATAGATCAAATTAACACAGGAAAAAGAATATAGCATAGCGTTCTTTTAACGAGGTTCCATTGATGGGACCTCGTTATTGTTTTGGGGGATTGACCAATTCCCCGGATGACAGAAGCAAGCCAGCTCGTGGTCGTTGACCACGCCCGTTGCCTGGAGAAACGAATAGATAATGGTCGTGCCCACGAAATTCATGCCCCGGCGCTTCAGGTCCTTGGAGATGCGGTCAGACAGCTCTGTGTGCGTGTGCGGAGTATCATCTGTATTCAAAATGACCTGGCCTCCGGTAAAGCCCCAGAGATAGCTGTCAAAGGAGCCGAACTCCTCTTGAATGGAGAGAAAGACCTTGGCATTCTGGATCGCGGCCAGAATTTTGCGCCGGTTGCGGACGATCCCCGTGTCCTCCATCAGTGCCTCGACTTTTTCTGGGCCGTACTGGGCGACCACGGCAGGTTCAAAGTAGTCAAAGGCAGTGCGGAATGCCTCCCGCTTATTCAAAATCGTCAGCCAGGAGAGTCCCGCCTGAAACCCTTCCAAAATCAGCATCTCGAAGAGTTTTCGGTCATCGTGTTCCGGCTGCCCCCACTCGTGGTCGTGGTAGGCGACGTAGAGATCGGAACGCGGGTCAGCCCAACGGCATCTCATCATATTGATGGCCTCCATACTTTAAGATAGGTCCATTATACATGAACGCAGGAGTGCGGACCACTGTAAATTTTGTGTGCTGACCTGCAGACTTATGCTGAGGTTATTTTTCTTAGGCTTTGTGCTTAGCTTTCAAGGTTTTCTTTAGTGGCTTTGGATATGGCTTTATGACCTTCATTGGAGTATGTTTGCTTTACTAACCAGAGAGGAGGACACAGATGTGGCAGACACAAAAAATCTGTGTGCGCAAATCCCGATAGACCTGCACCGACAGGTCCGGGAACATCAGGAAGAGTCCGGGAAGAGCCTGGGCGAATACATGACTTGGCTGATCACAACATTTTATCAGACAGAGGTGGAAAAGCGGATGAGCAGTACAGAAACCAGAACCGTTGCATTCCAGGTGCCGGCAGACATATTCGAAGAGTTCAAGGATTATCTGGATCGACATCATGTCAAGCAGAAAGCATTCTTCCTGGACTGCATCCAGCGGGCGCTGGCGGATGAAGCAGAGAGACCGCATGAGGTATCCACGGATGTAGATGAGGAAGAAGAGAATCATACAAGCGAAGAGTTGTAAAAACGACAGACGGCGCCGTCGGGGATATACCCGGCGGCGCCGCATTTTGATTTCTAATGAAAGGGGCTTGTAATCATGTACATCTATCCCGAAAACCTGAAAGCCAAGCCCATGCTGTGGCTGTGGCTTCTGCGTGATATTGCCGTCATCGGTGTGACTGCGCTGATCTCCGTACTGTCTCTGGTGCAGGGAATCGGAATGGTGCCGCTGGTGGTGACCGTTCTGTATGCCTTTCTCTCCATTCAGGTGGATGGGTCCAGTATTCTGGATTTTCTCCGTCGGGCGGCCTGCTTCTTGATCTTCCAGCAGCAGAGATACGAATGGAGGCTGGACCCTTGAAGTGGCTTCAGAAATGGAAAGATCGCAAACGGCTGAAGCAGCGTCAATCCACCCGACAGCTCATGGGCATTCGGAAGATCCTGCCCCACGGCGTGGCGATGCCGGACGGCAGCCTGGTGTTCTTCCTGATCCGCCCAGATAATCTCTCGGTTCTCTCCGCAGAGGGTATCCGGCAGAGGGTAACGGCTCTGAGCAACCTGTTTCGAGCGGAGGAACAGGTAGAGATTCTGGGATTGGATTCCAGAGAGTCGTTTCAGCAGAACGAGGCGTACTATCAGACCCGGCTGGAAGAGGAAACGACTCCCAAGATCCGGGAGCTGCTCCAAAAGGATATCTCATATTTGGACGAGATCCAGACTACTTCCGCCTCGTCCCGGGAATTTGTCCTGGTGCTTCGTATGGAGGAGCAGGCCGCGCTAGATGAGGGCAGCCTGCGGCAGAAAGAGAAGGCCCTGTGCGACCACGGCATCTCTGTGCGCATGGCGGATGCGCAAGACATGAAGCGGCTGCTGGTATCCTACTACCTCCATGATGCAGACCCGAAGTCATTGGAAGACGTGGATGGAGAGAGGGTGGTGTTCCATGGCTAAGAAGAAAAAGAAGCGGGCGGCGCCGAAACCGCCAACAATCCAGCGGCCAAAAGAGTTCCTGGACCTGATCGCACCGGGTGCCATCCAGTTCAATACGGACTATTTTGTTTTCGGAAATACTTATCGCACTGTGATGATGCTGCGTGGGTATCCTCCCACGACGGAAGAACAGGCTTTGCTGCGGCAGCTGGGGGAAATGGAAGGCGTGACCGTGCATCTGGCTGTCCGAAAAGTTTCTTCCGCGGAGGAGGACGCCATCCTCCACGCCGCCACCAATAAAAGCCGCATGGAGCGGAGCAACGTCAGCAATGTGAAGCAAAGCGTTACCGCAGAGGCAAAGCTCCAGGACACCGCCTCCCTGATCCTGGGTATGCGGCGGGACCGTGAGCCGCTGCTGCATACCTCCGTATTCCTGGAGCTGACCGCGAGGACTATGGAGGAACTGCAGCGCCTGCGGGACAGCATCAGCGCCATCCTCCTGCGCGGCAAGCTGTCCAAAGATCCTCTGCTCCTGCGGCAGCGGGACGGCTTTTTATCATCCAACCCAGCTGGCCGAAACACTCTGGGGACATTTGCGGAGCGGGTCCTGCCCGCCTCCAGCGCGGCAAATCTCTTTTTTCTGAGCTACTCCGGCAAGACGGACCCCCACGGTTTTTTCATTGGCCGGGACAAGTACGGCTCTAATGTCATTGTGGACTTGGACCGGCGGGCGCCGGACAAGACCAACGGCAGTTCCCTGATCCTGGGCAATACCGGACAGGGCAAGAGCTATCTGCTCAAGCTCCTGCTGTGCAATGTGCGGGAGGTTGGGAAAAACGTGATTGCCCTGGACTCAGAGCATGAGCTGGAGGACCTCTGCGGGCACCTTGGTGGCTGTTTCCTGGATCTTCTCAGCGGCCAGTATCGGATCAACCTGTTAGAACCCCGGCGCTGGGATGACGGCAGCGAGCCGGAGGATCCGGACGCGCCGCCGGCATTCCGCGGTACGCTTCTGGCCCAGCACATCTCCTTCCTCCGGGACATCTTCCGGGTCTATAAGGGATTCGATACACCGCACATTGATACATTGGAACTGATGATTGAACGGCTCTACCAGCAATGGGGCATCTCAGACGAGACGGACCTCTCACAATTTGGAGCTATGAACTATCCGGTGATGACGGATCTCTATGATCTGATCGAGCGGACGTATCAGCACTATGATCAGGAGTCTCTCCCCCTGTACCCACCGGAGATGCTGCGGGATCTGCTGCTGGGCCTGCACTCCATGTGCAAAGGCGCCGATTTCCGATTTTTCAATGGTCACACCAATATCTCGTCCGACCGCTTCCTGGTGTTCTGTGTCAAGGGCCTGGATGACGTGGCGGAGAATCTTCGGAATACGCTGCTGTTCAATGTACTCTCCTATATGTCAGACCGGCTTCTGACAGCGGGCAACACGGTGGCCACGATTGATGAGCTGTACCTGTGGCTGTCCAATCCGGTGGCCATCACCTATATCCGAAACGCGCTGAAACGGGTCAGAAAGCGGGGATCTTCCATGGTCCTTGCCTCACAGAATCTGGAGGACTTCGATCAGCCCGGTGTCCGGGAGCTGACCCGGCCCCTGTTCGCCATCCCCACCCACCAGTTCCTGTTCAACGCAGGCACCATTGATAAACGGTTCTACATGGACCTCCTTCAGCTGGAACCGGAAGAGTATGAGCTGATTCGCCAGTCCCAGCGGGGGATCTGCCTCTACAAGTGCGGCAACGAGCGGTATCTGCTTGAGGTCCACGCCCCGTCTTATAAGGAAAAGCTGTTCGGAGCGGCGGGCGGACGGTAACAGGTAGTAGACGCAAGTTATAAGAAAAAGGCCGATGCCCTGTGTGGCATCGGCCCTATCTATCCTGATGTGGGATCACATCTCAAGCCCCAGCTTCTCCGCGATCTGTTCCGCGGTGAGGCCGGCTGCTTTTGCTTTTTCCATGACGGATCGCATGGTGACAGGATGGAGGATCTTCTGCTTCTGCGCTTCCAAAGCCTTGATCTCCTCCTTCTTTTTTGCGATCTTTGCGTCGATCAACGCGATGCGTTCTTCGGCAGTACGAGCAGCCATTCAGGGCACATCCTTTCAAAAATATGATGTAACTATGATAAATGACAGACTATGGCTTGTCAATCAGCTTTTGTCGAATTGTTGTCCGCACACTTCTGCGGCTGCACAGCGGTTTCAGGAGCGCGGATGGATACAGGAACCGAAAGGAGTATGAAATGAAACCAATCGAATTAGAACGCTGGGAACCCGCCCCGGACGATCCTCGGAGGAAGGTGTATGCCGGCCAGCGCACCGCACAGGAGGTCTTTGAAGAACTGAGGTACCGGCTGGAGGGCATGGGTTACCTGCCGGATGAATATTTGTTTATGGATCGCGAGTGGGCAAACGGCCGGGAGATCCCCCGCGGCGCGGAGATCTTCTGTATCACCGATTACGGCGGCAGCGAGGGGATCTATACCGACATCTCCCTGAGATGGTATCAGGACGGCAAGTCCATAATCGAGAGCTTTGCCACCGGGAAGACCTTGGGGGAAAGCGGTTCCGACCTGGACCGGATGTACCTTATTGCCTCCGCCATCATTAAGGCATTCCAAGGGGACAGGGGGACCTACGCCCGGTACCTTCGCTTGGGTGAACAGCCGGAGCCGGAAAACATGATCCTGCACTTAAATCCCGCCGAACAGCGGACCTTTATCAACGCGCTGGTGGAACAACGGGAGCGGCAGGAGCAGGCCATGTCCCAGACAGAACAGCTCCTGCGCCGCATGACAGGGAGCATCACCGCCTATATGGACGAGGTTGGCCAACGGCCCCTCCGCCTCAGCGACTATGACAGAGCGGTGCTGGCGATCCGAGACGGGGAATTTGATGCGTTCTGTTCGCTCTATCCCAAGGTACCGGATCAGGCGGACGATCTGCTGATCGAGGCGGCGGGGCGCCCCGGAAGAACAGGAGGAAACATGGTCCGGGCGCTTCTGTCGGCAGTGGGGCGGTTTTCCCCGGAGGCGTACCTGACCGCCTGCAAGCGGGCGGTGGAGACCGGGGACAGCCAGCGGGTGCGGACGATGGTGGAGGAGGCGGAAAGCCACCTCTCTGAGCCATACCCGTCCCTCGCCGGCGAGGTCATATTGCACGCCTATGCCAACGACCGAAAGGGCATCGCCAAAGACCTGATCGGCAAATGTTCTCCCGAGCAGATCGCCGCCGCACCCCCAATCCTACTCCGTCAGGCCGCTGCCAGCCTGGACTTTCAAACTGCGGTAACATTGGTGGACAAGGGCATCCAGCCGGGCGATTATGCGGTGGATGTTCTCCATACCCTCACGGGACAGCACCAGGAGTGGATGGCGGAACAACTGCTGGCGCACGGGATGCCAGTGGGGCCAGACAACTATGCCGCCCTGTATGTCTGCATCAACAACGGGATGCCCGGTGTTGCCAAACTGGTGCTGGACCAGGGGATCGATTTTGACAAATACCGAGCTTGGGCAGACAATAAGCCCAAAAGCGCAGAGTATGAAGCAGCGATGGAGGCGTTGTATGGATACGTGACGGAACAGAAGAATACCGTACAGCGCGACGGACCAACCATGGGGGGAATGTGTCGATGAGTCCTCATGCGGATGATCGTTCCACCCTAAAAAACGCACAGTTCGGAACGGAAGGTAGAATATGAACATCGTTGGATATGGCGGGGGCACAGACAGCACCGCCATGCTGGTGGGGCTGTGGCAGCATCATGTTCCGGTGGACCTGATTCTATTCGCTGACCCGGGAGCGGAGCAGCCTCACACCTATCACTACTTGCGGATCATGGATCAGTGGCTGCGAGAACACGGAATGCCTGGGATCACAAGAGTGTGGTACACAGACCGTCAGGGACAGAGGCTGACACTGGAACAGGAGTGCCTGCGTTCCGCTTCCCTTCCGTCTATCGCGTATGGCTGGAAGAAGTGTTCTCTCAAACACAAAGTGGCTCCTCAGGAGAAATTCTGTGCCCACTACCCACCATGTCAGAATGCCTGGGCCAGAGGAGAGAATGTTGTGAAGCTGATTGGGTATGACGCAGGAGAAGAAAAAAGACGGCTGGGAGCCCTACCCCATGATCTGGCGGATCGGAAATATCAGAAAGCGTATCCTCTGATGGAGTGGGGCTGGGACAGGAATCGGTGCATCCAGGAGATACAAAACGCGGGGCTTCCCTTACCAGGGAAGTCCTCTTGCTTTTTCTGCCCCTCGATGAAGCGAAGGGAGATCCGGACCCTCTATCACCGATACCCGGATCTGCTGGCAAGAGCGTTGGCGATAGAGGATCGAGCGCGGCCCAATCTCCTTACTGTGAGGGGATTGGGCCGAAATTATGCCTGGCGGGATTTCATTGAGGCAGATCAGGCACAGCTGGCAATTCCCGGTGTATTCTCCTCTGAAGACCTTCCCTGCTCCTGTGTCGAAGAAACAGAAGAAGTGACCAGAAAGGACGTGGCACAAGATGGCAATAACTGCCGCGGCAGTTAAGGCTGCACTGGCAGCCCTGACAGATGAACAAGCCAGAAAAACCGTGGGATGGATCGCGGCAGCGGTCCTTGCCCCGATCATCCTCATCGCCGCCCTGCTGCTGTCGTTGCTCTCTGGCACCACTCAACACAACAACGCCGCCGTGGACCTGGTGTTCAACGGCGGCGTTGTTCCGTCTTCCATGTCCGCGGAATACGCTGCCCAGGTACGTGTCATGCAGACCTGTTTGGAGGAACTGGACAGTGCGGTGGCGGAGGTCAACGATCAAATGGAGAGCGGAAGCCTGGACGGGAACTGGGTCAAGGCGGTGTTCTTCTCCCTGTGCTTCTGGGACGAGCACCTGAAGCTCACCCCGTCCGAGGCGCGGGACTTTGCGGACTGCTTCGTCCGATACGAGGAGCGGACTCGCACGGTGGCCTCCGGTACGGACCCGGACACCGGCGAGACCATCTACACGGAAGAGACCTACACAGTGGCGGTGCCGGTCGATCAAGAGATCGCCTTTAACAACCTTGACGCAGCAGGGTATCCCATCACCGAGGACCTGGTGGTCAATGCCCAGGCGGTCTACGACCGGATCGCCTACGGAGCGGCAGATGGCTACACCGGAGAAATCCAGTATGGCAGCAGCAGGATCACGGAGCTGGATACTTCGGATTTCACTGCTCCGACTACCAAGAACGCGGAGGATCTGGTGGCATACGTCACCCATGCCTGGGAGTCCGGCTGGGGATATGTCTGGGGCACCTTCGGTCAGACCTTGACGGAGTCTCTGATGGAGTCCAAAATCCGTCAGTATCCGGATGGTGTGGGCAGCTATGCGGACGTCATCCGCTCCAAGTGGTTGGGCGGTCGGACGGCGGACTGTGTGGGGCTCATCAAGGGGTACGGCTGGCTGGACACGGACTCCATGACGATCCGGTACGGCACCAACGGGATGCCGGACATCGGCGCCGACACCATGTACCGCAATGCCGCAGTCAAGGGGCCCATAAGTACGATCCCGGAGACGCCTGGCCTGGCCGTCTGGAAGAGCGGACACATCGGCGTGTACATTGGAGGCGGAGAGGTAATTGAGGCTATGGGTACCCACTACGGCGTGGTCAAGACCCAGCTGACGGACCGAAACTGGACCGCCTGGCTGGAGATCCCGTACATTCAGTACGACTGAAGATCCCAGAGATATGAGATAAGGATGAGGTGCGCCATGGAAAAGATTGAGATCACGCTGGCCTTTGACGGTGAGAAGCTCGACGCGCTAGAATACGCGCTCCGAAAGGAGCGGACCACCGTTCAGAAGCAGATGGACGAGGCCCTCCGGCAGCTCTACGAGGCAAAGGTGCCGGAGGCGGTCCGAGACTACCTGGACAACAAGAACAAGCCCACACCGCCGAAACGGCCGCCCCGGCATACCAAAGCTGCCGATTCTGTTGAGAAGAAACGGGATTTGGAGGTACAGGAGGATGGGGACAATCGAGACGGACCGGTTCGAGAGCGTCAATAGTCCCCCCTGGATCAGCGGCATGGTTGCTTTTGCTAAAAGAGGGATTCTGTTTCTCATTGCTTTTGGTGAAGGGATTTTCCAAGGCACACGTGGCATTGTGTGCTTATCCCAAGTGGAACGAAATAAAAGGAGGATCACAAAATGGATATCACGAGAGGCAGAGAATTACAGGAGCGGATCGGTCTGGACGCGCTGACGCAGTGGACACTGTTTGGAACAGCTACGGACACAGGGATGCAGGAGAGATGCATCCGCATCGTTGGAAAGACATGGGACATCCCGGAAGAGGAAACGCAGGCATGGCTGGATGCCATCGCAAGAGAACGCAGCTATGCCGAGAGCGGCTCCTCTGAGCACGTGCGGCCGGATGATGAACTGCCCGTCAATCTCAGCGGTCTGGAGACGCTGAATATGACCTGGGACCTGTTCGAAACCGCCGCCCAGATGGATGATCTGTCAGACCGGCAGGAAATGCTCAACTTCGCAAAATGGATGGAGGAATCCCAGAACCTCCTGGATTGGATCAAATTGACCCAGGCTGAACGGGAGGCTTGGAAAGAAGGTTCTGCCTCCGCATAACTCCCCCGAGACCCGCACCGCCTCGACCACGAGGCGGTGCGCCTTTCTGCCCTCTGTAAGATTGCTTGAGATGATGATTTGAGAGGGGCCTGCATAAATACGAAAAATGAACCGGAGTTTGATGAACAGAACGTGCCTGAATTGTGCGGTAGTCGGCGGCTACTCCTGGAAGAGGTTACTCTCGAGGGTGAGATTGAAGAGGTAGATGGCGTCCTCAATTTCTACCTAGCGTGTTGGTTTGATGTGGACCAGGTCTTCGGTACCCATGTGGAAACGACCGAGAATGGCGATTGGATCAACGTCTACGCCAACTACGATATGCGGACGCGGCATGTGTGCGGCGTTCTGGATGTGGTACTCCATCGGGAAGATGGGAGCGACGAGTTCTATATCTACAAATTGGATGAGGAAGAGCGCATGGTTGTTCTGAGCAAGATGGAGGATTACTGTGTGCAGAGAACGGGCCAGACCTTGGGAGAACTTTGCGAAATGTATCTGGAACCTCCAGATCATCCAGTGATGGAGATGCGGATGCGGTAGCACAGGAACCGCATAGGCCATGATGGTTTGCCGGAAACGATGGCTGACCGAAAAAAGTACGAGGATAAAGGACCGCCGTGGTGTGCCCCGGCGGTCCAGCCACAAAGCCCCGCAGTGCGGGGCTTTTCGGAGGGTTTCATACCGCCGTCGGTTTTGCAGCTTTGAAAAAATTCCGCCGTGGTTCTGCTGCAAAAGACTACTGCCGCAAGAGATTCCGGCTGCTTTTACCGCAGTATATGGCCTTTTGAGAGATTTGGAGGAAGTATGGAACAAGAGAACAGACTGAAGATCACCGTCTGGCTGAAGCCGGACGTCGTACAGCGTATGGATGGCTGGCTCAGAGCGGACAACTGCAAAAGCCGTGGAGAGTTCACAGAGAAGGCCCTTCGGTTCTATATGGGATACCTGGCAGCAGAGGACACATCGGTGTTCCTCTCCCGCACCCTTGTGGACACCCTCCAGGGGATCGTGGCGGACAGCCACAACCGCCTGCGCTCCATGATCTTCAAGTGGTGTGTGGAGCTGAACATGATGGGCCACACCATCGCCGCCCACTTCCGGGCGGACCCCATCAACCGCAGGGAGCTGCGGGCCTATGCCGTGGACGAAGTGCGGCGCACCAACGGTCAGATCAGCTTCGACAGGGCACTGGATCAGCAGCGCCGGTTCCCGGAGGATGTCTTTGACGATGACGTATGAGTGACCTTCGATTCATGTCACCATATCTCAAAGGCGGAGGAGACAGCGCCCGGAGAGCAAATCGCATCCGCTACTTTGCCACTCGCCCCGGTGTGGAGGTGCTCTCCGATGGGGGAAGTCAACCCGCCACCAAAAAGCAGAAAGCCTATATCCAGCGGTTGCTCCGGGCCTTCCCTGACGCCAGGGAGCTATTGGAGTATGAGGACTATCTGAAAAACCAGACGCAGGAGTCCGCGTCGGAGTTCATCCGACAGGCTCGAGAGGACTTTGCGGTGCCCATGAGCCAGCGGGAGAACTACCTGGACTACGTGTCCCACCGCCCCGGCGTCGAACTCCGGGGAGAGCATGGACTCTGGACCAGCGGCGGCAAGGTGGAGAATCTGTCCGAGGCGGTGCGGGAGGTGGCGGAGCATCCCGGCAACGTCTGGACGCCGGTGGTGGCGATCCGTCGGCAGGACGCGGAGCGGCTGGGCTACGACAACGCGGAGAACTGGCGCGCCCTGGTAAACGCCAGCCTTTGCGACATCGCCAAAGGCTACAAGATCCATCCGGATCACCTGCGGTGGTACGCCGCCTTCCATGAAAAAGAGAAGAGCGTCCATATCCACATGGTAGTATTCTCCTCCGATCCCAAAGAAGGCTACCTCACCCCGGACGGCATCCGGCAGGTGAAGTCCGTCTTCGCCCGACGGATCTTCCAACAGGACCTGATGCATATCTATGAGCAGAAGACAGCGTACCGCAACCAGCTGCAGCAGAATGCCGCGGAGGCCATGCAGGAGCTGATCCGGCAGATGCGGGATGGGACCCCTGGAGAACCCGCAGCTGGAAGATCAGATAGAGGCCTTGGCGCGGCGCCTGCGGACGGTCCGAGGGAAAAAGGTCTACGGCTACCTGCCGCCGGAGGTGAAGCTGATGGTGGATGGGATCGTGGATGCGCTGGCTGCTGATGAGCGAGTGACAAAAGCCTATGATCTCTGGAATGAGATGCGGGAGTCTATCTGCCGGACCTACTCGGAGAACCTGCCGGAGCGGCTGCCGCTCTCCAAACAGAAGGAGTTCAAGCCTGTGCGGAACATGGTGATCCGAGAGGCGTTACTACTGGTACAACAGGAAGAAGGGATTGCGGAAGAGCCGCAGCGGGAAGCTGACCTACGCCACGTCCAACACGCTGCGGAGAGCGGCGATCCGGCGGCCATGTGTGATCTAAGCGACCTCCTGATGAAGCAGAGAAGAAGCAGTGAGGCGCTGTACTGGCTGGAGCAGTCCGCCCGAAATGGCGATCCTCGCGGGCAATATGTGCTTGGAACGTGGTATCTGAAACGAGGAAATGTCCAAAACGCGCTTCGATGGCTGACTGCGGCTGCTGACCTGGGCAGCAGCACCGCCCAGTATCGTCTGGGCGTGCTGTACCTGAAGGGCGAACAGGTGGAGAAGAATTTGGAGCTGGCAGTCCGATATCTGACTGCTTCTGCGGAGTGCGGAAACCAGTATGCTCAGTACACACTGGGAAGTCTGTATCGTTCCGGAAATGGGGGCTCCAGAGACGAGGCCCTGGGACGGGAGTGGCTGTCCCGTTCTGCGGCCCAGGGAAACCCATACGCCCGGCATCTTCTGCATCACCCGGACCAGAACTGGTCTATCGCAGCCCAGTCTGTGACACGGCTGCTGTACCACATGAGCCGGATCTTCGAGGACAACTGCAAGACAGACGTTATGCACCGGGGGCTGCAGATCGACCGCAAGCGCCGCCGACAGCTCCGGGAGCGGAGACTCGCTCTGGGGCACAAGCCGGATGACCATGAGAATGAGGAGATCAGGCTCCAGTAAAGCATAATTCTCAATCTAAAGAGCAATGGTCGAGTTTCTGCTGGACAGAGAAACGTGTATTGAGTATACTATAGTCAACTGAGAAGGTTCGCCTGATCGATTAGGAGGAGATTTCATGGACGGAGCCATGGAAAACCTGTATCGAAAAATAGCTGCCATCGGACGAAGGTTCCGGGCAGAGCGTGTCGTGCTGTTCGGCTCCAGAGCCAGGGGGGACAACCGCTCCCGCAGTGACATTGACATCGCGGTTTTCGGAGTGTCCCCAGATGATTTGCCTGCATTTCGTGAGCAGCTGGACGAATTGCCGACCCTTCTGGAATTTGATCTGGTTTTTGTGACAGAGCAAACCGATCCAAAATTGGTGGCCAATATTGAACGGGATGGTGTGATTTTAATGGACAAAATGCAGGAGAAGTATGAAAAGCTGGTCCAAGCCGTTCACCGATTGGATGAGGCCATCGTTGATTACGATCAGATGGGCCTGGATTCCATCCGCGATGGTGTCATCCAGAGATTTGAGTTCTGTGTGGAGCTGGCCTGGAAGACACTGCGAGAGTATTTGCTGGACCAGGGGTATACAGAGATCAACAGCCCGAAGTCTGTGATGAAGCAGGCGTTTGCGGACGGTATTCTGGATCACGAAGAAGGCTGGCTCCATCTCCTGGATGCCCGCAATGAAACCTCGCATATCTACGATGAAGCAACAGCCACAACTGTATTCGGAGATATCCGGACTGTGTACGATCCGCTCTTGAAAAACCTGATTCAAAAACTAGGGACAAAATAAATCCCAGCTTAATTTACGTTCGATTTGGAAGCGCCCGTTCTCCATCTGGAGAGTGGGTGCTTTTTCTTTTAGGGGTGAGATGATCATAAAAGAATATATCCTATTCAGTGACGAGCAGAAGCACCAGGCCAACACGGTGGATCTGGAGGATTACCTGCTCCGCCGGGGCGAGAAACTACTCCCCTCGGGCCGGGATAAGCGTCTGGCCACAAATCACAGTGTGACTATACGAGGCAGCGAGTGGTTCGACCATGATACGCAGCAGGGCGGTCACGCCATCGACTTCGTGCGGATGTACGACGGATGCTCCTTTCAGGAGGCAGTCGCAAAGCTGTTGGGCGGAGAACAGGGACAGGCTTTTCGGTCTGCGTCGGAAAGAAACGCGGAACCACAGAAGCTCTTTGCGCTGCCACTCCCCCACCACAATATGCGCCGGGTGTATGCCTACCTTATGAAGCAGCGGCACATCGACCGGGATATCATCACCCATTTCGCGCGGGCGGGAACGCTCTATGAGGATGCGAAATATCACAACGCCGTGTTCGTCGGAACAGACGAACACGGCGTTGCCCGTCACGCGCAGAAGCGCAGCACCAACAGCCAGGGCAAGTCCTTCAAACTCAACGTGGCGGGCAGTGACGCGCGATACAGCTTTCACCACCCGGGGACGGATGGGGACCTGTATGTATTTGAGGCCCCTATCGACCTTCTCTCCTATATCACCCTGCATCCGGAGAACTGGCAGCAGCACAGCTATGTGGCCTGCTGCGGTACCAGCTATGAACCGGTACGGTGGATTCTGACGCGGATGGAAGCTCCGCAGATGGTGTCCCTCTGTCTTGATCACGACAACGCGGGAGATCAGGGTTGCGAACGGATGGCAAAACAAATCTCCTCGGAGTTCGGCATTCCCACTCGTCGACTGGTCCCGGAGCAAAAGGATTGGAATGAGGACCTCTGCGCCCTGCGGGAAGCCCCAAGGCGTCAGAGAATGGAGATGGAAATGAGGTGAAAATCTCACGTGAATCAGAATATCTGGTCACTGATCGGCTTTGCCGCGGTGGCTTTGATCGTGGTGGGCGGGCTGGCATTTCTCTCCCAGCACTACACCCTGGACAATATCAAGAGCAAAACTGTGGGTGACGGGCAGTACGGCACCGCCCGCTGGGCGACGAAGCGGGAGATTCAAAAAACATATCGCCATGTACCCTTCCAGCCAGAACTCTGGCGGAAGGGAGAACATCTGCCGAGACAGCAGGGCCTGGTGCTGGGCAGTCTTGGCCGGAAAAATCATGTTACAGCACTGGTGGATTGCGACGATATCCACTGCCTGATGATCGGCGCAAGCGGTGTTGGCAAAACCGCCTTCTTTCTGTATCCAAATTTGGAATATGCCTGCGCCAGCGGCATGAGCTATCTGGC
>ERZ772876.2023-NODE-2023-length-18232-cov-3.491060_pt1 | contig 18232 bp, 12 predicted proteins | sample MGYA00580584_ERZ772876 | MGnify/ENA primary metagenome ERZ772876 (study PRJEB29015, sample SAMEA2737728) | human gut metagenome | biome: human gut; feature: human-associated habitat; material: faeces | place: China | collected 2012 ... | reverse complement strand
CCGCTTGACGCCGAGGCGTTCCGCCGCGGCACGTCGGTTTATTTCCCGGGACACGTTGTGCCGATGCTGCCGTTCGCACTGTCCAACGGCATCTGCTCGCTCAACCCGAAGGTGGACCGTCTGGCGTTCTCCGCGCTGATGGAGGTCGATAAGGACGGCCGCCGGTATGGTGCGAAATTTGCCAAGTCGGTCATCTGCTCCAAGGCCCGTATGACCTACAACAAGGTCAACAAAATCCTCGCGGGGGACAAGGGGCTGCGCGAGGAATACGCCTTTCTGGTCGAGACTGCCGAGACGATGAACAATCTGGCGCACGCGCTGTACAAGCGCCGCATTGAGCGCGGCGCACTCGAGCTGGACATTCCGGAGGCGGAAATCCGCGTGGACGAGAACGGCAAGCCGGTTGAAATCCGGTTCCGTGAACGCGGCGAGAGTGAAAAGCTGATTGAGGAATTCATGCTGCAGGCCAACGAAGCGGTTGCCGAGTATATGTGCAAGCGCGAGCTGCCGACCGTCTACCGTGTGCACGAGAATCCCGATCCGGACAAGCTGCGCGTGTTTGCGTCGTTTGCGCGTCCGTTCGGCTACCGCATCGACGCCTCCAAGCCGGAGGACACCGCTCAGTTCCAGGTGGTGCTGCGCGGCGCGAAAAACGACCCCAAGCAGCGCGTGCTGCCCACCCTGCTGCTGCGTTCGCTCGCCCGTGCACGCTACGCCGACGAGTGCATCGGCCACTACGGCCTGAAAGCGAAGTATTACCTGCACTTTACCTCGCCTATCCGCCGCTATCCCGACCTCATCGCCCACCGGATGCTCCAGAAGGCGCTGACCGGCGAGGAATTTACCGCCGCGGACGAAAATCTGTGCGCCGAGGCCGCGCAGCAGTCCACAAACCGCGAACAGGCGGCGGACAACTGCGAGCGCGACATCGACAAGCTGTTCATCGCGTCCTACATGAAGCAGTTCATCGGCGAGGAATTTGACGGCGAGGTTTCCGGCGTGCAGTCGTTCGGCATCTTCGTTGCGCTCGCAAACGGCTGCGAGGGTCTGGTACGCGCCGAGCTGATGACCGGCGACTTCTACCAGTACGACGAGGAGCACATGGCCATGGTCGGCCGCCGCACCGGCAAGCGCTTCACCATCGGCTCGCCCCTGCGCGTCAAGCTCATCGCCGCAAGCGAGGTCACGGGTCAGATCGACTTCGCCCCGGCGGACGGGGCGCTCCCCCTGTCGGATAAACCGGAACGCGCACCGAGCGGCGAGGACGGCGGAAAGCCGCCCTATGGCAACCGTGCTTCGCGCCGCCGCCATTCGCACGGCAAGGGTCGCTCCGGCGGCCAGAAGGGCAGAAAACCGCCCACGAGAAAACGCAAATGAGCTGTCGCGCGGCAGCCGGATTTACCTGTAACTTTCGATACCCTTCAAAGGAGATTTCACTTTGCCCGGACTTGTTTTGGAGGGCGGCACGTTCCGCCCGGTCTTTTCCTGCGGCGTGATGGACGCCCTGCTCGACCATGATATCATGTTCGATTACATCATCGGCGTTTCCGCCGGCATCACCTACGCCATTTCCTACCTCTCGCGCCAGAGAGGACGCAACCTCGAGGTGCTGCGGCAGTACCGCGGCGACAGCCGCTATTTCGGCGTCCGCAACCTGCCGCACGACCACTCGATCTTCGGCACGGATTTCGTGTTCGACACCATTCCCAATCAGCTCATCCCGTTCGACTGGGACGAATTTCACAAATATAATGGGCGCGTTTTAGTCGGTGTGACGAACGCCGCGACCGGAAAGGCGGAATACCTCGACGGAATGCAGCTCGACCGCCCGTGCACCATGCTGCGCGCGACCTGCGCGATTCCGCTGTATTTTCCGCCGGTGCACCTCGGCGGCGCGGTCTTTTACGACGGCGGCATCGCCGACCCCGTGCCCATCGTCAAGAGCCTGCACGACGGCAACCGCAAGAACCTCATCGTGCTGACCCAGCCGGACGGCTACCGCAAGACGCACACGCGCGGCACGAAATTCGGCGCCCATGTGCTGCACCGAAAATATCCCGCCATGACCGAGGCCCTGCTCTCGCGCCCCGCCCGCTACAACGACACGGTCTGCCTGTGCCACCGCCTCGCGGAGGAGAACCCGGCGGACACGGTCCTGCTTCAGCCGAGCGCGCCGCTCGCCACCTTCGAAAAAGATATAAAAAAGCTGGAATGGGGCTACGAAATGGGTTATAATATGACTTGTGCCCGGATAGACGAAATCAAGGCGTTGTTTGTCTGACCGGGACGGTTCCAGAGAAATAAATCTATTTACAGGGGGAAAAGAAAAACACATGCAGAACAACAGAATCATTCAGGTCGAGGACAAGGTCCCGCCGAGATTGCTCGTGCCGCTGTCCATCCAGCATATGTTCGCGATGTTCGGCGCAACGATCCTGGTGCCGATTCTGGTCAATACCTATTTTGAGGGAGAGGGACTTTCGATTCAGGTAACGCTGATGTGTGCGGGTCTGGGAACACTGTTTTTCCATGCCTGCTCTAAGTTAAAAGTCCCGGCATTCCTTGGTTCCTCATTCGCATTCCTCGGTGGATTTGCGACGGTGGCAAATTTGGACAGCGGTATTTTTGCAGATATGACGATGGGTGAGAAATTGCCATATGCCTGCGGCGGTATCGTGGTAGCTGGTGCGCTGTACCTGATTCTGGCGCTGATCATCAAGCTGGCAGGCGTGGAGCGTGTCATGCACTATCTGCCGCCGGTTGTGACAGGTCCGATCATCATATGTATCGGTCTTTCGCTGGCGCCGTCCGCAATTGCCAACGCATCGACAAACTGGCTGATTGCGTTGATTGCGCTGGGAACCATCATCATTTTTAATATCTGGGGCAAGGGAATGTTCAAGATCATTCCGATTCTGATGGGCGTTGTGATCTCCTATGCAGCGGCGGCAGTTTTCCAGATGATGGGAATGACAAACCCGGACGGAAGTGCGATCCTGAATTTCTCAGAGGTAGCGACGGCTTCCTGGGTCGGACTTCCTCCGTTCCAGCTGTGCAAATTTGACCCGACGGCGGTCATGGTAATGGCGCCGATCGCGCTTGCGACGATGATGGAACATATCGGCGATATGTCGGCGATCTCCGCGACGGTCGGAGAAAATTTCCTTGCGGATCCGGGACTGCACCGGACGCTGGTCGGCGATGGTATCGCAACATCTCTGTCGGCACTCGTTGGCGGTCCTGCCAATACGACTTACGGTGAAAATACGGGCGTTCTGGAATTAAGCCGTGTTCATGACCCGCGTGTCATCCGGATTGCAGCTGTCTTTGCTGTGATTCTGAGCTTTATTCCGAAGATGGCAGAGGTCATCGGTTCGATGCCGTCTGCTATCATCGGCGGCGTTAGTTTCATGCTATACGGTATGATCTCCGCGATCGGTGTCCGCAACGTGGTCGAAAACCAGGTGGATTTAACCAAATCCCGGAATCTGGTAATCGCTGCGGTAATTCTGGTCTGCGGGCTGGGATTCTCCGACGGTCTGACCTTTGAGGCGGCAGGAACTTCGGTTACTCTGACAGGTCTTGCGATCGCAGCGATTGCGGGCGTTCTGCTCAACGTGATTCTTCCGGGTAATGATTACCAGTTCGGCAAGAATTTACAGGGCGACATCAACCGCGGTGTGGCGATCAATCCGAATCCGAAGAAACGGCAGGAATAAAAAATATAAAAATTTTCAGTCCTAAAATTGGGACGAACCATTTCAGATGTATAATCCGCCTGCATTTCCACATACTACCCATAAGACACACGATATGGCAAACGTGGTATGCAGGAGGAAGAATCATGAAAGCTACAGGAATTGTGAGAAGAATCGATGATCTGGGTCGCGTTGTCATCCCGAAAGAGATACGCCGGACGCTGCGCCTTCGGGAAGGGACGCCGCTTGAGATATTCACGGACCGCGAGGGCGAAATCATATTGAAAAAATATTCACCGATGGTGGAGCTGGCGGCATTTGCCGTGCAGTACGCGGAGGCGATGGCGCAGTCCACGGGGCTGATGGTCTGCATCGCGGACCGGGATCAGATCATCGCGGTATCCGGGGGACCAAAGAAGGAATATTACCAGAAGACGATCAGCCGGGCGCTGGAGCTGGCAGTCTCCGAACGTCAGAATATCTGTGCGGCGCGGGGAGAAAAAGCATTTATCCCGATTACCTCGGATGAGATGGAGGAGAGCAGCGCCGAGGTGATTGTGCCGATTTTGAGCGAGGGCGATGCGATCGGGGCGGTGATTCTCCTCAGCCGGGAGGCAAAGCAGGCGCTTGGAGGGGCGGAGATGAAGCTGGCGGCGACGGCAGCCGGATTTCTGGGACGTCAGATGGAAGGATAAAAAAGATAAATGAGATAAATCTGCCTGGAAACAGGCGGTGAGAGAAAAAAGAAGACGGGATCGATGGAAAACGTAAAGAGAGATAAAACTCCTGGGCGGTTGTCCATCGATCCTGTTTTTGATAGTCCTGTATTTGATAAAAACTGGTATTCGATATAACAGATATATCGAAAAACAGACGAAAGCGCAAGGAAGTTCACAGATACTCCATGATTTTTCACAGAAAAAACACAGCAAGGCGCACGACAAACGCATGAGTAAATAAATTGTGAACACGCCCCTTTTTTGTTAAAATTAAGAAAGAGAGGTTATATAGTGAAACTTCGAGATATTTCATAAAAGAGCTGTCTGATGACGAGAAAGTCGGACAGCTCTTCTTATGTTTAGCTTTTTATGTGTGCAGTGGAAAGGGTTCCGCTGTTATTTTTTTGCTTTGACACGGTCTCCGCGCTCTGGAAGCAGAAAGATACAGATTAAAGAACTGATAAACAGCATGCTTGGATAGAACAGAAGCGGCATGACCTCAAAGGCAGACAGTTCATAGCCCAGCTCATGAACCGCCGATAATGCTACCAGCATCTGAGCACCGTAAGGCAGGATTCCCTGGGAGATACAGGAAAAGGTATCCAGAAGGGAGGCTGTCTTTCTGGCACTGATGCCATAATCTTCAGAAATTTCCTTTGCAATAGGGTTGGCCATAACGATAGCTACTGTGTTATTGGCAGTTGCGATATCCAGCAGGGTAACTAAAAGGCCGACACCAAACTGACCGCCGCGTTTTCCGCGGAAGATGCGATGAATAACGTTAAGAAGAACATCGAAGCCACCGTTTTCACGGATCAGTGCGCACATAGCTGCAACTAAGATGGCAACCATACTGGTCTCAAACATGCCGGAAGTGCCGGAACCCATGTTGGTAAGCATTTCCCAGGGAGTAGTCTGGCCGGAGCCCAGCATAATGATGGCACCGGATACGATTCCGACTAACAGAACGACAAATACCTGAATACCGGCAATGCCGCCTGCTAATACCAGAAGATAGGGGATCAGCTGAATCAGGTTGTATGGTTTTATGATGGCAGCTCCCGGATCCTGATGGAAGGAAACGACCAGGATAAGTGCCAGGGAAGCGATGGCAGCCGGAAGTGCGATGCCGAAGTTCTCACGGAATTTATCCTTCATAGCACATCCCTGACCGTTGCAGGCTGCGATGGTTGTATCGGAGATGAAAGAGAGATTATCTCCAAACATGGCACCGCCGATGACAGATGCGACGCAAAGGGCCAGAGAGAAACCAGAGGTCTCAGATACGGCAGCGGCAATCGGAACGATCAGGGTGATGGTTCCAACGGAGGTTCCCATGGAGGTAGAGACAAAGCACGCTACCACAAAGAGAACAGCAACGGAAAAACGGGCCGGGATAAGAGACAGCATCAGATAAGCAACGCTTTCAGCACTGCTTCGTCCTACGACACCGACAAAGGTTCCGGCTGTCAGGAAGATGAGAAGCATGGTGATGATGTTCTTATCTCCGATGCCTTGCCCCATCAGCTCCAGTTTCCGGTCAAAGGAAAGAGAACGGTTCTGGAAACAGGCCGTCAGGATCGCAAGCATAAATGCGACAACAATCGGAATGTTGTAAAAGCCCATCGGGATCTTCATGATATATTCTGACCAGATTCCTAGCCCCAGATAAAAGATCAGAAATACAGCGATAGGCAGAAGGGAAGATAGTTTTTGCTTTTTCATAATAATTTTCAGCCTTTCTATATGTTTGCCGTAATAGGCCGGATATACATTATTTGATCTTACCATAAGAATGGGATTCAGGCAAGTAAAGAAGACAGTGTAACTGTAACGAAAAGGTTGACGAAAGCCTGTAAAAACAATATTCTGAAAGACGGAGAAAAGCATGCAAAAACGATAGAAAACATGATCGGAAAAGAGAAGTATGCTGAATAAGATGGAGGTATATCGGAAATGATATAAAAGCACAAGGGATTTCACAGATACTACACGGGTTTTCACCAAAAAATCACAGTGTGAAGTGCTTGCGTGTGCTTCAAACTATGATTTTGGCGATGCTTCGCATTTAAAATCGGAAAAATCTGCTGCCTAAACGGCATCGTACGGAATTTTCAGTTTAGAAAATTCCTATTTGCGAGTCGTAACGATTGTCGGTTCGGAATGTGAGGAAAAGTGCAAAAAACCTTGACAAAGCAAGGAGAAATGTATATAAATGTAAAGTAAGATTTGCGGGCATGTACGAAGAAAACTAAGAGGATTCATGTGCAAAGATATAAGCTAGGAGGAATATACGATGAACAAGACAGAATTAATCGCAGTTGTAGCTGAGAAAGCAGAGCTTTCCAAGAAAGACGCAGAGAAGGCAATCAAGGCTTTCACAGATGCAGTATCCGAGGAACTGGTTAAGGGCGGAAAGATTCAGCTGGTTGGCTTTGGTACTTTTGAGGTAGCTGAGAGAGCAGCTAGAGAGGGAAGAAACCCGAAGACCGGCGAGACCATGCCGATCGCAGCTTCCAAGACTCCGAAGTTCAAAGCTGGTAAAGCATTAAAGGATATGGTAAACGCATAATTATCTCAGACATATATGTGTGACAGACAGCCCTTCGTGATAAAATATCATGGAGGGCTTTAGTATTATAGGAGCGAAGGGATTCCGCCAGGATGAAAGTGCCCTGCAAGGGGCTATGGAAAGGAAAAATATGAGGCTAGATAAGTATTTGAAAGTGTCCCGCATCATCAAGAGAAGAACCGTAGCCAATGAAGCGTGTGACAGCGGACGAGTGATGCTGAATGATAAAGTGGCAAGAGCCAGCGCGGAGGTCAAGGTTGGGGATGTGATTGAAATTGCCTTCGGCAATAAATCGGTGAAGGTCCGCATTACAAGCGTACAGGAGACCATCCGCAAGGAAGATGCCAAAGAAATGTTTGAATACCTGTAAAAATCCAAGAGACGTCAGTAAAAGGCGCGGAGGACGAAATGCCAAGAAATATAGAGCGGGATGAAAAAGAGGCGATGCGCCGGAAAGAACAGCTGATGGAAGCTGGATTCAGGCTGTTTTCGCAATATGGGATCGAGAATGTCAGCTTACAAAGAGTGGCGGACGCTGCGGAAGTGGGCGTTGCGACCCTATATAACTATTATCAGACGAAGGTCAAGCTTGTGATAGCGATCAGCGGAAAAATCTGGGGCGATCTCTGGAAGAAGATTCTGGAAGAAAAGGGACCGGAGATATTTGAATCATTCACGGCGTATCAGTACATTGAGTTTTATACGGACCAGATCATCCGGATTTACCGGGAACGCCCGGAAATACTCCGGTTCAGTAATAACTATAAAAACTTTATCTCCCGGGAGAAAGTCAAGGGGGAAGCGCTGGCTGAACATCTGGATGTTTTGAAGCCGGCAGGAGCGCTGTATCATAAGTTCTATGAGCAGGCGAGGAGCGATAAAAGCATCCGGACCGATATCCCGGAGCAGCAGTTATTTACAAGCGTTGCGATTGCGATGCTGGCGGTGGCTGAGCGCTATGCACAGGGAATTGTGTGGGCGGACGATCACAAGGAAGACCACACGCAGGAACTGGAATTTTTAAAAGGAATGCTCCTGACATGGTGCAGAACCCCGGAGAACCTGGGAAAACAATGATATAAAGAAGGGAAATAAAAAAAGAAGTCAAGAGAATGAGGTGCCCCCTCAAAGTTAGACTTTTACGAGACGACTTCGGTCGTCTCGTTTTTCTTTATGCGCTTAAAAGAACAGATTCTGTCTTGAATTTGTGAGAGTTGATTATTATAATATAAATATAGTGACGACTCATTTGTGTATACACACTTTATGACGGATAATCAACATTTCGAGAATGAGAGGAAAAAGCGTATGAGAAGGAGAAAAAGAAGAATCCTGGCAGCAGGAATGGTGGTAGTGATAACGTGCAGTTCATATGGCTCTGTGCCTAGAGTTTATGCGAACACGAATTTTTATCAGATCAGGGAGATCGAGAGTTTATCGGAACAGGTTCTGTATCAGAAAGTTCCCTATGGCACCCGGTATCAGGATCTGGAGATGCCGGACAGCATAGACGTTTTTGTCAGCGGGGGGGGGGCAAACCGAAGATGTGCCTGACGCAGGGAGCGATGAGAATGTAGCAGCGTTTGCCAACCGCACAAATGATGATGCCGTGCTGGAAAAGACGGACAGTGAAGAGAATGGAGAAAAAGAAGATACCGAAGGAAAAGATACCGAAGGAAAAGATGCCGGAGAGAATAGCAAAGACAAAAGCGAAGGTGGAGAGGGCTTAGAGAAAGCGGAATCCGGTTCAGGTGAACAGGGAGATTCTGGGAAAGATGGAAATTCGGCGGAAAATGGGGACTCTCAGGATGAAAATGCAAATCCGGGGAACGGTGAATCCGATGAGAAAGACGATTCCGGTAAGACAGATTCCGGTTCTTCGGGTGGAAATGCAGATTTGAATGAAGATGCCGATTCTTCGAATGGAAAAACGGATGAATCGAAGGAAGATGTCAAGACGGATGAGAAAACCGAGGAAGAGATTGACGAAAAGGAAGGTTTCTGGCGAAAAGTAAGGGTGCGCTGGGTTCTGGATGAAGAAGAGAGCCAGGCATCCCGTTATGATGGGGAAAATCCGGGCATCTACCTGTTCCGTGCAGAGCTGAAAAGCAGCAATTATGAGGTAGATGAGGACGAACTTCCGGTGATCCAGATCACGGTCCTGGAAGAAGAGCAGGTGAAAACAACGCTGGAATTTGTACCGTTGGAAGAATCGATCACCGATCAGATTCTCCCGCTTGGAAGCAAAGAATCCGATATCCAGTTCCCGGAGACTCTTACCGTGCGTGAGACGATGGGAGAAGAAACCACCGAGCGGACTTTGTCGGGTATCACGTGGAAACTGGATGCAGAAAACAGCGACTATTCTGAATTTCGGGGCGGACTGGCACCGGAGGACTATTTTGACCGCTTCGATGAGGACGGTGAACCAGAAGAAACTGAAGAAAAGACCTGGGAGGGCTACGATAAAGCCAATGAAGAATACAATGGGGCGATCTATACCTATATTCCGGTGATTCCGGAAAGCGAAGAGATACCGGAAGACACTGCTTTGCCGGAGATCCATGTGCAGGTGGGAGACGCGGGGATTGCGTTGTATGCAGATGAAGGAATCACGGGAAAAGGTACGAAAGAGTATCCCTATGTGATTTGTAATGTAAAACAGTGGTTTACTGTTATGGGTGAAAACCAAAAGAATCAATATAATGGAAATCAATCCTCTGGTGTAAGTAAATATATTAGATTGGGGGCTGATATCGATCTAAGCGGTGAGTCGTGGGAGTCAAGAACACTAACGGCTGGTTTAGATGGTAATGGATATGAGCTGAGTGGAATTTCGCAGCCGTTGTTTAATGTTTTGGCGGGAACTGTTAAAAATTTGATTTTGTCCAATGTGACCATTACGGGAGATGGAAAGCATGTAGGAGCGATTGCGAGAACTGTAGGTGCTGATTCGCAGATTGAAAATTGTTATATCAGTGGCAGTCTTGCTACTACAGGAAATTGTGCCGCAGGTGGATTAATTGGACAGGTTCAGTCGGGGACGCTGGAAATTCAAAATTGTATTGTTAATGCAGAGATTGAAAACAAAGATAATAATAATAGGGAGTCTTTAGCTGGAGGCTTGGTTGGTTCGGTTAAAGTGAAAAATGGCACGCAGTTGAATATTATGAACTGTATTGCAATGGGAAGTGTTTCGACAAATTCAGGTCGCGGTGCAGGTGGATTAGTTGGTGGACAAGGAAAAACAGTTACAATTAATAAGAGCGCAGCATTGCAAGAAGAGATTTCCACAAACAGTTCGCAATACTATGTAGATAGAATTTTTGGCTATTTCGGTGATTATCAAGTTCATGTAGTTGGTGGACGAAATTTCGCCTATCAGGGTATGAGGGTTAAATGTGGTGAAACCCTTCTTGATAAAGAGAATGATAAAGATAGAAAATGGCCAGAGTTGCATCGTGGCGAGAGTGTTTTCAAACCAGACCTTTTAACAACCAATTTCTGGAAAAACACGATTGGCTGGGGAAGTGATGCGGAAAACTGGGAATTTGCCGCTAATCAGCTTCCGACGCTAAAGATGCAAAGAGATAATAAAGAAGTAATTATATTCTCCGGCACAGACATACCAGAGTATCTTGAGGCAACCGAGATAAAAACAGGCTCAGTAAAGTCTGGAGAAACCGGAATCGCAGACGCGGAGATTACTTTTAAGAAGGGCAGCAGCGAGAAAAAGGTGAAAACGGATTCAGAAGGAACCTTTTGCATTGATCTTGCCAATGGAGACTATGACGTAACGATCAAAAAGACTGGATATCTTACGGTTAAGAAAAAAGTTACGATTTCGGATGCCGATCCAGAAGCTCTTGATTTCACCATGGAAACAAACCCGGTTTCCATGATTTCGGGACAAACGGTGACAGGAACTTTCCAGACAACAGATGCGGACACCGCCATGGCAGATGGAGAGATTGCGCTTACGTATACCGGAAATGAAGATTTACGGTTGGAGGATTTTAAACTTTCATCCGAGGAAGATGGAACGGCATATGACGGAGTTACACTTCTTGCAGTGAATACTGAAAATGGAACTAGCAGTATTAAGATTCAATTTGCTAAATCGCTGAATCTTGGCAATACGAATGAAATAACCTTATATGTCCATTACAAGGGAAGTTCGATTGGTTCGATTGTGCTGAAAAAAGAGGTAAACCTTGTTCGGCTTGCGGCACCTGAGAATGTCAAATGGGATGAGATAGTAAAAGGAAAGGCCGTCTGGCGTCCGGTTACGAATGCATTGGGTTATAAAGTACAGCTCTATAAGGATGGTTCAGCACTGGGGGGTCCGGTAACACTTGGGGCGGATACAGCTGGTTACGATTTTACCGCCCAGATTGCAGAGGGCGGAATCTATACGTTTGGAGTTCAAGCAACGGGAGATGGTTCAACCTATGGTGACAGCGAGGAGGCGACGAGTAGAACCTATGTATTTTCCGAGCAGACCTTAGAGAATGTCAAAACAGCGGCACAGGCAGCGCTGCAGGCGATGACGGTGACAAATGGGACAACAGCGGAAGAAATTTTGCAGGTTGTACAGAACGTTATCACAAATCAAAAAATTCATGCGGACTGGTCCGCTGAAGAAGGGTTCCATCTAACACCAGCAACGGATGGCAAAGAACCGGGACAAAACGGAAGTATCACGGGAATGATTGTTTTGAGCGATACCTCTGAGGGCGCGTCAACAGAAACAATCGAAATAAATCTTCCAATCGCGGCGAAGTATGCAATTACCTTTGCATCCGGACGCCAGGATTCACAGGGAGATGCGCCGACCCTGGGAAATGCCGCAGCCGGAACTGTGATTACGCTTCCGGAGAATACCTTTAAGGTATATGGCATGAATTTTAAAGGCTGGAGTGACGGAAGTACTACATATGCCAGCGGTGCAGATTATACAATGCCAAATAGAAATGTAGCATTTAAGGCGGTATGGGTGCAGGATCAGTGGGATGGAATAACGGCTGTGGAACCGACCAAAGACGAACATGGTTATTATCAAATTAGTACAGGGGCAGAGCTTGCGTATTTTAGAGATACGAAGATTTCAAACTGGAAAGCGAAACTGATGTGCGATATTGATATGGGCGGTCACGAGTTTACTTCGATTCCTAATGCCGGAGCTGAATTTGATGGATGCGGACATATGATTCGAGGCTTGAATGCGGTCGGCGAAGTTTATGTGGGATTGTTTCGAGCAATTTCTTCGAATTGTGAAATTAAGAATCTGACCATAGAAAATGCGGTGGTTAAAGCTTCCCGCGATGGGGCGAGAGTCGGCATCCTGGTTGGTGATGTATATGGTTCTCTGACGGTAGAAAATTGTTACGTCAGTGGAACAATCGAAACTGCAGATGGAACGAATAAGATTGAATCGGCAGGTGGTTTGATTGGAAATGTAAGGGGGAAGTATAATTATTCGGTAAATATTAAGTCCTGCTATGCAGATGCTGAAATCAAGGGAACCGCCAGCAGTGGCTTTGCAGGTGGTTTGGTCGGTTGGACCGGTGGAAGTACAACAATTGACAACAGCTATGCAGTTGTGGATATGGACATTGAAGCGGGAAATTCTATTGGCGGACTGGTAGGATGCGGAAATGACAGTAAAGTAAAGATCTCCCACAGCTACGCGGCAGGCGAAGCCCTGACAAAAAATCCCATTGGCGCATCCGTGGCAGGCATTTCCGCCAACGGTTCGATTTCCTCTTGTGTCAGCATTTTCCCGGAGATGCGATCGCTCAACCGGATTGGCGGAACAACGGGAAGCTGCCGGGATAACTACGGCTTTGCCGGCACAGTTGCGAGAAAATCAGATGGAACGATTTTGACCCCGGATCCAGATACGATGGGGGCAGACAAGCTATATGGAGCGGACGCAACGGCGGAAGACCTGAAAGATCCGGAATTTTATAAAAAGCTGGGCTGGAATTTTGATTCTACCTGGACGATGGATTCAACCGGCGAGTATGCTTTCCCGATTCTGAAAAACCAGACTTTACGTCCGGATCTGACGCTGGATCTGACACCTTCGGTTACCGGAATTACGCTGGATAAGACCAATGAGACGATTTACCCGAGAGGAAGCGTCCAGCTCACTGCGACCGTCGATGTGGCAAACGGAGCGTCCAGAGATGTGGAATGGAAAAGCAGTGATCCGGCAGTCAAGGTAGAGGACGGACGGGTAACTGCTGCGGATGTGGCAAAAGCGGGAACCTATACGATCACAGCCACCAGCGTGGCGGATCCTTCCAAGGAGGCAGTATGCAATCTGACAGTTGATACGGCGGAACACACCGTTACAGTAGAACGGGAGAATACGATAAACTCCCCGAATGCAGTCGTGAAAGCGTATGCATCCATGGATGATGCAAAAAAGGGAACAAATCCAATTTCTACGACAGGTAGTGAAACTAGTACATTTACATTTTCACAGAAAGCCGGAGAAAAAGTTTACCTTGCATTTACGGGTCTGGATCGGGATGATATCGTAAGCAAAGTAACAATTACCGATGCAAATGGTTCAAAGGTGGATGCGACAATTTGCAATCTGGAGAATCCGACGGTGTATTGCTTTACGATGCCGTGTTCAGATGCCTCTGTACAGGTTTCCTATGCGGAAAATATGAACGCATACCAGTATACCTGGTTCGTAGGACAGGAGTGGGGTACATGGGGAACAACGGCAGCCTTTGAAACCAGAGAGTGGAGCGGAGGGGAACATATTGGCTCTCTGAAAGTGACAAATATTATCAGTGGCAAGCTGTTTAAAGAATTTAATATAAAATCAATGTCGCTGTATAAGAAAGGTTCAGTTACACCGAAAAAGGTAAATAGTAGAGCAGAACTTAAAATGAACGGCGATTATTACATCGAAAAAGATAATACAACCGGTCTCCCGACTCTCTATGTATACTTAGATGGACCGGGCATGGTAGCTGTGGATATCGAGGTCCAGGATGATCTAACTGCGGAATTTTCGATCACAAAGAAGCTGGAAAGCAGTTCTTATTATACGCTGGACAAGATTACAGCAAAAGCCGGGGAGCTGGTAACGGCGACCCTGACAGATGAAGGTGTCAAGCGGATGAAGGAGCTGCAGAACAAGAATGCATGCTTTACATACAGCGGTGGTTTGCTTATAGTTATTTACCCGCCGAAATTTACCGAATCCGACGGCAAATGGACGGCTTCCTTTCAGATGCCGGCACAGAATATTGAGACAAATGTGTATTTTGGGGACAAAGATAAAGTTACACTGAATGGTACGAATAAAGAGGTTGATTACGATGGTACGCCGAAGTCTGTGGGGGATGAAATTCGGGCAACGATAGGTGGACATGATCTTTCGGAACAGTTTCAGGGTCAGTATGAGGTGCGCTATGAAGGTGTGAACGGAACCGTTTATTCCAGCATGACACCGCCGATCAATGCGGGAACGTATTCCTGTAAGATTAAGATCCCGGACAGCAACGTATATTATAGGAGTGATCCGATTACGGTGCAACTGACGATCAAGAAAATAGCAACAAAGACCCCGAAAGCAGCGCAGGCAGCAGCGTGGACAGACACCAGCGTGACCTTGGAAGCACCGTCAGCATTTGTGGATGGAACCGCGATTCCGGCAGGATATGAACTGGAATACTGCGTGGATCAGGGAGAATGGCAGGATTCACCGGTATTTACCGGGCTGACACCGGAAACGACTTACAATTTCTATGTGAGACTCAAAGAAGGTGTCAATACGACGGCATCCGCAGCCAGCGAGGCGGTAACGGTCCAGACAAAGAAAGCATCGTCTGACCCGTCCAATCCGACGAAACCCAACCCGTCGAACCCGAATCCATCGACCCCAGGCAATCCGCAGGGAACGACCACTTCCGGCCGCGACAGAAGTACCAGCACATGGGTAAAAGAGAGCACCGGATGGCGTTACCGCCTGTCAAATGGTACATATCTGTCCGGAAGCCTGGTTCTGGATCCGGCGACCGGCAGGCAGGTTGAACAGGTTGTGTGGAAACAGCTCCGGGGCGCATGGTGGGCGTTTGGAGCCGACGGATATATCCGGACGGGCTGGGTCTATGATTACAGCGCGGGCGAATGGTACTATGTGGATGAAAACACAGGCATGCGGACGGGCTGGTATCTGGATCCGCAGGACGGCAGATGGTATTATCTGGATCCGGCAACAGGAGAGATGCTGACGGAGTGGCAGCTGATTCCGGATTTAGGATATGTATACTTAAATCCGTATGCACCGCAGCCGACCTGGGCGTATGATGAAACATTAAAAACCTGGGTTTACATGGAGGGCGCAGGGCGTCCATACGGCTCCCTTTATATGGCTGAGTGGACACCGGACGGCTATTATGTAAATGCAGACGGTGTCTGGGAACCGGCCAGATAATCATTCATAAACCTGAAAACCTCCCAATATATTTAACAATAGGCAGCTATAGGCTATAAGTTAGATAAATTGGGAGGTTTTTTGCATGGAAGAAAAATTGGATGCCAGACCTCACAAGCTGGAGCTTCTGAACCGGGAAAAGGGGAGTATGACGGGGATCCAGGATGTGGTGTCATTTGATGAGAACCAGATGATTCTCGATACAAACATGGGGCTTCTGACGGTGCGTGGGAAGGCGCTGCATGTGAGCCGTCTGACGTTGGAAAAGGGCGAAGTGGATATAGAGGGCGAGTTTGAAAGCTTTTCGTATTCCTGCAACGAGTCCCACCGGAAATCGCAGGAGTCGTTCTTTGGACGGCTGTTCCGTTAGGCGGTGGCGGATGAACGGGACGGTGAGAGGGGAAATATGGCTGCTTGGCGGCAGTGTGTGTACGGGAATCGCGCTGATGATGATGTATGACGGGCTTAGGATCTTCCGGTGGCTGGTACGGCACGGCTCATTTTGGACAGGCATGGAGGATGCGGCGTATTGGCTTTTTGCCAGCTTTGCGACGTTCCGGCTTTTGTTCGGGCAGAATGACGGAGTCTTGCGCGGCTATGCGGTGGCGGGCGTGCTCGGCGGCATGGTGTTTTATGACCGGACGGGCAGCCGTCTTTTGTTTGCGGTATTGAAAAAATGCAGCGGATGGATTAAAATGAAAAGAAGAGGCAAAAAAAGCCAGAAGACCGGAAAGAAACGTACAACAAGGGGACAGGCAGAAAACATGGAAAGGAAGTGAGATGAGAATGCGTAGACAGATGTCAGAAGGCAGACCGGGTGGAAATGTGCGGAAAAAGAAAAAGGATAATTTAAACAACCGGATGGCGCTTGTGGGCGTTACGATGGTAGTGCTGAGTCTGGCGGCTGCCGTGCACATCAAGGGCATCGATCTCAAGGAAAAGGATAGGAGCTATTCAATTCGCGAGGAAAATCTGGAGGCGCAGGTTGCGAAGGAAGAAGAACGTGCCAAACAGCTTGAGGAATACCGGGTATACGTGCAGACCAAGCAGTATATCGAGAAGGTAGCGAAGGAGAAGCTGGGACTTGTAAACCGCAATGAGATCCTGCTCAAACCGTCCAATTCGAATTAGGCTTGCGGTGCATCATAGAATGTCCGGGGCATGCCACACAGGGGAGCAGCATTCCTGGATGTGTCGGAAAATGTCGAAGTTTTCCCTGATTTTGCTCCGTCCGTTTGACAAATATTTCCCTCCAGCCTGTATATAATGGCGTTATACAGGTTAGGAGGGATTTTTGTGCTTAAACGGAGAACTTTACATAGAGATATGGCGGATGTCAACGTCTACACGGCAAGACGTTTAAAGAGCATGGCACTGTCACTGGGTGGTCTGGCGCAGGCGTTTGCGGATGAGATCGGCGGGCAGGGGCATCTGACGAAGGAGGACGGACTGGCGGCAATGCAGACGGCGGCGTCGGCGGTATGCGGCGATTGTACACGGTGCAACCTGTATTATGGCAACCGCCGGGACGACAGTTATTATCTCTATTATCTACTTCGGACGTTCGAGCAGAAAGGGAAAATCGACCTGGAGGACATGCCGCGCCTGTTTCATGAGATTTGTTCCCAGAGAGAGGCATATTTGCGGGAATTGAACCGGAGCCTCGGCCGGGCGACGATGAATCTGGGGTGGAAAAACCGTTTTCTGGAAAGCCGGGATGCGGTGATCGTCCAGTTCCGGGAGCTGGCGGCGATTCTGGAGGAATTTTCCAACCAGATGGAGCAGGCGTCGGATGTGACGGCATCCTGGGAGGAGATGCTTTCGGGGATACTTCGCAGAAGCCATCTGCGCGTGGACAACATGCTGGTGCTTCAATATGAAAATCAGCAGAAGGAGGCGTTTCTCACACTCCGCAGCGTCAATGGGCGATGCATGACGGCGCGGGATGTGGCGGAACTTCTGGGACGCGCGATCGCCGGAAGCCACTGGAGTGTGGCGAAGGACAGCAAAAGCCTTATCACCCGCAATGCGGCGACCTTCCGTTTTGTGGAAGAAGGTAAATACCGGATGGTGTACGGCATGGCGTGCAGCCCCAGGGAGGGAGAACCGATTTCAGGCGACACGTGCACGGTGCAGACCGGGCTTCCGGGGCAGGTGATTATGAGCCTGTCGGACGGCATGGGAAGCGGCAGAAGCGCCAGCGAGGACAGCGAGAAGGTCATTGAGCTGACCCAGCGCCTGCTGGAGACGGGATTTTCGGCGCGATCGGCGCTCAAATTGGTAAATACGGTGCTTCTGCTGGCGGGTACGGAGCAGAATCCGGCAACAATCGATCTATGTTGTATCGATCTGGGGACAGGTGTGCTGGAAGCGATGAAGCTGGGCGCGGTGCCGACCTTTATTCTGGGGCGTGAGGGCGTTGAGTTTCTGGAAGCAGGCGGGCTGCCGATGGGAATCGTACAGAACGCGGAGCCGGTTCTGATGTCGCGGAAAATGTGGGACGGCGAAAAAATCATTATGATAAGCGACGGTATTCTCGAAGCGATGCCGGGGGAACACAAGGAAGAGACGTTCATGGAATTTGTATCAAACCTTTCCGGCGGCAACCCGCAGGAACTGGCAGAACAGATCCTGGCGTTTGCGTCCGGGCTTTCGGACGGGGGTGTGGTGGATGACTGCACAGTGTTGGTAGGGACGGTGCTGGAACGTGGGTAGTTACTGTTTACGGGTAGGCACTTTTGGAACCGAAAGTGCCGTAAGAAAACGTGGTGGCAGCAGG
>ERZ772876.2013-NODE-2013-length-18302-cov-4.119691_pt1 | contig 18302 bp, 14 predicted proteins | sample MGYA00580584_ERZ772876 | MGnify/ENA primary metagenome ERZ772876 (study PRJEB29015, sample SAMEA2737728) | human gut metagenome | biome: human gut; feature: human-associated habitat; material: faeces | place: China | collected 2012 ... | reverse complement strand
TGGAAATAAACTATACGTTCCATTTTTGCCTTTTTGAGAAAAGGGATTAAATAACGATTGACATGACAATCTGATTTTAATCCTTTGTTCGTTTTTTGAAAAAGATCGGGTGGAACTTTTGAAGCTGATGTGGCATAATCTTAGTTAGATCAAATCAACAATAGAATGCACGCTCTGCGAACATTTTATTGTCAGTCATGAATAAAAGTAGAGGAGTGTAGAGTTATGACGATTTTAAATCAGTTGAACAGCGCGCCCATGTACCTCATTTGCGGCGGGATCATTGCATTTGTGGCAGTCGTCTGTGTGATTTTTCTCATCAGGGCTTATCGAGCGGGCAAGGCACTGGGAATGGATGAAACGAAAATGAAACGGACCATTATTTCAAGTGCAACCTTTTCGGTACTGCCGAGTATTGGAATTTTACTGGGAGTCATTGCACTTTCCGGAAGTCTGGGAACACCGTGGCCGTGGCTTCGTCTTTCCGTGATTGGAGCGCTTCATTATGAGACACAGGTAGCGCAGGCAGCAGCGGAACAGGTGGGAATGACGACACTTTCTGCATCTGAAATGACAGCAACCTCATTTTCTACGATTGCTCTGTTGATGAGTATCTGTATTATGTGGGGCATGGTATTATCGATTTTCTTGAATAAGAAGTATACACAGAAGCTCACTAAGAATTCCTCCTCCGGCAAGTCGGGAGCAGCCGGTTTTGCAGATCTTGCGATGACAGCAATGTTCATTGGACTTGTAAGTACCTACATTGGCCGTTACATCGGAGGCTTTATTTCTGAAAATGGTCTCTTTACCTTTCATGGTGATATCATTCCGCTTGTGGTTATGGTGGTTTCTGCACTGGTAATGGGAATCTTCGTATTTCTGTCTGAAAAGAAAAAGCTTGGCTGGGTGGACAGCTTTTCCATTGCGGGAAGTATGATTGCCGGTATGACAGCCGCTGTGATTGTCGGGCTGATCTGATAAGATATATCGTAACTGCTCCGTACCCTCACAGTTACGATATATCCATAAAGGCAGATACATAGAAGTGGATCGTAATTTTAAGGAAGGAACATGAGAATTATGGAAGAAAATAAAACAAGTACGTGGGAAGAATACCGGAAACACACGCATGTAATCGGAAAAACAGTAAGTGCCGTGACACTGGTTATGCTGGTAGGGGCACCGTTTTTGATGGGAAAAATTTTAGGAGCTTATCCGGATCTTGGAGCGGTGGCAAGAGCTTTTTTGTCCGTAGGACTGGTATGGCTGGTGAGCAGTGTGGCAGAGTTTTTGATCTACACACCGATGCTGGGTTCCGGTGGCGGATACCTTGCATTTATTACCGGTAATCTGATTAATATGAAGATTCCGTGTGCAGTCAATGCGCGTGATATGGTTGGAGCGAAGACCGGAACACCGGAAAATGAAATCATTTCTACGATTTCCATTGCAACCTCATCCCTTGTTACGATTCTGGTTTTGGCAGTCGGCGTCCTTTTAATGGTTCCGCTGCAGCCGGTTTTACAGAGTGAAGTATTGCAGCCGGCATTTGAAAACGTGGTTCCGGCGTTATTTGGAGCGATGGCATATAAATATTACCGTAAGAATATGCATATAGCCGTATTCCCGCTTGTGTTGATGAGTGCGCTGTTTATTTTTGCGCCGGGACTGATCGGATCAACCAGCTTTATGATTATCCCGTCTGGTGCAGTTGCCATTCTGGTAGCGTGGATTTTCTTTAAGAAGGGAAAGAAGGAGAGGAAATCATGAAATATGTAGGATTGGTTTTACTGGGAATCCTTTTGATTATCATTTTATTGTTGCTGATTGCAATAGTCCGGACGCTTTTGATGCCGAAGAAAACTTCGAATTATAAGCCGGATGCAGAGGAAAAAGAGGCACTTCGGCTTGCCGAAAAGCTTTCTAAGATGGTACAGTGTGACACGACCTCACATGCCGGAGAGACGGAAGTAGAGAAATATCTTGAATTTCATAAGGTTTTAGAAGAGCTTTTCCCGTTGGTACATAAAGAGCTTCAGAAAACCGAAATAGACGGAAATCTGTTATATTATTGGAAGGGAAAATCCTCCGAAAAGCCGATCCTTCTGATGAGTCATCAGGATGTCGTTCCGGCAGAGGGAGAGTGGATTCACGCTCCTTTTTCCGGAGATATTGCAGATGGTAAGGTATGGGGACGGGGCACGGCGGATACGAAGTGTACGGTAATGGCTTTTCTGGAGGCTGTGGAAGAACTGCTTGCGGAAGGCTTTGTGCCGCCGACGGACGTGTATCTGGCATCCTCCTGTACCGAAGAATGGGCAGGAGACGGAGCGCCGAAGCTTGTAAAGGAACTGCAGCGAAGAGGAATCCGGCTGTTCCTTCTGTGTGATGAGGGTGGAGCTATCATTACGGAACCCGTTGGAGGAATTCCTGGAAACTTTGCAATGGTGGGTGTCTTTGAGAAGGGCAAAGCCGATGTGAAGTTTACTGCAAAAAGTAATGGAGGACACGCCAGCGCACCGTCTAAGGGAACACCGATTGCACGCCTTTGTGCTTTTGTAACCGAAGTAGAGAAGCATTCACCGTTCCAAAAGAAGATGCTTCCGGAGGTTTCTGCCATGTTTACTTCTCTGGCACCATATGCCTCTTTCGGGTTAAAGCTGGTGCTTGGAAATATGTGGCTGTTTAAGCCGCTCTTAAAAGCGGTACTTCCGAAGATCAGCGCACAGGCAGGAGCTATGCTGCAGACGACAATTGCATTTACCATGCAGTCCGGTTCCGATGCATATAATGTGATTCCGCAGGAAGCAACCCTTGGAGCCAATATGCGTTTTATTCCCCATCAGGGAGAAAAGGAAAGTCTTGAAATTATCAGGAATCTGGCTTCCAAATACGGTTTAGAGACGGAAATTATCCATTCCAATGACTATACAAAGCCCGTAGATATCCATGGTGAGGGCTATCGCCTGATGGAGCAGGTGATTGCACAGACCTTTCCGGGACTGCCATCCAGCCCTTATGTAATGACCGGGGCTACCGATGCACAGTTCTATAGTCCGGTATGTGACAACTGCATCCGCTTTGCGCCTGTGGTTTACGGACCGGAGCAGATGAAAGGCATGCATGGGCTGAACGAGTGCATGGAATATAACTGCCTGCCCGGCGCGGTACAATTCTATAAGAATCTGATCTGTGCAGAGAAGTAGTTCAAGAAAGAGAGATATGACCAATTTAAAACACTGGACAAGGTGGTTCAAAAAAAAGACACCAGGCAAAAAGCTGTCCCCCAAAACAGGCAAAACAGAAGCTGGATATACCTATATCATGAGCGATCTGCACGGTTGCTTTGACGAGCTGAACGCGATGCTTGCAAAGATCGGCTTTTCGGATCAGGATAAGCTGATCCTGGCGGGAGATCATATTGACCGCGGAAGTCAAAATTATGAAATGCTATGCTGGATGGAGCAGGTTCCTCAAAATATCCTGCTGCTGCGCGGCAATCATGAGGAAGAGTTTTTATGTTATCTGGAGCTGCTTTTGGCAGTGCAGGAGAAGCGGCAGCTTGTGATGGATGAAAGCAGCAGCAAAGATCTGGAGCATCTCTATCAGGAGACAAAGAACCTGATAGAGCAGCATAACCGACAGACAGAGCAAATCCGGGTGTTCGATCATTATGGGACGCTGGAGGAGCTGATCACAGAACAGTGTATTTCCATGGCAGATCTGCGGCGGTGGGCAGCCAGGATGGAAGCAATGCCGTATTTTTGTCGGTTTTCTCTGCCGGAGAGGGAATGTGTTGTGGTACATGCCGGATATCTGGAGCAGTTCCCGACAGCTGGTCTGACCGGAAAATATACCTGTGTCGAAGATTTTTATCTCCGGGCGCGGGAAGATGCGTATCTGACCGGGGGAATCGAAAACGGGATGATCGTTGCGGGACATACGCCGACGTTGTCCAAGGATTACATGATGTATAACGGCGGTCTGGTTTACCAGCATTATGATCCGCAGAAGAACTGTCTGTATTATGATATCGATTGCGGCTGCTCTTACCGTACGGTTCGTGCAAACGCGCGGCTGGCGTGCCTGTGTGCGGAAACAGGAGCGATTTATTACTTGTAAAAAGCGTTCAAATAGTATAAAATCGGAAACGATAGGATTGCGAACAAAGGAGAGCGGTAAAATGGCACTGAATAAAAAGCCTGTCACCGGTATGAAAGATATTCTGCCTGCAGAAATGCAGCTGCGGGATTACTGCATCAACGTGATTAAGGAAACTTACGGAAAATTTGGATTTACTTCTATTGAAACACCCTGTGTGGAATCCATTGGCAACTTAAACAGCAAGCAGGGCGGCGAAAATGAAAAACTGATTTTTAAAATTTTAAAACGCGGCGAGAAATTAAATCTTGCGGAAGCAAAAGAGGAGATGGATCTGGTAGACGGCGGTCTGCGTTATGACCTGACGGTTCCGCTGGTTCGTTTTTATGCAAATCATGCAAACGAGCTTCCGTCCCCGTTTAAAGCGCTTCAGATCGGCAATGTATGGAGAGCTGACCGTCCGCAGAGAGGCCGGTATCGTCAGTTTATGCAGTGTGATATTGATATTCTGGGCGAGCCTTCCAATCTGGCGGAGATCGAGCTGATTCTGGCAACGACTACGACTCTTGGCAGGCTCGGCTTTCAGGATTTCGTCATCCGCATCAATGAAAGAAGAATCCTAAAGGCGATGGCAGCCTACAGCGGCTTTGCAGAAGAGGATTATGATACGGTATTCATCATTCTGGACAAGATGGACAAGATCGGCGCAGATGGTGTAAAGGCTGAGCTGGTAGAGAGCGGTTTCGCAGCAGAAGCGGCAGACAAATATATGTCTCTGTTTGATGAGCTGACTGCAAACGGAAACAGCGTAGCATGGCTGGCAGAAAAGCTGGGGGATTTCCTCGAGCCTGAGGTTTCCCAGAACCTTTCTGAGATCATTGACAGCGTCCGCGCTACAAAGGCGTCTGAATTTGAGATCACCTTTGATCCGACTCTGGTGCGCGGTATGTCCTACTATACCGGAACCATTTTCGAAATTGCCATCCCTCAGTTTGGCGGAAGCTGCGGAGGCGGTGGTCGTTACGACAAGATGGTAGGCAAATTTACCGGAAAAGACGTTCCGGCGTGCGGATTTTCTATCGGCTTTGAGCGTATCATCCTGCTGATGATGGAAAACGGCTTCCAGATCCCAGGACAGCCGAAAAAGATCGCATATCTGATCGAAAAAGGTGTATCCGGCGACCGCCTTTGCGAAGTGATCGCACAGGCACAGGAGGCGAGAAAGAACGGCGATCAGATTCTGGTTGCGCGCATGAACAAAAACAAGAAGTTCCAGAAGGAACAGCTGACCAAAGAGGGCTACACGGATTTCGTAGAGTTTTATAAAAACCCGATCGAAAAACAATAGAATTCACGCTCTGCGAGCATTCTATTGTCATGAATAATTGTGTCAAAGCGCTGTAGCCTGTTTGAGACGGCATTGGATGATTTAAGAAAATCTTAGGAAAATTTTCTGAAAAGAAACCGTTCCCTGTGATATCCTGACAAATATGGCAAACTGCCGGACAGGATATAAGGGAGCGGTTTTTTATATGACAAAAGAAAAAAGAGGTTCGGAACCGGAGCTGAAATTGTGGGATAGCCCGGAGACGACGAAAAAATATACGAAGAACAGAAAAACAGGACAACTGGATCTTTTATGGGGCGAAGAACGGCCGCTGTTCGATGACTGGGATAACCGTATGGAGCAAAAAACGGCGCGTGCGCGGGATTGCCAGAGCTACAGCGACTTGCCGGTACGCCGTTCATCCGCTACGCAGTCCGAACCGTCCATCCGCCGTCGTGCTGCTGTACAATATAAAGCTCCTGCCAGGCGCCGCCCTGTACCGCCTGCTGCGAACAGGAAAAGGAGCTGCCGTCGTCGAACCCGCCTGCAGAAAGAATTGCAAAGCATTGCGGTTTATATTGCTGCGTTGCTGTTTTTAGTGCTGGCGGCGTTTGCGGTTTGGAAATTCGTCAGCATTTCGAAGAATCAGAGTACGGAAACCGGGGCGATTTCCCGGATTACCCAGATTCTGGAACAAAAAAAGTGCGAGAAACCGCCGATGGAAGAAGCGCTCCTGACACCGAATCCATACTCCAGACCGCAGGATGCGCTTTCGACGGTTACGCAGCTGTATGTGCATTATACGGCGAATCCCGGGACATCTGCACGGCAGAACCGGGACTATTTCGAAGGACTGGCACAGACCGGGCTGACATCAGCTTCCGCACATTTTGTGATCGGATATGAGGGCGAGATTGTCCAGTGTATTCCGTTAAATGAGATGGCATATGCGGTGATTGGGGAAAACGATCACTCGATTTCCATTGAATGCTGCTATTTAGACCAGGACGGAAAATTTACGGATGCAACCTATCAGTCCCTGCTAAAGCTTTTGGGCTGGCTGATGGAGGAATACAATCTGGATGTTTCGGATGTAAAACGCCATTATGATGCGGGCGGAAAGCTCTGTCCGCTGTATTATGCGGAGCATGAGGATGCCTGGGAACAGTTAAAGCAGGATCTTTCCGACTATATTAGTGGGGAAAAAGTCTAAAAAAAGGTTTTCTATGAAAACGGTTTGTGCTAAAATAAACGCGACAAAAAAACGCACAGACATAATAGCGGGTAAGGAGAAAAAATGAGCATCAGAATCGGAATTTTAGGATACGGAAACCTGGGCAGAGGCGTAGAGAGCGCAATCGCCCATAATGAGGATATGGAGTTGGTCGGAGTATTTACCAGAAGAAATCCGGAAAACGTAAAGGTACGCACTGCAGGCGTAAAGGTGCTGGAAGTTTCTGAGCTGGAGCATATGCAGGATCAGATCGACGTGCTGGTTCTTTGCGGCGGAAGCGCGACGGATCTGCCGGTTCAGACCCCCAAATATGCAGCGGATTACAACGTTGTGGACAGCTTTGATACCCACGCAAAAATCCCGGAGCATTTCGCAGACGTTGATGCTGCTGCGAAAAAGGGTGGAAAAATCGGCATTATTTCCTGTGGCTGGGATCCTGGCATGTTCTCCTTAAACCGCTTATATGCAAACTGTATTCTGCCGGAAGGACAGGATTATACCTTCTGGGGCAAGGGCGTCAGTCAGGGTCATTCCGATGCGGTTCGTCGGATTGAGGGCGTAAAGGATGCCAGACAGTATACCATTCCGGTACCGGAGGCACTCGATGCGGTCAGAAGCGGCAAAAATCCTGAACTGACCACCAGACAGAAGCATACGAGAGAGTGCTTCGTTGTTGCCAAAGAGGGCGCAGATCTTGCAAAGATCGAAGAAGAGATCAAGACCATGCCGAACTATTTTGCAGACTATGATACAACCGTACACTTCATTTCTGAGGAAGAGATGAAGAGAGATCACAGCGGACTTCCCCACGGCGGCTGTGTCATTCGTACCGGCGTGACCGGAATGGACAATGAGCATAAGCATGTGATCGAATACAACTTAAAGCTCGATTCCAATCCGGAATTTACCGGTTCTGTTATCGTAGCTTATGCAAGAGCCGCTTATCGCATGAGCAAAGAGGGCATGAGCGGCTGCAAGACTGTATTTGATATCGCTCCGGCTTATCTTTCTTCCAGAAGTGCAGAAGACCTGCGCGCACATCTGCTGTAAAGGGCGGCTCGAAAAGCTTTTTATCAGCGGCAGGGAAGGGGATAAAATTCCACTTTGCCGCAGGATGCTTTTTGTAGACAGAAAGGAGCGACCGGATGGTTCAAAACGGAAAAGTAAAAATTTATCTGGCGGATATCCGGCCGCTCTTTGATGAGACGATGCAGAAAAAGGCGCTCGCACAGCTGGATGAGGTTCGCAGACAAAAAGCATTGTCGTGCAGACAGACAAAACAACGTGCGGCAAGTCTGACGGCAGGTCTTTTGGCAGAAGAGGCGAAACGCAGAAACGGATTTGACGGCTGTCCGGTGTGTTATACCAAAAACGGGCAGCCGTATCTTTTTATACAGGATGGGAGACGGGCATTTTTGAGCCTTTCCCATTCGGGAGATTATGCGGTGTGCGCTTTTTCTGACTGCCCGGTGGGCGTGGATCTTCAGCAAAGAACAAAGATCCGGCGCAGCGTTTTGCAGAAGTTTTATCTACAGGAACAGCTGGAGGCCTGGAAGAAACAGTTTGACAAGAAGAAGGAAGAACTGTTCCTGTCAGAAGCAGAGACGGAGCGATTTTTACGGGAATGGACAGTCAAGGAAAGTTATGTCAAGCTGACCGGAACCGGGCTTTCGAGAGATTTGCGTGCACTGATGGTAGACTGGAACCAAAACAGGGTCGAGGAAGCAGACCGGCCCGGTTGGGGATCAAGGTTTTGTGAATACCCGGTTCCGGAGGATTATTTTTTATCCGCCTGCAGCTGCCCGGAAGAGGTGTGATGGTTTCTGTGCGGATATTGCCCGGGAAAGTCTTGAAACGCCGGAAGTTTTTATAAAAAACTTCTCTTATCGGAAAGTTTTTAGCTGACGGGGAATATATATGGGACATGAAGAAATGCAAAGCACTGTCTGCCGTCTGGCAGGCGGTATGCAGCAGGAGGCATGTCCATGGAAAAAAAGAAAACCGGAATTTCACAAACCGGTGCGCGGATGCCGGTTGTTTTGCTAAAAAGCCTGTTGGTGTCGTATCTTATGGCCGGGGCGCTGTTATTACTTCTGGCACTGTTGCTGTATCGGATGCAGCTTTCCGCGCAGGCAGTGTCGATCGGAATTCTTGTAATTTATGCGGTGACAGCGGGACTTTCCGGTTGGCTTGCCGGAAAAGGAATGCAGGATCGGCGCTTTTTATGGGGACTTTTGACCGGGAGTCTGTATTTTTGTGTGCTGGCAGCTTTGACTTTGATAGTCAATCACGGTCTTCAGGATGTCGGTAATCACTTTTTTACTACACTGATGATCTGCAGCGGCGCGGGAATGCTGGGCGGGATGCTCAGCTGATGCCGGGAGAAGGGCAAAGACGCGGTTCATGACAATAGAATGTTCGCGGAGCGTGCATTCTATTGTATTGCGAATGGCGCGGGGGAACGTCCGGGAGAAGGCCACTGTGGAACCTGCTATAAACATATCTACCAACTATGTTGGTGTTGACAAATGGGAAGCATCCAATTAGAATGATAGAAAATATCAGAAAAATAACTGCAAAGGAGAGCAGAAAAATGAGCAATCATATAGAAACAAAGTGTATTCACGGAAATCTGGATTTTTCCTGGGACGAGCCGACAAAGGCGGTGAGCTTTCCAATCTATCAGACGGCGACGTTCGGACATATCGGTCTGGGACATTCGACCGGTTTTGACTACACGAGAGAGAAAAATCCGACCAGACAGCATCTGGAGGAAATCCTTACCGCGCTGGAGGGCGCTTATGACACGACGGCATTTTCTTCCGGCATGGCGGCGGTGACAGCGGTATTTGATCTGTTTGCACCCGGCGACCATGTGATCTGTTCTGAAGACCTTTACGGCGGCGTAACCCGTCTGGTCAATACCATCGGCAAAAAGAACGGACTGATGGTTGATTTTGTCAATACCGGTGATTTGGATGAGATCAAACGGGTGCTGCGTCCGGAAACAAAGGCACTTTATATCGAGACGCCCAGCAACCCGATGATGGAGATCACTGACCTTTCGGCATGCGCAGAGCTTGCAAAAGAACACAACCTTCTGATGATCACAGACAATACCTTTTTATCTCCATATTTGCAGAACCCGATTGCGCTCGGTGCAGATATCGTCATTCACAGCGCGAGCAAGTTCCTGTGCGGACATAACGACACGATCGCCGGTTTTGTCTGCTCTGCAAAGGAAGAGCTCGCAGCAAAAATCCGTCTGATTGCAAAGACGACCGGCGGCTGTTTGTCCCCCTTCGACAGCTGGCTGGTAATGCGCGGCATCAAGACACTGGCGGTGCGCATGGAGCGGCAGCAGGAAAATGCGGGCAACATCGCACGCTGGCTGACGGAGCAGAAGAAAGTCAGAAAAGTATATTATGCTGGACTGGAAACGCATCCTGGTTATGAGATCAATGCAAAGCAGGCGAGAGGTGCGGGTGCGATGATTTCCTTTGACGTCGACAGCGTGGAAACGGCACAGCGCGTGCTGGAAAAGGTGCGCGTCATCACCTTTGCGGAGAGCCTTGGGGGTACAGAATCTTTGATCACCTATCCGATGAAGCAGACCCATCCGGATGTTCCGAAGGAGTGGAGAGAAAAGCTCGGCATCACCGACACTCTGCTGCGCCTGTCCGTTGGACTGGAGCATGTGGACGAGCTGATTGCGGATCTGGAGCAGGCGTTTGTTTCCTGAGAAACAAATCCACGCTGCGGGGACGGTATTGCGGCGGAGCAGAAAAATGTCGCGTTTGCGATCCGTTGCAGGCATAAGAATCCTGCAGGGCAGGATTTTTGTTGAGAGGGAGATTAGAAATGACAACCTATAATTTTGACCGGGAAATTGACCGGAAAAAGACAAACAGCCTGAAATATGATTTCGCCGTGGAACGCGGACGTGACGTAGATGTGTTGCCATTGTGGGTGGCGGATATGGATTTTCAGGCGCCGAAGCCTGTGTTGGATGCACTGCAGAATGCGGTTTCCCATGGGATTTTCGGTTATAGCGAGGTAAAAGGAGAATATTTTGACGCGCTGTATCGCTGGTTTGACAGTCGGTTTGACTGGCAGCCAAAGTCTGAATGGCTTGTAAAAACCCCCGGCGTGGTATTTGCCCTTGCGATGGCGGTACGCGCCCTGACAAAAGAGGGCGACAGTGTACTGATTCAGCCGCCGGTTTATTACCCGTTCTTTGAGGTGATTCGCGATAACAATAGAAAGATCGTAGAAAGCCCGCTCCTTTTAACAGGCGGACATTATGAAATTGACTTCGACGATCTGGAAGAAAAGATCGCATCCCAGAATGTAAAGCTGTTTTTGCTGTGCAGTCCCCACAATCCTGTCGGCAGAGTCTGGACAAAAGAAGAGCTTCAAAAACTGGGAGAGCTTTGCGACCGCTACCATGTGTTCGTTGTGGCAGACGAGATTCATTGTGATTTCGCTTTTCCGGAGCATCCGCATACGATATTTGCAAAGGCATGTCCGCGGCTGGAAGAAAAGATGATTCTTTGCACTGCACCGAGTAAGACCTTTAATCTGGCGGGGCTGCAGGTTTCCAATATCTGGGTTCCTGGAAAAGAGATCCGGGACAGATTCAAAGCCGAGATCAACGCAGCGGGATATTCCCAGTTGAACGCCCTCGGTTTAATCGCGTGCCAGGCAGCTTATGAAAATGGCGGCGAGTGGCTTGAGCAGTGCCGGGCATATTTGCGGGAAAATTTGAAGGTCCTGCGCAGCTTCTTAAAAGAAAGACTGCCTAAGATCCGTCTGATCGAACCGGAAGGCACTTACTTTGCATGGTTGGACTGCTCGGGACTGGGACTGTCGGACACAGCGTTGGAAAATCTCATTGCACATCAGGCAAAACTCTGGCTGGATGGCGGCTCTGTCTTTGACAAAAAGTCGGGACAGTTTGAACGCATCGTGCTGGCGTGCACGAAAAAAACGCTTTTGCAGGCGCTCACACAGCTGGAAGCAGCCTGCCGGGGAAGAAATTCATAACGCAAAAACAACTGCCGGGAGGCGGTGCTTTTATTCAATGAAAAGTCTGTGCTGACGCCGGAAAAATCATGGAATATTTTATTCATGACAATAGAATGCTCGCAGAGCGTGCATTCTATTGTTTAAAAAGGGTTGACAGATCCGAAAAGGCAGAATATAATCACATTAACATATAAAGTAAGTAGGTTTAAGGAGGAAGAGCAAATGAGCAACGTTTATACATCCGCAGATCAGTTAATCGGCAGAACTCCCCTGCTGGAGCTGACACATATTGAAAAGGCAGAGGGCTTAAAGGCACACATCTATGGCAAGCTGGAATACTTTAATCCTGCAGGCTCTGTAAAGGACAGAATTGCAAAAGCGATGATCGATGATGCAGAGGCAAAGGGCGCATTAAAGGCAGGCTCTGTAATTATTGAACCTACCTCCGGCAACACCGGCATCGGTCTTGCGTCTGTTGCAGCAGCGAGAGGCTACCGGATCATTATCGTAATGCCGGAAACCATGAGCGTAGAGCGCAGACAGCTGATGAAGGCATACGGCGCAGAGCTTGTCCTGACAGAAGGTGCAAAGGGCATGAAGGGTGCAATCGCAAAGGCAGACGAGCTGGCAAAGGAAATTCCCAACAGCTTCATTCCCGGACAGTTTGTAAACCCTGCAAACCCGGAGGTACACAAAAAGACAACCGGTCCTGAGATCTGGGAAGATTTGGATGGCAAGGTTGATATCCTGGTAGCAGGCGTTGGTACGGGCGGAACCGTGACCGGTACAGGCCAGTACTTAAAGAGCAAAAAGGCTGATGTAAAGGTTGTTGCTGTAGAGCCTGCAGGCTCTCCGGTTCTGAGCAAGGGCACAGCCGGCGCACACAAGATCCAGGGAATCGGCGCAGGCTTCGTACCGGACGTACTGGACACCGGGGTTTATGACGAAATTATTACCGTAGAGAATCAGGATGCGTTTGCAACCGGCAGAAAGATCGGTCATCAGGAAGGCGTGCTGGTAGGCATTTCCTCCGGTGCGGCAGTATGGGCAGCAATCGAGCTTGCAAAACGTCCCGAAAACGAAGGCAAAAACATCGTCGTTATTCTGCCGGATACCGGTGACCGTTATCTGTCCACCCCTCTGTTTGCAGAAGAGTAAGAGGCAGATGTCCTTCAAACCATTCGCAAAAATTTCTTGACAGAGCGAAACGGGTATGCTATCTTGTAAAAAACAAAAAGCGATGACGAAGAAAAGTAGTACAGACAGACGGCACAGAGAGCAGGCGGTGGTGGGAGTCCTGCGCGGATATCTGTAGGAAAGAACACTTCCGAGCTGCAAGCTGAACGCAGGATTTGTAAGTAGGCGAGCCGGAGTCCCACGTTACAGGGATAGCGTTTCATGGGAACGCGAAAAAGGGGCCGTACAAGGAAGTGCGGCAAGTTAGGTGGCACCGCGGATATAGCAGCAGCTATTCGTCCTATCTCCAATAGGACAAATGGCTGCTGTTTTTGCGTTCTTACGTAACGCAGCAAAAGAAAAGGAGGAAAAGCTTATGTGTTCCATTCTCTGCTACGCGGGAAAAGATGTCACCAAAGAAACGATGGAAGGATATCTGTTAAAGACAAAGATGAGAGGACCGGATGCCCAGCAGGTCGTTGAGACCGAATTCGGGTATCTCGGCTTTGCAAGACTTGCGATCATGGGGTTGACCCCGGACGGCATGCAGCCGTTTCAACGGGACGGCAGCTGGGTGATCTGCAATGGTGAAATTTACGGCTTTCGCAAAATCAAAAAGGAGCTGGAAGAGCGCGGTTATCAGTTCCAGAGCGGTTCCGACTGTGAGGTTTTGCTTCCGCTATATGAAGAATATGGACTGGAAATGTTTTCCCATCTGGATGCGGAATATGCCTGCGTATTGTACGATCACAAAAGCGGCAAGCTGATCGCAGCCCGTGACCAGATCGGAATCCGTCCATTGTTTTATGGTTATTCCAAGAGCGGAAAGATTGCATTTGCCAGTGAGGCAAAGAACCTGATCGGCTGGGTGGACGAGGTGCGTGCATTTCCGCCCGGAAGCTATTATTACGATGGAAAATTTGTCAAATATGAGGATATCGCAGCTGTCCATGGTTATGTGCACAAAGATATTGATGTGATTACAAAAAACATCCATGATAAGCTGACGGAGGGGGTAAAGAAACGGCTGGATGCAGACGCTCCGCTGGGCTTTTTGTTATCCGGCGGTCTGGACTCAAGTCTTGTATGTGCAATTGCAGCAGATATTTTGAAAAAACCGATCAGGACCTTTGCAATCGGCATGGACACAGATGCGATTGATTTAAAATATGCAAAAGAAGTTGCTGATTTTATCGGCGCAGAGCATACCGAAGTCATCATGACAAAGGAAGAAGTGCTGGAAAGCCTGGAAACCGTTATCGAAGCGCTTGCAACCTATGACATCACGACGATCCGTGCGAGCATGGGCATGTACCTTGTCTGCAAGGCAATCCATGAAAAAACAGACTTAAAGGTGCTGCTGACCGGTGAAATTTCCGACGAGCTGTTCGGCTATAAATATACGGACTTTGCACCGAGCGCGGCAGCCTTTCAGGAAGAGGCAGCAAAGAGAATCCGTGAGCTGTACTGCTATGATGTCCTGCGTGCCGACCGGTGTCTTGCGGCAAACAGCCTGGAAGCCCGTGTACCCTTCGGCGATCTCGACTTTGTCCGTTATGTGATGTCCATTGACCCGGCGAAGAAGTTAAACACCTACGGAAAAGGAAAATATCTGCTGCGCAAGGCATTTGAAGCAGATCATATTTTGCCGGAAAACATCCTGTGGAGAGAAAAAGCTGCATTCAGCGATGCAGTGGGACACAGCATGGTGGATGATTTAAAAGAATACGCAGAGAAGTATTACACCGACGAGGAATACGAAACGCTCCGCCGGAAATATGATTTTGCACAGCCCTTCACAAAAGAAAGCCTGCTGTATCGGGAAATCTTTGAAAAGTATTATCCCGGACAGGCAAGGATGGTGCCGGACTTCTGGATGCCCAACAAGAGCTGGGAGGGCTGTAATGTCAATGACCCCAGTGCCCGTGTGCTGGCAAACTACGGTGACAGCGGAAAATGAAAAAGAATGTGCCTTGGCACATTCTCGCGCCGAGGCGCGGTTGCTTTAGCAACCATCTACCCCTGCGCCGAGTGCGCATCCTCGCGGAGCATTTTTATCGTATGGAAACGAAGTTTCCTATACGATAAAAATTACGGGTGGGACTTATAAGCCCCACCCGTTTACGCGTTCCATTCGCATTCGCCGGACGTGCGGAACATCAGCAGCGCCTCGCGGCAGGAAAATTCACCCAGCTCATAGTATCCGTGGGAAAGTCGGTTGATGCGTTCCAGAGAAACTGCGCGGTTGGCACATTTTGGCTGGTCATAAATAAACCGGATGCCCTTGGCATAATATTCAGCGTCGAATTCGGGAGTCCCTTCTTCCTCATAATAAGGGTCGAAAAAAAACACCTCGTCTTTGGAAATGCCGGTTAAAAGCACATAGTGCGGAACTTCGAGAAAAAGACGCAGCACGACAGCTGCGCCGTGCAAAAGCGCCTGACTGATTTCGCTGTCCGGGGACAGTGTAACATCGTTACCGAAAAGAAACTGCGTCTGGATCGGAAAAGAGCGGACAGCTGCCAGCTGATTTAACCAACTGCCGACAAAACGCATTGCGGCGGCGGAAGTGCCGTGACGGCATGGTTGTCCCTGTTCGTTATAAGTGTCCATTGTATAGAGCATAATACATTTGAGGATGTCAGGACTGATTTCTTCCCGATCAAACAGGTAGCGGATTCCGTTGGTAATAGAAACAGAACCGCAGTCATATTCTGAGGACTGATAATTTAAGTAATTTTTCATTGAAAAATCCTCCGGTAAAGCATATTATATAAGGTCAGTGGATTGTTCCGTACTGCGCACTCCCACAATCCTACCCACCTATGAGCAAGCTCCTGTGGGCATAGACCTTTTGATCCTGGCATCATGATAGGATAGAAAGAATCGTGCGCTCTGCTGTCGAATATAACGCGAACCCCGTATTTTGTCAAGAATATGGGAATAGAGTCTTGACAGATCGAAAAAAATAGAATACAATTCTCACTAACATACCGGATAGATAGGTATTGAGCGGCGGATGATTCGCCTAAAAGGAGGAGCAGTTATGAAAAAACGAAACAGGATCTTAAGCCTGCTTCTGGCAGGAGTGATGGCGCTGGGACTGACCGCGTGCGGCGCATCGAATGCAGGTGCTGCAGCAGATGAAACCGGAAGCGCAGCGGTGAGCACAGAGAGTGCATCCTCAGACACAGCAGCTTCGGGAGAGAAGATTATCAACGTCGGTGTGACCAATACCATCGGCAGTCTCAATCCCCTTTTGTTAAACGGCGGCGAGATTAACAAATATGCGACCGGACTGATGTTTTTGCCGTTGATGGAGCTGGATGCTGACTTGAACTTCGAGGGCATGCTGGCAGATTCCATCACAACAGAAGATAACAAAAACTTTATCGTTCACATCGATGATGCTGCAACCTGGTCGGACGGAACGCCTGTTACGGCAGATGATGTGGTTTATACCGCACTTCGCCTGGCAAGCCCGGTCATCGGCAATACTGCAATGATGTATTATGTATTTGAAGGCGTTGGCGACGACGGCTTTGTAGAGGAAGGTGCAGAGAGCATCGACGGCATTCAGAAGGTAGACGATAAAACGGTACAGTTTACGACCAAAGAAGAAATGCCGATTACTACCTTTGAAAACAGCTATGCGAGATATCTGCTGACTCTGCCCAAGCATGTGATCGAGCAGTATTCCGAGGAAGAGCTTTCCACAGCGGATTGGTTCAACCATCCCGATGTTGTCAGCGGACCGTTCATTGTAACGGATTTCGATGTGGATCATTATATTTCCTATGAAGCGAACAAGGATTATTGGAAGGGCGCGCCCAAGATCGACAAGCTCAACATCAAAATCGTAGACGGCAGTCAGCTGTATGCAGGTCTGCAATCCGGCGAAATCGATATCACCCAGCAGACGATGAGTGATATCCCGCAGGAGGACTATGAGAGCGTAGAAGCCCTGGACAACGTAGAAGTTGTATACGGCTCCCCGGTTACCAACCAGTCCGTATTTATCCAGACAAAGAACGTTCCGGACGTAAAAGTTCGTCAGGCGATGCTGTATGCGATTGACCGTCAGCAGATTCTGGAGGAACTGTTAAACGGACATGGCGAAATTGTAGATGGATTCCTGTCCAGTGCAAGCCCGTTCTATGATGATTCCCTTACACCGATTTCCTATGACCCGGAAAAGGCAAAAGCACTTCTGGAAGAAGCAGGATGGGACGGCTCCCAGACAATCCGTTTCTATGTAAATTCCGGCGATTCGACTTTTGTAAACGCAGCCTCCATCATCGCTGCAGAGTGGGCTGCAGTCGGCATCAAGGCGGAAATCCAGACCGTTGACTTCGCAACGCTGATGAGCGTTGCAGGCACAGAGGACTATGATGTACTGGCAGTACAGTACACCTATGCGCCGGTGGATCCCTATCCGGATGTAGCATGGCTGCTTGGCGGTGAAGGAAGCTGGACCGGCTACAGCAACGATACGTTAAACGAAGCGTTGACCAAATCCCAGCTGACAAGTGATCCGGAGGAAACGAAAGAGCTGTTCTCCGTTGTGGATAAAAAGGTACAGGAAGATGTTCCGATGTTCTCCGCATATGTGATCAGCGCACAGGGGGCAGTCAGCAAGCGGATTACAGGCGCAGCTCCCAGCGTATACGGCTTCTTCAACGATGTCCAGAACTGGGACGTAGTGGAATAAAGAAGAATCCTGTTTCACAGAATTCTATTCTGCCGCAGTGGGATCTTTGCGGAGCATTTTTATCAGAGAAAAAAGAAGTTTTCTTCCGATAAAAAGTTTGTATTTCATATATTTTATGCTATGATAATAACTGCCGCACATCTCTTTTTCGGGAGGTGTGCGGCAGAATCTTGATATAGGAGTAAAGTGAGGAAAAGCAAATGCCGCATTTACTGGAAGTAGAGGGACTGACAACCGTTTTTGACAGCGACTACGGACGCACTGTCAGCGTGGACCATGTAAATTTTCATGTAGATAAGGGAGAAGTTGTCTGTATCGTCGGCGAATCCGGCTGTGGCAAGAGCGTGACCTCACTTTCTATTATGGGGCTGCTTGGAAGAGGCGGAACCGTGACGGAGGGAAGCGTCGTATTCGAGGACAAGAACCTTCTGACGATGACGGAAAAAGAGCTGGATAAAATCCGGGGCGACCGTCTGACGATGATTTTCCAGGACCCGCTGACCTCTCTCGATCCGGTCTTTACAGTCGGCAACCAGCTGATGGAGAGCATCCGAAAGCATATGAGACTGTCAAAAGAAGAGGCGCGAAAGCGGGCAGAGCAGATTTTAGGAAAAGTTGGTATGCCCGATCCTCACGGTGTCATGAAAAAATATCCCCATACGCTTTCCGGCGGCATGCGCCAGCGTGTGATGATCGCGATGGGTCTGTGCTGCAATCCGGGC
>ERZ772876.1998-NODE-1998-length-18426-cov-3.528061_pt1 | contig 18426 bp, 18 predicted proteins | sample MGYA00580584_ERZ772876 | MGnify/ENA primary metagenome ERZ772876 (study PRJEB29015, sample SAMEA2737728) | human gut metagenome | biome: human gut; feature: human-associated habitat; material: faeces | place: China | collected 2012 ... | reverse complement strand
TGATGAATGGATAAAAGGAAAGGAGGACAGATTATGACAGCATACTATGATACTTCGATTGTGACATTCAGCGACCCTATCAGAATTTTGGATATGATGTGTACCGATACTTGTGATGTGGCAACACTAAAGGAGTGGATAGAGAGCTACGAAAGTACAAGAATGACCCCGATAAACGAACATACGGCAGTCATCACTTCCGAATACAACATGGTGCATGTGGTGGAATGGCTCAGAAAATATACCCCCATTGCCGAAATGAAAGAATACTAAAGGTGTGGCGGTACACAATACCGCCCGCACCCGAAACAGATAATCCATAAAACAGAAAGAGCATGAAATATTATTTTATATTGACAGACAGCAGGGACGCATGGATGCAGTTCGTTTACCTCCCTACGGGAGATTATGTGTCCGGCTATATCCGTGACTTGCAGAATGTGGGAATATCCGTACATGACTATGACCTTTGGACGGAGGAAACACGACCCATTGCCGAGCGCACATTGGAGCATATAAGGCAGAGCATGAACGTATAAAAAAATCGGGTGGCAAAGCCACCCATTGACAATAACTTAAATTCATATACAGATGATAACGAATACAATCTTACAGCAGTTGGGCGGTCATGGATTTACCGTCATGACGGGAAGCCGTAACTATATCAATTTGGGCAACGGACTACAAATGAGCCTTGCAAGGAACAAGACGTCAGCCAACAGACTGAAAATCATATTGGATGAGGACACAGATACATACACCATGTATTTTTATCGTCAGACACTGACGAAGTATGCGGACATCAAGGTCAAGGAGATAGCCAAATACGAGGGAGTGTACTTTGATATGCTCCAGCAGATTTTCACGGATGTAACGGGACTTTACACCCGACTTTAGGCAAAGGCGGCGAGAGCCGCCCTACTTTCTTTCGGTGAGCAGAAGGCGGACAAAGAAAGTAGCAAAGAAACCGCTGTTCCAAAGACTTCCACTGACGGAAGTCTTTTTTGTTTCCATCTTACAGATTTCTATTCAGAATAAGTGAAAGCGGATAGATATATTTGTTGTATGCTTTCAGTTTCTTCATATCCACACGGTTGTCCGAATACGGGTTGCTCTTCTCGTCATAGAAGAATATGTCCGTTATGTTTTCCTTTCGGACAATACGCTCCCCGCACAGCAGAATATCCTCCACGTCAAAATCCTCCAGCGGAAGCGTTTCCAATCTGCCGGGATGATGGTTGCCAAGCTCGTTCATGTTGTAGTTGAAAAGAGCGAAACCCTTGTGTTTGAAGTCAAGACGTATGCCATACGGACGCCCTGTCAGAAAGGCATCCGCTGCTTTTGCCATATAATTTTCCATGATTGTTTTTTTCAGTTTCCCCAAAAGTGATACAAAATTAGGCTTTTCCCGGAGCAAAGCAAAACCTTTCTAAAAAAAATAAAAAGAGAGAACTCTACTCTATGTAAAGTTCTCCTTCGTCATTATCTCTCAAACAATAATAGATAATATTTATCTATGATAATATCTTAATTGAACAACTAAAAAATATCAATGCAATTTAATTTATCAATAGAAAAAAGATTTTATGCTATAACTATAGCTAATAGAACAGGCTAAAGTACTATCATATAACATTACAAATCTTATCATGGGTACTATAGATACAGTTAAATTATAATCACATAAGCACTATAATGTTGGCCTTTGTGACAAAAATCGACTATTTTCAGCATTTTTACGTATTTCATTAATATGCTTAACAATCTCTGTATCATTGACTCCCATAAGCCTTACTGAATTTGCATATAATGAATACTCGTTATACAAGGATGTTGAGAAGATACCTTTATCATCCGTATTAATGCTGGCAATAATTCCCTTCTTGATAAACTGATGGATAGTATGTTCTCCATATTCATCTATCGGACCTATTACAACATTGGACGAAGGATTAGTTTCTATTACAATCCCCTTATTTAACACAATATGTTGCAGATATACTTGCAATGCAGATGCTATCTCAACAATCTCTGGAAGATATGTATAAGTCTCTATTACGTTTCCTTTCTCCCATACTTCTTTACTCGTAAGGAATTCATGGCATAAGGCTATTGCATTTTTATTTTCTCTCGCTTGCGTACAAAGTTGATCTTGACATAGAGATGCACGTCCCCAATAAGAATGCTGGCCTATCTGATTAAAATTGTCACTTCTGAGCATCATTGACATATAATATGTGTCAATATTGAAAGGCATGCGATAACCAATTCTTCCATAAATTTCTAACGTCTTGTTTTCTAACTCTTCAGAAAAGTACGCAGACATTTTTCCTCCATCCAATGCTATGGTTTTATATATCCAAGTCAATGTATCCAGTAATCTTTGACGTGACATAATGGTTTGATATCCTCTACGCTCATAGTACTTTGGAGCGGAAATTCCCAACGCTATTGCATGTCCCAAACGACTCTTGTTTTCTAAGTGTAAAAAACGAATGGCATCATCTATTGCCTTCAAGCCATCACATAGGTCATAAAAATCTTCACCAACATGATAAGTCAAATTTGTTATACCTCTTAAACGAGCATAACGATATATTTGCCCAAACACTGCCGGAGAGCAATCTATCTCTGCACCTGCTGCATCAATACCTACAATTTTATATACAGGATGGGAATATGGCCTCGCATCATGGCGTAGTCTAGCATCATTTAAAATATTATCTATTTCATCTCGGTATTTTTGACAATAATCATATCTTAATCCATAATATTTTTTATGTTCTACTTGTTCACTCCGTTTAATAAAATGAATAATATATGTTAGATTATTATCGTCGATATCAAAACGAACGGTAGAACCATCAATACTCTTTCTTACGTCTTGCTCAGGAATACCAAATGGGGTAACACGAGCCTCCATTTTATCAGCCGTATCTGGTCGTATAGAGGATTGAATTGCATATAAAGGGAAGATATTTTTGAAATCATCTGAGCAAAACTTAGTTTTTCTAGATTCATACATTTTGAAATTTTCAAATCCAACCAATGGATTAGTCTGAATAAACTCTTTTCGCACTCTTATCTTTAAAGATATATAGAGAAAGAGTAAATCTGCTAATTTTATAACCTGTGATTCGTTATTGAAATAACGGGAAAAAAAATTATATAACAATTCTCGTTCACCGCTATGTATCGCATATATATTAGAAGATGGCTTTCTCAAAATAGCATATTCATGAGTAATATTAAATATTTTATTATCATCTGTCCGGTAACTTCTAATACGACTCTCAAAATCGACTAAATGCTTGGTCCTATATACATCATCGTCCAATATTTGAATAATTTTTGCATTTGACACTGCAGTTTTCTTCCCAGTGAGAGTCTCAAATATATGAAGCCTAAGGATAGCTGCCATTTGCACAATCTTACGAAATTCAAAGTTTTGTTGATCTCTGCGGTATTGTATTTGCATATCTGCCATATATAAGACCTTACGATAATCTTCATCCCTATTTATCAGCCTATTCATAAAATCCATCCATGTCAATTCAAAGATATCTGCAGATGCTTTCAAATGAGCATGTGTATCGCATATTCCCTGATTTAATTCTATATTGATATTTGAATGATTATGGGAGATAATATTTGGCCAATCAAATGAGATTGGAGAATTACCTCCCGAATTGTGATTAAATGCCAAAAATGCAGTCGTTAGTAAATCTTCTCCCAACAATAAAGTAAGTTCACGCCAATCTTGAAGGCTATTGAATTTTACAATAGGCGTACCTGCATTATTTATTAGACACTTTGTCGTAAATTTATGCAAAAGACTCAGCATGTGATGCCATCTCGGGGTCTTTCCACATTGACATTCTTGCTTAATATATTCTTGTAAATACCGTAGTTCACTCTTTGTGAATGCTCTTGCATTCCATGATGCCAACTTAACAAAATCACCTGTAATAAAGGAATTAGTATGGTTTTTAATATCAGCATACAAACTATTGACATTTAAGTCATAAAACAATGTGCGTATAGCGAAAACCAGTAGTTTCATAACTTAGCGTCTTTGAATTTCCTCTATAACTTCAATTATGTGTGCACGAGAATTACGCTCATTTGGAAACTTCTCCTTCCATTCTTGACGAGAAATCTTTTGGTAGATTTCAGGAAGTGCTTTTCTCAAATTACTAAGAATTGTACTTTGTGCATAATCATTAGCTGTAAAAAGTGCTGCAATAGCGTTTTCAGTTTCTTTCTGTCGGCCATAAATAGCTTCAAAAGCGTCCTGATTACAAGATTCCAGAAAATCACAAATAGTATCTAAAAACATGAACTGAATCTGATATGGAGCATCATCCTTACTTCTGGGATATGTACTCATACCTGATTTTCTTATTTTACTATAAAACTCTTTGATACATAATTTATTATGGCTAGAATAACTATCAAAACGACTAGCCCGTATACGTTCGGACAATGCATTCAGGACCTCTGCATTACGCAACACTGCATCAGACAGAAATCCATGCATTACATCATCATATCCTCGGTCATTATTATTAATCATTTTAGACAGTAATGACCAGTCTTTCTGTTTAGCAAAATCATAAATTGTAACACCATCGTCCTGTCTGAAATATTCATCAAAACGATTATATGTATTTTTTAAATTCAATACATTATAAAATGGTGATAACACATCAAATACCAGATTCTTGACAGTTGAATGAAATGGCATTAAATAAGACGGCTCAAACGCATCTCGTTTTAATTCCCACGAGTCAGTTTTCTTTTTAATGTTAGCCAACCTTGATATTGTCAACATAAAAAACTCAACCATTTTAAATCTTTCTTTATAACTATCATCATCTACAAGATTTCTTTCACGACCAAGGCTTTGTATCTCTGTTATCAGAATATCTCCATTTATCAATTTACAATCTCTACTCTGGTTTTCATCTCCTTGAATATTTTTTGGGGGTAGCACTTCATCGGCTTCAAAAGAAAAGTATCGACCATTGACCAGTCTCTGTATTTTATTTGCTCGTTCAAACATTGCATCAGAGGAATATATTTCACCAGCCAGCTCAACGTTTGCTGGTTCTGGATAATGATTAGCATCGATATTCTCAGTTACAAAGTCATAGTATTCGTACATTTTTATAGAATACAGTGAACGTACAAAGAAAACAAAAAGCTGAAGTTGCATATCACTCTCATCCTGATTAAGATACTCTAATATACACATAACATCACCTAATGAAACATTATAGGCATAATTAGAAGGATTAACAATGGGTTTAAACCGACCACTATTTTTGAGCACATCAAGCGTCATTAAATTAGCTATTACAGCTTTATTGAAAGCTAAATCTGATTCTATACTTAGAAGTTTATGAGCTATATGTCTGTATTCTGCAGATAATTGTTGTGTCCAAGTGTAGAAAAAGTACTGTTTAAACTGTTTCTGGTTTTGTTTATGTTCTGTTGGACATCCTTTGTCTCGTAAAGGCATTCTATACAGCATATGCAATAGCTGACGTAAGGAACGAAGCGAGGATGGAATAATAAGGGAATTTCGTCCCCGACTATTATAAAACAAATAACCCGTTTTCCAAAATATAGTATGAGTAACAGCCTCCTTAACGGAATGAAACTCATCAATACAATTCTCTCCATCAGCGTTAGTATAAATATATTCCAGTTCATTGTCACAGTAGTCTTCTAATAATGGCATATTTACACGACTGCTAACAGGAATCAGTTTTGTAACGTATTTGACTGCCATTTCGTGTCCTTCTGCACCATCAACATTTTGGCTATTTTCTAGATAGTGTTGAACAGCATCTATCAACTGCTCTACTTTTACACTCAGCATAATGATGCACTTATCGTTAGTCAAATATTTACGGATATGTTCTGACATTATGTAAGCACCTTGAATATTCAAGTCCAAATCATCAACAACTATAACAAGATATTCTTTCTTAACATACTGCAAAAAGATAGAAAAAAGTTCCTGTATACTATCTTGAAGAGACAACCCTACTGACAAAGCTTCCAACTCTTGAAGGCCATCATAATAATGTTCTTTATCTTCTGGTTTTGCAAGGTATTTCATATAAATCATAACCTTGTTAAATTGACGAACTAGATCATCGCGTTTATTATCATCGTATTCATCTTCTTTTCCCTCAGAAGATAGTACAGAATACAAGCTACCAACGACAAGTTCAATTATATTATGCGTATCATCAAAGAACGATGGATCAATTTCCCTTAAGAAAAAACACTGATTAAAGTCACGTTCACATTGTGACTTAAAACTCATCATACAAGAGGTTTTACCCGTTCCACGATCACCACAAAAACTAATTATATTATTATATTTCCTTGCTTCACTATCTTCCAATAAAGTTTTAAAAATTTTTTCAGCAAGAACATATTGGTTTCTAAACACAGAGTTATCTGTGCTTTCCGACTCGATTATGGGCTGACTTTCTTTACCGTCTTGAAATCTCAATTTCATATCTCTACCGAAATTATATATCTGTATAATTTAATATTTAGAATATCTCTTTATCCGTATACAAAGATACTGAATATATCCTCTTTATGACAATTCCTTTATGCATATTATACTTTCTGTTCCTTATTATCTCTCTTATCTCTATTCAAAATGCGTATATCATTATCTCTTTAAAGACATATTACTTGTAAATACACCTTCGAGTTACAATTTTCGGGAATAATAGTAAACGTACTCCAAGGACCAAAGTCCTTGGGTAACAGTTGCCATTTGTATTATGTTTTGTTTATATACATTACCACGTTTATAATTTTTAAGAGAAAATGTTTTTGCGAGCATTCTTGCAATGCTAATTATTTTTCTATAACTTATTATGCTTATGCTACTGTTTATTAGTTAAGTTGGTATGTTGTCATAAATTTAATTGATTAGCACTAAAATATTATTAATCAACTTCCTATTCGCTAGATGATTCTCAGAAACTTACTTCATTTCATAAAATTATTTTCGAATCACCTCAAGAACAGTCTGTTAATTTCCCTATATCCATAATTACGGTAATTAAGCATTAGTACTTAACTACCGTAAAAAGTATAGAGAAATATAACAACAATAAAATTACTTATTCACTATATTTCAATCCTTTTCAATAAAAGTTGGGGATTAAACCGTACCCGTATTCTGCGCCGGCAGGCTGGCGGAAAAAGCAACCGCCAGCACCGCCGGGGCAAGCAGCCTTTTCATTACCCCCTTACTGATAGACACCTCCTTTCACCGTATTCAGCGTATCGTTCCCTGAGGGAGCCTCTTCCTCATCCGAATCGTTGTTGAAGTCCGTTTCCCATTCAAAAGAGTTCCCGAAATTATCCTCCAACGTAATGGTCAGGCTCTGTGACTCGTCACACTCCGATGTGTAGTACAGGCGGAACTTCTCGTTCTCCAGCAGATAACGGTCGTTAGGCTGGAACACCAGCCCGTTGTCGAGCTTCAGCGTACCTTTGCCGTCAAACTGGAAATATCGGATGGTATAGACCGCTCCGTCAAACTCGCCCTCACGCACCAGCTCGCAGCGGATTTCCGCCGTTTCACCTTTTGCCAGCTCCTTCGGTACGGGCATCGTTTCCACCGTAAACGGATAAGCCTGCGTCACGTCCAGCCCATCATCACAGGCCGTCATGCCGATAGAAAGCAGTCCGGCGCAGAAGACTGCCAGCATTTTTACTGTATTTACCTTTTCTCTTATTCCATCTTTAAGTCTGTTCATGTCCATAATCATTATAATTTTATTCCGTTGTTTTTTCCTTTCTTTTCGTTTTCCCGCCATGCCTGCCTTTCGGCAAGCGTCTTTTGCAGATAGTCGTTCAGGTCCTTACAGCCGCCGTACAGTCCGGAGCAGTCCGTCACCTTTCCGCCGTACCGTGCACGTAGGGCTTCCAGCGTCCTCCGTCCGGCTTCATCATTGTCAAAGTGACATTGCAGCTTCCCGTAACCGTCCAGATGCCTGTATGCCTTTGCCAGGTTCGACACCGAGTTCAGCACGAGGTGGTCTTCACCGTTTCCAATTCCAAGCACACGTGCCGACAGATAGTCCATGAAACCCTCGTACAGGTTGCAGCTTGCCGAACCGTAAGCCAGCAGTGTCACATCCTTGGGCGGCAGGCATCCCTTGAAGAAGCGGTTGCGTATCTCATAGCCGCCCCCTCCGTTACCGAATGTCACGGCAAAATACCGCTTCCCGTGTGTGGTGTAGTGTATCTCCCTGCATCCGCCGATGGCCACCCCCGACGATATGCCCCTTTCCTGCATGTAGCAGAGCAGCGCCCGGTTCTGGAGCGGCATCAGCTCCACGTCCTCGAAGGACGGCTCTACCGGCCGCCTCACTTCGCATGGGTGGTACACCCTCTTTTCCGGCAGCGGCATACCCGCCACTTCCGCCACATACCTTATCTGCGAGAGGAAATCGGCACAATGGATGAACTCCCCAGCAAGGGCGAAGATATTGCCGCCCTTGCCCAGCCCGTAGTCATACCACAGGTTTCGCTCCATGTTCACCTTGAACGACGCCGTGCGTTCCTCCCTGTACGGAGCCTTGTACCACAGCGCGTTTGTCCTGCGCTGCACGGGCGAATGGCCCAGCCGTGCGAGGAACTCCTCAATCGGTATCCTCTTCATTCTGTCTATTTCCGTTTCCGTACTCATGGCTTCATCCCCCGTTTTATCATCCTGTTCTTATGAGGCTGGTCATACTGGAACCGGCTGTTCTCCTTCGAGAAGCGGATAACCGTATCGTTCATCACTCCAGTCGGTGTGGTGAACTGTTTCACCCGCAGCGGCTTGCCTTCATAGACCCGTTTTACCGTACCTGCATCGAATCTCTCACCGCAGGCCTTTTCCAGCAGATTCCCCAGCGTATATATATTGCATCCGTTCCTGACCGCCTCCGGTATGGAGTCCGGTCTTGCCCGTACCACGTCCGGATACAGTTTTTCTGCCACGAGGCATATTTCCGGCGTGCGTCTGTCCGGCGGTATATGCAGAAACGACTGGAAACAGTCCTCTTCCATACCTGCCATATAGACCTTTTCCGTTTTGATGTCCTCACGTACGCTGCGGTGCAGCAGCGCCGCATTCCCCGATGTCCTGACTGCCATCAGCGCAAGTTCTTCCGTCTGCAGGTGCACGGGTACATACTGCAGGCAGTGCCCGTCCTTCCCGACAAGAAAACCGGCAATCTCCCTGTCCATGACTTCCGGACGGACAGTCGCCGCAAGATCCGTCATGTCCGTTCCTCCGGCTGAGTCCTTCAGGCATTCGAGTACCACGTCCGCAAAAGGCATGAAGCCGATGATGGCGCAATGCCCGTAATCGAGGTCGGGACTGGCGTTGAACGCTTCCCGGCACATCTCGCGTGTCTTCATTTCTTCCGGCACTATTCCCAGATTGTATCCCCATCCGCGCACTGCCTCCAGACAGAGCTGCGGGCTGCGGTATTCGTGCGGAACGTTATAGAAGGTCTCCGGCTTTTCCCGGACCTGGGCATGGTACTTCTCCGGTACATGCCATTCCTTTTTTATCGCTTCCCTTTTCATGATTGCCGTCAGTTGATGATGAACTTTATACCTATCCCGTACTCCGTGCGGCACACACCCGTACTGCCGCCCCATAGGAAACGCTCCCTTACCGAAGCCGTCAGTGCGATGAAGTCCGCAAGATACAGCTCCATGTCCAGCGTGGCGGCGCAGCCATAGACGAAGCCGTCCCTGTTGTTCAGCCTTGCTCCGTCATACAGCGTCCTTTCTCCCCAGTTTACCGTCTCGTATCCGGCAAGGGCTGACGCCCCCGCGTAGAAGAACACCGTCTTTTTCACATCCGACAGGAAGTTGTAGTGGAAACCGCCCTCCGCCGTGAACTGTGCCACGGGAACATTCACGCTCCTGTACGGATGATTGGTCTGCAGGTATTCCGCCCCGTACACCCATTTGTTGCCGCCCCTTGCATAGCTCGACAGTGCGGCTCCCAGCCAGTAGCCGTCCGCCCCGGTCATTCCGGCTTTCATCTCAATGCCCCGCATCTTCGGCAGGCATCTCTGGGCTTCCGCCCGTCCTGCAAGAAGGACGGACAGAAGCATTGCTAAAAACACCGCCTTGCCTTTCATCGTACACGCAGTTCGTTGATGGTTTCAGCCTGTACCAGGTCTTCGTTCTCCACGGTGAACGTCTGGTGACGCCCGCCGTTCTTCTCATTCATTTCCACCACCAGCTGCTTGCCGTCGGGGATGGTGAACTTCTGCAGGCAGAACACCGTGCGCTCGGACTTTTTCCCGGCCACACGCACCGCATAGTTGTACGCGCGGAGCGGAAACAGCACCTGTTCCTGGATGGCGGTTCGTTTCGCCACCTTCTTGTCCACAATCTTGAACGTGATGTAGTCCACGTCAAACGGCACGTTGCTCTGGTTCTTTATCTCCGTGTGCAGGTACAGCAGGTCGTTGTGGACATATATCCCTTTCAGCAGATACTGGATGCCGAAACGCTTGCAGCCGATATGCTTCACCTTGCGCTTGTTCTCCTTGTGCAGCGACTTCATGATGAGATGCACCAGCATGGGGCTTTCGCTTCCAAGTTCCTTCAGATAGATTTCCTGCGCGTTGTTCGGGCGGTTCACCGTGCTGCCGTCATGGATGAAGTCCTTCATCTCCACATTGAGCAGCAGCGGTTCGTCGGCGTATTTCACGTTGAACGAATAATAGGACCCGTCCTCCGTGATGACGCTCATGTTCGTCTCCGTGCGGAAGTTCCTTACCGTCGCCTTCACGCGGATGACGTTCTCCGCACCGTCAGCCTTGCCCGCTATAAGGTTGGGAGAACCCAAGTCCACATAGCGCACTGCCGAGGGAAACAGGATATGCACCGTCTTGTCATACGTGACCTCCAGACCGTGCGGCGGTATCATGCGGTCAAACATCAGTTTCCTGGTCAGTCCGTGATACAGGTCGCCGTTCTCCTCTGTCTGCGGATAGACGTCCTTTACCAGTTTCAGCTCCTCTGCCTTCGTGGTGGCGGTGCTGTCGTTTTTCACTTCCTGTGCGTGTCCTGCACAGACAATGCCCGTCATAAGGGCAAACATCATCATTACTTTTCTGATACTCATTTTTACGTTGGATTTAGTGGTTGATAAAATTTGAATGTTCTTTTTCCTTTCGTCTCTTGCTGTCTATTTTTCCTGATACAGCAGTACCCTGTATCCCGATTTCAGATGCACCCTTACCGTGCGCATCCTCTTCGATATATACTGCGAGACTCCCTGTATCACTCCCTTTCCCAGATCGGAGGCGAGCTGCGCCCCCGCATCGGTCGAGATGTTGATACTGCTTCCGAGCGAACTGCCCATGTTCGCCCCGATTTCCTTTGCCGCGTCCGTTTCCATCGAGCCGGGCACAAAGATGCCCGCCTGTCCGTCGCTGTCGTACACCGCCAGTTCCACCGGGATGATGTTTCCCTCATGCTCCAGCGAGCCGATGCCTATCTCCAGACGCTCACCCTGCAGGCGTGCCGTCCCCACAAGGGTCGTGTTCCTTGGTATTGTCCGTCCAGACACCCGCATCGGCTCCAGCAGCCGCAGCCTTACCGTCTGTCCGTCCGTTACCGTCTGGTCGCCCTGCACGCAGGCTGCTATGGTGTTCTTTCCCGGTGTCTCCGTACTGCCGATGGCAGTGTGGAACCCGTAGTTCCTTTCGCCCCCGTAGTCCGCTATAAAGGCGGAATCTGTCAGGGGCTGCGGCAGGGCGGACACCGTTGACGGGCGCACGCCGTTCACTGGTTCAGCCTTCATTTTCTTTTCGCCGGCATTGCTTTCCGTCATTTCCGTCCCATCGGTCCGTGCGGTCTGCCCGGCATTGTTTCCTCCGTTCTGGTACTTCGCTGCCAGCTCGTACGACTTCTCCAGCAGGGCGACCTGTTCCTCCATCCTTGCGGGCTGTTTCTCCTGTTCCATGACCATGCGTTCCAGTTCGTCGATGCGCTGCCTGAGCTCCTTCTTCTCGGCGTCCTCCTTCGGCGGCTCGTAGAACGTACCCAGCGAGGTGTTCAGCCGCTCGTTGGCGGCAGCCGAGGAGCGGATGCCTGTCTGTATTCCGCTTCCGCCCGTCTTCGGCGATGTTTCCGGTTGTGCCAGGCGGCAGTCGTCCGTTCCGTCTGCCGTGTCCGTTCCTTCCGTCTTGTCGTCCCAGAATGCGGACAGGTCGCCCATCATGCCCCGGCGTTCCTTCTTCCTGTTCTCCAGCTGCTGCTGTTCGTATGCCTTCGCCTTGTCGCCGATGATTCCGGAGTTTTCCGGCTGTGGCATGTCCGTGTTGAATCCCAGTCCCTGCCGTTCCTTTCCGCCGTCTTTCTGCGAGGGGGCAAAGATGAGCCACATGCACCCCAGAAAGGTCAGCACCATCAGCGGATAGACCAGCATCTTCTTTCTCCGCTGGCGCTGTTCTTCCGTCAGCGGTCTTTTCTCTTTTGTCTCATTCCTTTTCTGTTCCTTTTCCATACATCCTGTTTTTATGATAATGTTCATACGCTTCCTGCAAATCCGCTTTTTGCGGCAGTTCCGGTTTCTTCATGTGCCGTATCTCCATCGTCCCGTTTCCTTTCCCGAAGCCGGCAATGGCGGTGGCGGCCATGTACAGACAGCCTGCGGCAAAGGCGGCGGACATCACTGCCACCGTCGCCAGCCTTGCCTTCGGCGACAGTGCGTCCAGTCTCCTGTGCAGTTTTTCCCTGAGAACGGCAGCGCATTTTCCCGTCATAATATTCATCTTTCCCATACGCCTATCTCTCCATGCTTCTGATGTCCCTGTTCTCCAGTATCGTGAATCCCTCTATGGTGAACCCGTTCGGATTGTCGTCCGAGCGGCTCGCGTTGAGCAGCCGGCAGGTCGTTACCAGCGTGCGCTCCGTCACGTTGCTTTCCCTGATGATCATCTGCCTTGCGTAGGTGCGTGCCTCGTAGGGGTAGCGGTCGAAATTGCAGACCACGCTGTCCACCTGGAGCACCTGGTTGATGTTCCCCGCGATGATGCGGTTGTAGAATCCCTTTTCCGCAAAGTCGGCGTAGTAGTTGTACGCGCTTCTGTCCGCCAGCAGCAGCGCACGCTTCACGTTGTGCTCGATGGCGCTTTTCTCCGGCGAGAGGGTGAAGAACAGCTCGTGGAAGCGGCGCACATGCTCCCTTGCTTCCGCCGGGCGGTTCTGCGACAGGTCCTGCGAGAGGGCGAGCATCAGGCTCTTGCCCCCGTCAAGGACGTATATCTTCTGTCTCTGCGCTTCGGCGAAGCGGAAGGCGCATACCACCGAGCAGATGACGATGGCGGCACATACCGCCGTGTAGATGATTCCGAACAGACGTATCTGCCGGAAACTCGTTTCTATGTTATTCAGGCTCTTGAACTCCATTCTTTCTGTTTTTTATGGTTTGTAAAATCATTTTGGTATGCTTTCCCGGGGTGGCACAGCAGCTATGCCAGGGTACCGCCCCGGTTATCAGGCTATTTTCTTTTCAGCAGCCGTCCGGCCTGTTTTCTGATAAACTTGCCCGTGCGTCCCGCCACGTTTCCGGCTGCCGCACCCGCCAGACTGCCGCCAAGGGCGCCCGCAGTACCGATGTTCTTGTTGTAGCTGCCCACTCCGCCACCGGCCTGGATTATCCATCCGGCTACCGTCGGGATGGTGAAGTATCCCACGATGCCGATAACGAGGAACACGATGTACACCCCGTTGCTCGCCTCTACCGAGAAGTTCGGGTCTGCCTGCATCGCCTCGATGTCATTCTGGAGCATCAGTATCTGTATCTTCGCCAGTATCGTGCTGAACAGGTCGGAGACGGGCAGCCACAGGTAAATCTGTATGTAGCGGCTGAACCATGCCGAAAGCGTGGAGTGGAAGCCGTCCCATACCGAGAAGGCGAAGGCGACGGGTCCCAGTATCGACAGCACCACCAGGAAGAACGTCCTGAGCGTGTCGATGACAAGGGCGGCAGCTGCGAACATCAGCTCCAGCAGTTCGCGGAACCAGTCACGCACGCTCTTCTTGATGTTGTACGCCGCACGGTCCATGTACATGCCCGTCATGGTGATCATGTCCGACGGCGACCAGCCCAGCTCGTCTATCTGGCGGTCGAACTCCTCGTCCGAGGCGAGATAGGCGGTTTCCGGGTTGCGCATCATCGCCTCGTATTCCAGCCTGTCTTTCTGTTCCCTGTACTTCTCCATGTCAAAGGTCTGTTCCTCCAGTATCGAGTGCGTCCCCTGTACGATTACTCCCAGAACGGAGTTCATCGTTCCCAGCACGATGGTCGGGAAGAAGAGGATGCACAGTCCGATGGCAAACGGCCGCAGCAGCGGGTACACGTCTATCGCCTCGGCACGGGCGAGCGACTGCCACACGCGCACCGCCATATAGAACAGGGCGCCCAGTCCGGCAAGCCCCTTTGCCACTCCTGCCATGTCCGAGCAGAGCGGCATCATCTCCTCATACAGCGAGAGGAGTATCTGGTGCAGGTTGTCAAACTCTCCCATAGGCTACCAGTATTTTTCGTTGGAGTTCCCGTAGAGTGCCATCACCCGGTCCATGTCGTTCTTCTTTCTCGCCCGCAGGTACGACACCGATATGGTCTTGTTCGTGTAGTAGCGCACGAGGTTGCGGTAGTTCATCAGGCTGCGGTAGGCATTGTCTATGATGGCGAGCCTTTCCGCATCCGTCAGTGACATGCCCGTCACGTTCACCACATTCTTCAGGTCCTGCAGCACGTCCGAGCTTTCGTCTATCAGCATCGCATAGCCCGACGAGATGGCGGCAAGCTCCTCCGGCGTGTAGTTCTCGTCCGAAAGCATCTTCTGGTAGTTGTCCACATAGATTTCCGATATTTCCATTACCAGAGAGATGCTTTTCGCCACCTTCGCGCCGCCCTTTACCACGTCGTGCACTGATTTCAGTGCGTCGTAATACGCCTTTCCCTGCTCGAACACCTTCTTCGTTTCCAGAAAGCCGTTCAGGGTGTTTGCCTTCGTCCCGGCTGTCTCCACCATCTCCTTGGCGGAGTTGATGATGCTCTGCGCAAGATTTCCGGGGTCGGACACCACCCATTGGGCATTTGCCCCGCCTGTCCCCGCAAGGCACAGGCAGACCGCAATCAGCGGTATTTTCAGTTTCTGTCTCATTCTCATTCTTTTTTGGGATTTAGTGGTTCGTTAAGTTGCTATTGCATATTCTCTTTCTCCTTTGTCTTTTCGCCGTCACCTGCATCCGTGTTCACCCGGACATAGTCACCGCCCGGCGAAAATGTCAGCACATCCGTCTCCTCGTTGTATGCCACGTCAATGCGGAACCCCGTGTTCATATACAGGTTGCCGTTCTCCTCCCTCTGCAGCAGATAGGTTTCCGGTCTCAGTACGCGGCGTACGCCCTTGCGTCTGAACAGTGTCACCTTATATGATTCTCCCTCCCTGTACACCAGTATGTCGGGACCGGCTTCCGCGTTTTCCCAGTTTCCGCAGATTCTGTCGCGGGTGTCGCCGTCTTCTTTTGCCATTATATTACAGGCTTGCAGCATCAGCGATGCCATGCCTATCAGACCGCCGCACAGCAGCAGCCTTTCGGTCTTTGTCAGTTTGATGTTCATTTTCTTGTCTTCTTTAAGTTTCGTTCTTTCATTTTTTTCAATCCTTTTTTCTTTTCGTCTTTTCCGTAACCGGAGTCCGCCCTGTTTCCTTTTCCGTCAGAATCCCGGTCTTCTGCCTTTACGCCTGCACATGCGGTTTTCCCTTGCGCCATTCTCCGGTGCCTCCTTCTGTGCAGGTACCGACTGCCGTACTGCGGGTTTGCCGAACAGCTCGTCCGCATCCGGCTTCTTGCCCGTCATCCGGCAGAATCGGGCATCCAGTTCCCGGTATGCCTTTTCCACCTGCTTGAGCACCGTTTCGCGCGGTTCCTTGTGGTCAATGCCGTATTTGTTCAGGATTTCCGGCTTGTACCACATCGGGTCGTCATAGTCTTTCCGGTACACCATACCTCTCAGATAGAGCAGTTCCTGATATTTTTCTTCCAGATAGTCCCTTGCCGGAGCGGGGCAGATGCTTTCGTAAGCCTTTTCCACTGCAAGAGTGATTTTTCCCTTGGCTTTTCCTGCCTCGCACAGTTCTTTCATGCGCTGCTCCTTCCCATATCCCCTGCAGTCCTGTTTAGCAGGCATCCGGTGATCCTGTATTTCCAGTTTCTTGTACCGCTGGTAGTCCTCTTCCAGTCCGTATCGCCTTCTGATATGTTCCGGTAGCGAAGTCCCGAATGTCAGGAACTCACGGAACCATGAGATATGCTCCCGGATTTCCTCCCGTTTCCGCAGCGCTTCATCGCTGTATCGGTCATCAATGTACATGTTGTCAGTCTGTTGGTTCATAAATCATTTTTTATTTTTCATTTACTGTATATTTCCTGCCGGTTCACTGTCCCGTCCGTTCCTCCAGCCGTCGCTCCGCCACCTGACGGATGGCAGCTTCCATGTCGCCTCCCGGTTTCTCCGCCAGTTCGCGTACTTCCATCTTCTCCGTCTCCTCCGTCGTATAGGCGAGATACTCTTGCATCGACACCTCCGTGGCATATACCGCCGAATGCGTGCCCCCAAGTCCTATCCACACCTCCTTGTACCGCCTCGACGGGTCGTTGGACTGGTTGATCGAGAGTATCTGCGACTTCTCCTTTTCCGTCAGACCCAGCAGCGACTGTATCTGGTCGAACTTGTTCATGTACTTGCGCTGGTCCAGCAGGATTTTGCAGTCCGAGTTGTTGATGATGCTTTCCTTCACGATGGGCGAGCTGATGATGTCGTCCACTTCCTGTGTCACCACAATCGCCTCCCCGAAATACTTTCTCACCGTCTTGTACATGTAGCGCAGGTAGTCAGCCATGTTTGCCGATGAAAGGGCTTTCCATGCCTCTTCCACAATCAGCTGTTTCCTTACGCCTTTCAACCGGCGCATCTTGTTGATGAACGCCTCCATGATGATGATGGTCACCACCGGAAACAGCTCGGCATTGTCCTTTATCGAGTCAATCTCGAAGACCACGAACCGCTTGTGCAGCAGGTCGATGTTCTCCGCCGAGTTGAGCAGGAAGTCGTAGCGTCCGCCCCGGTAGTACTGCCTCAGGGTGGTCAGGAAATTGTCGATGTTGAAGTCCGACTTCTCCACCTTGATGTAGCGTTCCTCCATTTCCTTGCGGTACACGTCCCGCATGTATTCGTAGAACGAGTCGAACGACGGCACGATGCCCTTGTCCCGGCCGAGCAGCTGGATATAGGCGTTCACCGCGCTTCCCAGCTCCGCCGATTCCGTTTTCGTGGCGGGTTCGTTCTCGCTTTTCCACAGCGTCAGCAGCAGCGTCTTGATGCTGTCCTTTTTCTCCACGTCGAACACCCCGTCATCCGTGTAGAACGGGTTGAACGAGATGGGCTTCTCCTCCGTATAGGTGAAGTAGATGCCGTCCTTTCCGTGCGTGCGGCGGTGTATCATCTCGCACAGACCCTGATAGGAGTTTCCCGTGTCCACCAGTACCACGTGCGTGCCCTGCTCGTAATACTGCCGCACCAGATGGTTCATGAAGAACGACTTGCCGCTTCCGCTCGGTCCCAGCACGAACTTGTTGCGGTTGGTCGTGATGCCGCGCTTCATCGGCAGGTCGGATATGTCGATATGCAGCGGCTTGCCGCTGATACGGTCTGCCATGCGGATGCCGAAAGCCGAGGGCGAGTCCCGGTAGTTGGTCTCTCCGGCGAACAGGCATACCGCCTGCTCGACAAACGTGTGGAACGATTCCTCCGCCGGGAAGTCCGCCGCATTGCCCGGTATGCCCGCCCAGAACAGCGTCGGGCAGTCCGTCGTGTTGTGGCGGGGCACGCATCCCATCGAGGCCAGCTGGCTCCCCACGTCGTTCCTTATCCGTTTCAGCTCCTCCGTGTCGTCGCTCCACGCCATCACGTTGAAGTGGGCACGGACGGACTTCAGCCCCTGTGAGTGGGCTTCGTTCAGATATTCCTCTATCCACTCGCAGTTGATGGCGTTCTGACGGCTGTAGCGCGAGAGCGACTGCATGTTCCTTGCCGACTTCTCGAAGCGGCGCAGCTCCTCGTCGCTGTTGCCGACAAACACGTACTGGTTGTAGATATGGTTGCAGGGCAGCAGCAGTCCCAGCGGGGCGGCAAACGACAGACGGCAGTCCGAGCGGTCGGTCGAGAGCCGTTCGTAACGGCTGTCCGTGGCTACCGCAGCCGGCAGGTCTTCCGTGTCCGAGAGCGTGTGCAGGCACAGGCGTTTGTCGCCGATGCGCATCTCCTCCGCGCTCATGGCGATG
>ERZ772876.1995-NODE-1995-length-18459-cov-3.495381_pt1 | contig 18459 bp, 20 predicted proteins | sample MGYA00580584_ERZ772876 | MGnify/ENA primary metagenome ERZ772876 (study PRJEB29015, sample SAMEA2737728) | human gut metagenome | biome: human gut; feature: human-associated habitat; material: faeces | place: China | collected 2012 ... | reverse complement strand
CCCCCTCACCTTAATGAAAGGATGGGGTTCTGATGTTTGTCGAGACGGAGACCGTCACCTTGGAAGAAGAAATGTCCTACCGGGGGACGCCGGTGCTGCGCTATTCCATCGCGTATCCCCAGTTCCGGGCGGAGGGGTTCCGGCAGGGACTGGAGAGGATCAACGCCTATCACCGGTTGGAGGCGATGCGGCTGCAGCTTTACGCCCGTAAGAACCTGTATCACGACGCGGTGCGGGCGTATCTGCAGGCGGTGGAAAACGGGTATCCGGTGATGGTGTACGAGGTCATCGCGGAGTTCACAGTCACCTACAACCAGAATTGCGCGCTGAGCCTGTACACCGACCAGTACATATTCACCGGCGGAGCCCACGGCAGCACCACACGATACGCCAACACCTGGGATCTGAAGACGGGGACGCCCATTCCGCTGGGGCGGCTGGTGCCGGGGTTCATGGACGGTAAGGCGTACATCACCGGGGAGGTTATCCGGCAGATCCGCACCCAGATGCAGAACGGGGAAGGCGACTATTTCGAGGATTACGAGAAAAACGCGGTGGAGGAGTTTGATCCCGGGCAGTTCTACCTGACGCCCGAGGGGGTGGTGGTGTACTACCAGCAGTACGCCATCGCGCCCTATTCCAGCGGGATTCCGGTGTTTCTCATCCCCTATTCCAAGCGGCTGAGGGAGCCCCGTTGCTAGGTAACGCGGGTTCGGACGGCGTGGCTAAGTTGGTCGCGCCGTTTTTCATGGCCGGGACGCTTGAATTCCCGGCGGCGGGGAAATATAATAGGAGGACAGGAACGGCGCAAAACGGCGGACGGAAAGGCGGGGCTGGATGATGCAGCGGATTATGATCGTGGACGACGACATCCCCATCGGCGACATGCTGGAGGAGGTGCTTGAAAAAGAGGGCTACCAGGTGTCGCGGGCCTATTCGGGCACGGAGGCGCTGCTGCTGCTCGACGCCCGCCGGCCCGATTTGGTCCTGCTCGATTTGATGCTTCCGGGGCTGTCGGGCGAGGAGGTGCTGCCGCGGATGAGGGGGATTCCCGTCATTGTCGTGAGCGCGAAGGGGGACGTGGACGGCAAGGTGGGGCTGCTGCTTGGCGGCGCGGTGGATTATGTGACCAAACCCTTCGCCGTCAAGGAGCTGCTGGCGCGGATCGCCGTCGGCCTGCGGCAGGCGGCGGCCCCGGCGGGCGAGGTGCTGACCGCCGCCGATCTGCGGCTGGACACGGCGGCGCGCAGCGTGACGGCGGGCGGCCAGGCCGTCCGGCTGACCAGGACGGAATTTGCCGTGCTGAAGCTGCTGATGCAGAATCCGTCGCAGGTGTTGGCCAAATCGGTGCTGCTGGATCGCATAGCGGCGGACACGCCGGACTGCACGGAAAGCTCGCTGAAAATGCATGTCAGCCATTTGCGCCGCAAGCTGCGGGAGGCGGGGGGCAAGGAGTACATCGAGGCCGTCTGGGGCATCGGCTTCCGGCTGACGGCGGAGTGAAATCTATACCATTTCTTTACGCTTTTCTTTACCGCTTTCTTTATGGTTGCCTGCTACAATAGCCGTATCACAGCATGGCGCGGCCATGCGGAAACGGGAGGCTCAGCATGAACAACCATAAGGAACCGTTTGAAAATCGCACAAAGGGCTGCTACGCGCGGCGGAAGGGGGCGGCCTGACATGGACTGGGTACTGACCACCGACGCGCTGTGCAAGCGGTACGGGCATTGCAAGGCGCTGGACGGACTGACCATGCACGTGCCGAAAGGGGCGATTTACGGCTTTATCGGAAAGAACGGGGCGGGCAAAACCACATTGATACGCCTGATCTGCGGGCTTCAAAGGCCGACGGCGGGCGGGTATGCGCTGTACGGCGTCGGGCATGGGGAAAAGAGCATCGCCAAGGCGCGCAGAAGAATGGGAGCGGTGGTGGAAACGCCATCCATCTACCTGGATTTATCCGCGCAGGAGAACCTGCGGGAGCAGTACCGGGTGCTGGGAATGCCCTCTTTTGACGGCATTCCAGAGCTTCTGCGGCTGGTGGGCCTAGCGGACACCGGCAAAAAGAAGGCCAGGGATTTTTCCCTCGGCATGAAGCAGCGGCTGGGCATTGCCGTGGCGCTGGCGGGCGATCCGGATTTTCTGGTGCTGGACGAGCCTGTCAACGGGCTGGATCCGCAGGGGATCATCGAGATACGGGAGCTGATATGGAAGCTCAACCGGGAGCATCAGATCACCGTTTTGATTTCCAGCCATATTCTCGGGGAACTGTCCAAGCTGGCGACCCACTACGGGTTTATCGACGGCGGACGGATGGTCAAGGAGATCAGTGCCGCGGAACTGGAGGCCGCCTGCCGCAAATGCCTGCGGTTGGAGGTGACCGACGCAGGGGCTCTGGCGCGGGTGCTGGACGAGATGGGCGTCGAGTATAAAATCCTGTCCGACACGCTGGCCGATGTGTTCGCCAAGGTGAATATCTCCCGCCTGACGCTGGCGTTGGCCGGAGAAAACGTCGAGCTTCTTGCCGTCCGGGAACGCGACGAGAGCCTGGAGAGCTATTATGTTGGACTGGTAGGAGGCGGCGCCCATGAGTAGATTGCTGTCCGCCGGGTATTCCCGGCTGTGGAAGAACAAGGTATTCTGGCTCGAAATGGGGGCCGTGCTGGTATACGCCGTCGTGTTTATGCTCAACGGGTGCCGACAGGCCGCAGCCAACGGAGGCATCGGCTATTCTCTGGACCAGTTTTATTTTCATTTTGCGGTTTCCGTGGGCCTGTTCGGCGCGATATTCACCAGCCTGTTTATCGGCACGGAATACAGCGACGGCACCATCCGCAACAAGTTCGTGATTGGGCACTCCCGCGCGGCGGTGTATCTTTCCAACCTGCTGGTCAGCGGCTCGGCGATGCTTTTGATGGCGGGCGTATGGATGCTTGCCGCGCTGATCGGCGTTCCCTTCCTGGGGTTCTGGAAGACGGGAGCGGCCAATCTGCTGCTGTACCTGCTGATCGCGGTGCTGTTCATGGCCGCGCTGACGGCTTTATTTGCCCTCGTGGGGATGAATGTCTCCGGCAAGGCCGCGTCGGCCGTCGCCTCGCTGCTGCTGGCGCTGGGGCTGCTGTTGGCCGCCGGGATGCTGTTCAGCAGCCTGAGCCAGCCGGAAATGACCAGCGGCGTCACGGTGACGGCGGACGGGATGAGCATGACGGATCCCATGCCCAATCCGAGCTATGTCGGCGGCATGAGGCGCGAGGTCTATACCTTCCTGATGGACGCCTTGCCGACGGGCCAGGGACTGCTGATGGCCAATCTGTCCGTTGAACGGCCCCTGCGGATGCTCGCCGCCTCGGCGGGGGTTGCCGCCGCCGCGACGGTGGGAGGCATTTTCCTGTTCCGCCGGAAAGATCTGAAGTAAAGCAGGTGAATGGATGGTTTTGCCCTGGTTCCTGTGCGGCGTCCTGACCACCGTCGTCCTCGCGCTGCTGGTGAAAATTCGGCGGCTTCATACAAGCCTGGATGAAATCGGCGCGCAGCTGGGCGAGCGGCTGAGCCAGGACACCAATACCCTTATCAGCCTTTCCTCCGGCGATCGGCACGCCAGACGGCTGGCGGCCGAACTGAACCGGCAGCTGCGCCTGCTCCGCCGGCAGCGGCGGCAATATCTCCAGGGGGATCGGGAGCTCAAGGAGGCTGTCACCAACATTTCTCACGATTTACGCACCCCGCTGACCGCTATCTGCGGCTATCTGGAGCTGCTGGAACGGGAGGACAAGTCGGAGGCGGCGGCGCGGTATCTCGCCACCATTGGGGACAGGGCGCAGGCGCTTAGGCAGCTGACGGAGGAACTGCTCCGTTACGCGGTGATTCTATCGACGCGGGAGGATCTGCCGCTTGACGAGGTGCGTCTGAACGGGGCGCTGGAGGAAAGCGTCGCCGCGTTTTATGCCGCGCTGACCGCGCGGGGGATTACGCCGGACATCCGGATAACGGAAAAACCGATCATCCGCCGGCTGAACCGCGCAGCCCTGTCCCGGGTATTCAGCAACCTGTTAAACAACGCGCTGGCCTACAGCGACGGCGATCTGGAGGTCGCCTTGACGGACGGCGGCGAGGCCGTCTTTACGAACACGGCGGCAGGGCTGGACGATCTCCAGGTGGGGCGGCTGTTCGATCGCTTCTTCTCTGTGGAGGCGGCGCGAAATTCCACGGGGCTGGGGCTGGCCATTTCCAGGACGCTGGTGGAACAGATGAACGGGACGATCCGGGCATGGTACGCGGACGGCAAACTGCACATCGCCGTCGCCTTCCCCGACGGCGCGAAAGGGAAGGCATAAAACAAGCGGCAAACTCCGCGAAGGAGTTTGCCGCTTGTTGTTTGGTTATCGCTTAGCTCCGGCGGGGGGGACGGCTGCCGCCGTCCCGGTGAAAGCCGCCTTCGCGGCGGGGAGGCCGGGGCGCGTCGGAAACGGTGTTTTCCGGCTTGAGGCCTTCCACCTCAATGAGGGCGTCACGGCGGGACAGGTTCAGACGGCCCTGCTCGTCGATCTCGGTGACCTTGACCAGCACCTGATCGCCCACGGCGACCACGTCCTCCACCTTTTCCACCCGTTTGACGTCCAGGCGGCTGATGTGGACAAGCCCTTCCTTGCCGGGGGCGATTTCCACAAACGCGCCGAAGGTCATCAGGCGGGTGACCTTGCCCTTATAGATGGCGCCCACTTCCGGGTCCTTGGCGATGGTTTCCACCACGCTGAGGGCCCGCTTGGCGTCCTCGGAGTTGAGGGCGGAAATGAAGATGCTGCCGTCCTCTTCAATGTCGATCTTACAGTTGCATTCTGCCTGGATCTTCTGAATGACCGAGCCGCCCTTGCCGATGACCTCGCGGATTTTATCCACGTCGATCTTGGTGGTCAGCATCTTGGGCGCGTAGGGGGACAGCTCTTCCCGCACGGCGGGGATGGCCTTGAGCATGATTTCGTCCAGGATATAGAGACGGGCCTTATGGGTTTTCGCCAGGGCCTCCTTGATAATAGCGGGGGTCAGGCCGTGCACCTTCAGATCCATCTGGATGGCGGTGATGCCCTTATGGGTGCCGCCCACCTTGAAGTCCATATCGCCGAAGAAGTCTTCCAGGCCCTGAATGTCGACCATGGTCATGAAGCGGTCGCCCTCGGTCACCAGGCCGCAGGAGATGCCGGCCACGGGGGCCTTAATCGGCACGCCCGCGTCCATGAGGGCCAGGGTGGAGCCGCAGATGGAGGCCTGGGAGGTGGAGCCGTTGGAGGACACAACCTCGCTGACCAGGCGCATGGTGTAGGGGAATTCCTCCACCGAGGGGAGCACCGGCACCAGGGCCCGCTCCGCCAGAGCGCCGTGGCCGATTTCCCGACGGCCGGGGCCGCGGGAGGGCTTGGTCTCGCCCACGGAGTAGGAGGGGAAGTTGTAATGATGCATATAGCGCTTTTCGGTCTGATCGTCCAGGCCGTCCAGCTGCTGCGCGTCGCCGGAGGAGCCCAGGGTGACGGTGGTCAGCACCTGGGTCTGGCCGCGGGTAAAGAGGCCGGAGCCATGGGTGCGGGGCAGGATGCCGACCTCGGCGGCCAGGGGCCGGATCTCGTCGATGCCGCGGCCGTCCACCCGCTTGCCGTCATCCAGCAGCCAGCGGCGCACCACGTATTTCTGCAGCTTATAGAGGCATTCCTCGATTTTGTCGACGGCCTCGGGATACACATCGTCGAACTTCTCATGCACCTCGGCGTACACCGGGCGCAGACGCTCGTCCCGCACGCGCTTGTCGTCGGTATCCAGGGCGGCGCGTACCTTCTCGATGGCGAAGTCCTTGATGGCTTCATACATGGCAGGATCGGGATCGTTGGAGGTGAAGGGGAACTTCTCCTTGCCGATCTCCTGCTGTATGTTCCGGATAAAGGCGACGATCTCCTGGTTGGCGGCGTGGCCCGCCATGATGCCGTTGAACATGGTGTCGTCGTCCACCTCGTTGGCGCCCGCCTCGATCATGGCGACCAGGTCGGCGGTGGAGGCGACGGTCACATGCATCTCGGAGCGCTTCGCCTGCTCATGGGTGGGGTTGATAACATATTCGCCGTCCACCAGGCCGACGACGACGCCGGAAATCGGGCCGTCCCACGGGATGTCGGAAATGGAAATGGCGATAGAGGTGCCGATCATGGCGGTGATTTCCGGCGCGCAGTCGGGATCCACCGACATGACGGTGCAGACCACGGACACGTCGTTGCGCATATCCTTGGGGAAGAGGGGACGGATGGGCCGGTCGATGACGCGGGAGGTCAGGATGGCCTTCTCGCTCGGGCGGCTCTCGCGGCGCTGGAAGGAGCCGGGGATTTTGCCCACGGAATACATTTTTTCCTCATAGTCCACCGACAGGGGGAAGAAGTCCACGCCTTCCCGCGGCTTGTCCGACGCGGTGACGGTGCACAGCAGGACGGTTTCGCCATAGCGGACGAGGCAGGCGCCGCTGGCCAGCTGGGCCAGCTTGCCGGTTTCCACCACGAGGGGCCGGCCGGCCAGGGTGGTTTCAAACACACGATAATTTTCGAACATAGGGTACCTCCGATTGCATATATTTCCATCCGGCATATGCGAGGTGACCATTAGCAATAAAACCAGGGCTTTTTCTAGAAAAAGCCTTCGTTTCACTGCTAAAGCCATCCGCCCATGCCGGAATACGGACAGGGAAACGCGGGGCCGCAAGCGCAGCGAGAGGCAGGAGGGCATTACGCCCGCCTGCCTCAGGTTGGACTTATTTACGAATGCCCAGCTTCTCAATGATGGCGCGGTAGCGGTTGATGTCCTTTTTCATCAGATAGTTGAGCAGGTTGCGCCGATGGCCGACCATTTTCAGCAGGCCGCGGCGGGAGTGATGATCCTTCTTATGGGTCTTCAGGTGCTCGGTCAGGTCGCCGATGCGCTTGGTCAGAACGGCAATCTGCACTTCGGGAGAGCCGGTATCCCCTTCGTGGGTGGCGTACTCCTTCATTATGGCGGTTTTTTCCTCGGGAAGCATCATGATTTCTTCACCTCTTCAAATATTTCCATAAACCCAGTGCAGGGAAACGGTGACTCCCGCGATGGCGGGCATACTCCGCTGACCGGGTAAAGGATGGCATGTGCAAAACATGCTTAAACAGTATAACACAGGGGGCAGGGTTTGTAAAGAGAGAAATCCGGTTGGGAGTGTCCAAATGCGCAGTTAAAAGAAATCAAAAAGAGAAAAAGGAATATGAGCGAGTGTGTTACGAGAACGGAAACGATGTTTTTGGAGGCCAAAGCGGTTGTAGGCGCGGACAAAAACAGTCAGGACAGCCTGAAGGTTTTCCAGCTTTCGGGGAAAGCACCTGCTGCGCCGTGCCAGCGTAGGGATATAATGGCGCAAATCAGCATTGACACCTTCCACTGTGAAGGTATCGTTTTTGTTGTGAATGTTAAAGATGTGCTTGCCCGGAAAAACGACATCCAGATAACCAAAATATCCGTCCGTGCAGTATTGTTCCGCCTCCGGAGCTGCGTCCACCATTTTTTGAATGGTTGCAGACGATTTATCCAGGCTCACCATATGCCCCAGAATTTGACGCGGTTTTCGACTCACCATCGTCATGATATAGACGTTTTCCCGCGTTTCTGTCCGTGGCTTAACCTCCAGAAACCAGTATAGTTCATCCAACTCTACAACCTTGGCTTTTTCTGCACACGTTTTGCACTTTTCAACCGTCTTTTTCGCGCTCTTTTTTTATCCAATTCATCACATTGGATTTGTTCATATGCAGGATTTTTCCCACCGTCCGTCCGCTGACTCCTGCGTAATACATTTTGATCGCCAGTTCTCTGGTCTCTTCCGGGTACTCTTTCCGTTTCGGGCTGATTGTGTAATATATGCCGCACTCCTTACATCTGCAGCGTTGGCTTCCCGATCCGTTATACCCTGCCTTCACCTGATTCTTTGTCTTTCCGCATTTCGGGCACTTTTTCCATGCCTCTTCTTTTTGCTTTCTCATGCCTCTATTTTATCATAATATCTTGATTTTGGACACTCCCGTAACGAGGGAGTGTCTTAGCAGTACAATGATACTCTTTTTATTAATTTACTTTTTTGGACACTCCCTTAACAATCGGGAGTGTCCAAAAAACGCAGTTAATAAAAAGTGGATTCTAAGCGGTGACGCTCTCCCTCCTTGAAAACAGGCATCTTCTATATGCGCATGTCTAAAATACTTGTTTTATAAAATGCGCGATTAGGACACTCCCATCCGGTTTCTTGGCCGGAAGAAAAGCTATATGGTATACGGACAGGCGAGATTTCGAACATTTTGTTGGGATTTGGAGATACTTGTCGTATATCGATTGCGATATTTAACTATTTGTAAAACAAATAGAGACGAAAAACGGGGGCCTCCGACAAACTAAAAGATTTCAGTCAGTTCGGACAGGGTGTGGATTTCGGTGACATTTTCGGGATGGAGGGGGCCGTCGAAGGCGTTGATATAAATCGGACGCATGCCAGCCCGGCGGGCGCCCTCGATATCGTTGACCGGATGATCGCCCACATACACGCAGTTATGGCAGCCCACGCCCATGCGGGAGGCGGCCCGGCGGAAGATCTCGGGATCCGGCTTGTGCAGATTCTCGTCGCCCGAGACCACGCAGAGATCCACAAGCGGGCGCAGGGCGCAGACATCCAGCTTCCGATTCTGCAGCACGGAGGGGCCGTTGGTGATGATCCCCAGCAGATAGCCCTTATTCCGCAGGGCTTTCAGCGTGTCCACCGCGTCGGGAAACAGGGTGGAATACTCGGGAAAACGAAACTGAAATTCCCGATAGATATCACCCACCTCGGGGGTGTCATGCCAGTTCCACCGCTCGAACAGGGAGAGAAAATAATCGATATAATTGCCGTAGCCGCCGTTGTTGAGGGCGAGCATCTCCTCAGCGCGGGCCGCTTTCTGCTCGGGAGAGAGGGCAGGAAAGTATTTATCCAGAAAAAAAGCGCAGTAGCGCCGAAAGGCTTGGGGCCGGTTCTGCAGGGTATCGTCGAAGTCAAAGAGAATGGCGCGCACGCCGCCGCCGTCGTCCCCCATCACGGCCGTGCGGGCGGCTGCGGCGTCCTTGAGAATTTGCTTTTGAAGAGCTTCGATGGACTCAAATTTGGTTTCGGAGCGGAGGAATTTGACCAGAGACACCGGCACCGGGCGGCCGTAAAGATCGCCGCTGAAATCCGCGATCCAGGTTTCGGCCAGGGGGGCGTCGGCCCCCACGGTGGGGCGGATGCCGACATTGGTCACCCCGTGGGTTACCCGGCCGTCCACCTCCACCGAGGCGGCGTAGACGCCGAATTTCGGCCGGATAAAGTGGGGGGGCAGCGGCTGGTTGATGGTGGGGGGACCCAGCAGGCGGCCCAGCTTCTGCCCGCCCACCACGGGGAAATCGATGGTAAAGGGGCGGCCCAGCATCCGGGCGGCCTGCTGCACCTCGCCCTGCTCGATAAAGCGGCGGATGCGGCTGGCGCTGACGGGCAGGCCGTCCACCTGCACCGGCTCCACCAAGCGCAGCTGGATGTCGTATTCCTCGCACAGGGTACGCAGCATATCGGCGTTGCCGGCGCCATCCTTGCCGAAGTGATAATTGAAGCCGCAGGAGACCACACGGGCATGGAGCGCACCCCGCAGGACGTCGCGGACGAATTCCCGGGGGGACAGATGGCGGATGGCGGCGAAATCGGCGCGGAACAGCTCTTCCACGCCGAGAGATTCCAGCACCCGGTTTTTGGCGTCGGGGGAAATCAGCTCCCAGGCGGCGTCCTTTGGCAGGGCCCAGGGCGGCTGCTCGAAGGTGAAGACTGCCGAGACGGTGCCCTCCACCCCCACGGCCCGGGTGATGACGGCCCGGTGGCCGATGTGCACCCCGTCGAATATTCCCAGGGCCACCGCCCGGGGAATATCGGGGATATCCACGCCGGGGAATGCGATTGTTTTCATGGCTAGTCACGCCTTTCGTGGTCAAGAGAGAGTACGGGCACGGGGCGGTATGTTCAAAAGAGCTTCAAGATTTTCAGCGCGCCGTCTTCCGGCTTCCCCAGGCCCAGGAACGCGCCGTCTGGGCCGTACACCCGGACGGGGCTGGTCACCGGCTGCTTCAGACGTTCCAGATCCAGGGCGCCGCCGTTGCCGAAGCGGACAGCCTGGGCGGCAGTGACGGCCAGGGAGGGGAACGAGGAGAACGCGGAGTCGGTGGGGAGCACCCGGACGGCGAGTTCCCCGGTTTCCGCCAGGCGGCGGGCCTCCTCCAGGGGCAGGCAGTCCTCCAGGGTGTAGCCGGCGGCCATGGTGCGGCGCAAGGCGGTCATGATAGCGCCTGCACCGTCCAGCCGGCGGCCCAGATCGTCGCACAGGCTGCGGATATAGGTGCCGCGGGAGCAGTGACAGTCCAGCCGCAGTTCCCCGGCGGCGGGATCATAGCCGAGGATATCCAGGGAATAGATAGTCACGGGACGGGCTTCCCGCTCGATTTCCCCCCCCTGACGGGCCAGGTCGTACAGCCGCACGCCGTCCTTTTTCAGGGCCGACATCATGGGCGGGATTTGCCGGATGCCGCCCCGGAAAGCGGGCAGGGCGGCTTCAATGGCGGACAGGGAGGGCAGCGGACGGCCGGTAGGGGTGACGGTTCCCCATACATCCAGGGTGTCGCTGGTATAGCCAAAGCGCAGGGTGGCGGTGTACCGCTTATCGTGGACGGGGAGCAGGTCGAGGGCACGGGTGGCCCGGCCGACCAGGATGGGCAGCACGCCGGTGGCCATGGGATCCAGCGTGCCGCCGTGGCCGATTTTTTTCTCGCCCAGCAGGCGGCGCAGGGCCGCGCAGCATTGGAAGGAGGTCATATCGGCTGGCTTATCGAGGCAGAAGATGCCGTCCATAGGGAGGTTTCTCCTTTCGCGACTTTTGAGGCAACACCGCACAATTCGCAACGCTCGTTTTAAGCGCCGTATGGCTTGGAAATTTTTCGCCATATTTTGCAAAAAGCCTCGTCAATCCGAAAGGATTGTCTGCGTTTTTTGCTTTATCTGACAAAAAATTTCCTGACGCCATCCGGCACTTAGAATTGTGCGGTATTGCCTTAAAAAAGCTGCCCCGGCGGCTGGTGCCGTCCGGAGCAGCCGGAATGCATAAGGGAAAGACAGCGCCGTTTCCCCTATGTATACGTACACGACGCCCGTTCAGGGACGAGTGATGGCGGGGACGGAGGCTTCGATAGCGGCCAGCAGGCGGGCAACGCCCTCCTCGGCCGTACGGTTCATCGCGCAGCCCGCGGCACGCACATGGCCGCCGCCGCCCAGACGGCCGCAGATATCCGCGGCGTCGGCATGGTTGCCGGTGCGGACGCTGACCTTGAAGTTGCCGTCCGGCTTCTGGCGCAGGGTGACGCCCACCCACACCCCTTCGATTTGCCGGGGGATGGGGGCCAAGCCCTCCATGTCGTTCTCGCACGCGCCGCTCTGCTCCACCATATCGTTGGTGATGATCATGATGGCGCAGCGGCCCTGAAAATAAAAGGTCATGGAATCCAGTGCCAGCCGTTCCAGCTCCACTCGGGCGCGGGACTTGACATCGAACATGGTGCGGTTAATCATCTCGCAGGGGATGCCGCACTCCATGAAATCCGCGGCCATCCGGTGGGCCTCGGCGGTGGTGTTGGCGTACTTGAAGCAGCCGGTATCGGTGGCCAGGCCGGTATACAGGCACTGGGCGATGTCCTTATCCAGCGCCACGCCCAGCTGCTGGATGACCTGGAAGATCAGCATGGCGGTGGCGGCGCAGCCTGCGTCCAGCAGGAGGCTTTGCGCGTATTCCACGTTGGAGCCATGGTGGTCGATACACAGGTCCACCCGGTCGCCGTACACGCTCAGCCCGCCCAGCAGCTTGACATCCGCCACGTCTACCGCGCAGACATAGGCGGGCTCGAAATCCGGCATAGGGATATGGGCGGTCATGTACTCGTATTTCTCCGGGATGGGGTCGGAGCAGGCCACCCGCACGGTCTTGCCCAGCTTCCGCAGGGCGAGGCAGAGGGCGAAGCCGGAGCCCAGAGTATCTCCATCGGGAAACTGGTGGGTCAGAATCAGGATGTGGTCGGCGCCGTCCAGCAGGCGGGCGGCCTGGGAGGCGGTCACGCGTTCACTCATCCGCCGGCGCCTCCTTTTGGAGATCGAGGAGGGTCTTGGCGATGCCCGCGCTGTAGGCGATGGAGTCGTCGGCCACGAAGCGCAGTTCGGGCGTATGACGCAGGTGCAGGGCGGTCCCCAGCTCGTGGCGGATAAAGCCCTGCGCGGAGGTCAGGCCCTTGACGGCCGATTTGGCGGCTTCCAGCCCCTCCATGGCGCTGATATACACCTTGGCATAGGACATATCGTTGGTGACCTCCACCCGCACGATGCTGAGCATGCCGCTGACGCGGGGATCCTTGACATGGCGGAGAATGGCGGTCAGCTCTCGCATGATGTCCTCACTGGTGCGATCCAACCGATAGCTAGACATAGGCAGTCTCCTTTTCCGGCCGCAGCCGGATCCCGGGAACTCGCCGGGACGGTTTCACTTACAGGTTAGTGTGACACATCCGTCCGCAAACATACGCGGACAGCAGAAAATTGAAAGGAAAAAGGCCCGATGCCGCCATCCGGCGGCAGGAAGGCGAGAGCCGACAGGGCGTTTTTCCAGGGATTGATGGGCAACGCCCATCAATCCCGGTATTCCTCGATGATATAGGTCTCGTAGATGTCGCCCTCTTTGATGTCGGTGAATTTTTCCAGGCCGATACCGCATTCGTAGCCCTGGGCCACTTCCTTCTGGTCGTCCTTGAAGCGCTTGAGGGAAATCATCTTGTCGTCGCCGATGATGATGCCGTCCCGCACGATGCGCAGCAGGTCATTGCGGTAGACCTTGCCGTCCAGCACGTAGCAGCCGGCCACCAGGCCCACACCGGTGATGCGGTAGACCTGCCGGACTTCGGCGCGGCCGTGGAGCACTTCGCGGGTCTTGGGGGTCAGCATGCCCTTCATGGCAGTTTCAATTTCCTCGATGCACTCGTAAATAATCCGGTACATCCGCATATCCACGCCGCTCTGCTCGGCGGCGGTCTGCGCCAGGGGCTCGGGACGGACGTTGAAGCCCACGATGATGGCGTTGGAGGCGGAGGCCAGCATAACGTCGTTCTCGCTCACGGCGCCCACCGCCCCGTGGATGACCCGCACCCGCACCTCATCATTGGACAGCTTTTCGAGCGACTGGCGGACCGCTTCCACCGAGCCCTGCACGTCGGCCTTGACGATGATGTTCAGTTCCTTCATGTCGCCCTGCTGCATCTGATCGAACAGATTATCCAGGGTGACCTTCTGGTACTGGCTGAACTGCTCTTCCTTGGCGGCGGTTTTCCGCTGTTCCACCAGCTCGCGGGCGAGCCGCTCGTCGGTGACGGCGTTGAAGATATCGCCGGAGGTAGGCACTTCGTCCAAGCCCATGATTTCCACGGGGACGGAGGGGCCGGCTTCCTGCAGCTTCATGCCCTTTTCGTCGGTCATGGCGCGCACGCGGCCCACGGCCGTGCCCGCGACGATGACGTCGCCGGCGTGGAGGGTGCCGTTCTGCACCAGCACGGTGGCGATGGGGCCGCGGCCTTTATCCAGGCGGGCCTCCACCACGGTGCCTTTGGCGGCGCGGGCGGGGTTGGCCTTGAGTTCTTTCATCTCCGCCACCAACAGGACGGTTTCCAGCAGCTTGTCGAGGCCCATGCCGGTATGAGCGGACACGGGAACGACGATGACGTCGCCGCCCCATTCCTCGGGAACCAGCTCGTGCTCGGTGAGCTGCTGCATGACCTTATCCGGGTTGGCGGTGGGTTTATCCATTTTGTTGATGGCCACGATGATGGAAACGCCCGCGGCCTTGGCATGGTTGATGGCCTCGATGGTCTGGGGCATGATGCCGTCGTCGGCGGCCACCACCAGGATGGCGATATCGGTGACCTGAGCGCCGCGGGCCCGCATGGAGGTAAACGCGGCGTGGCCGGGGGTGTCCAGGAAGGTAATGGACTGTCCGTCGATGTTCACCCGATAAGCGCCGATGTGCTGGGTGATGCCGCCGGCCTCGCCGGAGGTGACGCTGGTCTTACGGATGGCGTCCAGGATGGAGGTCTTGCCGTGGTCAACGTGGCCCATGACCACCACCACCGGATCCCGGGGCTGGAGGTTCTCATCGTTGTCCTCGCTGTCGTCGATGATCCGCTCCTCGATGGTGACCACCACCTCGCGCTCCACCTTGGCGTGGAATTCGCCGGCGACCAGATAGGCGGTGTCGAAGTCGATTTCCTGATTGACGGTAGCCATGACGCCCAAGCCCATCAGCTTTTTGATGACCTCGGCGGAGGTGGCCTTCAGCCGGGTGGCCAGCTCGCCGACGGTAATGGTTTCGCCCACCGTGATGGTCAGGGGCTTGGCCTTGCGTTCCATGGCGATCCGGCGCAGCCGCTCGGACTCGGTCTCCCGGCGGGGACGGGGCTTGCGGTACTGCTGGGATCTCTGGTTAAGCTTCTGCTTTTTCACCGCGCCGCCGTCGCCCCGCACCTGCTTGGAGGCCTGGGCCAGGTTGTCGAATTTTTCGTCGTACTTGCCCACGTTCACCTGGGGGGTGCGGGTATCGATGGTGCGCCGTTCCACCGGAGCCTTGGGGGGAGCGGGCGCCTTGGGCGCGGCGGGCCGGGCCGGCTGACCGGCGGCGGAGGCCGGACGTGCCGGGGTGATTTTACCCGGCATCTGGGCGATGGATTTCGCCGGGGCGGCGGTGGCCGCCGCTTCCGAAGCGGCAGGCGCCGGCTCTTCTTTCTTTTCCTTCGCCGTGGCGTAATAGGCATCGAAATTCTCGGTCTGATATTTCTGGGTATAGTGCTCGAAAATCAGATCGAGCTCGCTCTCCTCGAGCGCGGTCATGCTCTTTTTGGGCGTGTCGATGTATTTGGCCAGCAGCTCGATAATCTCCTTGCTGGGTACGTTGAAATCCTTCGCTACCTCGCTGACGCGGTATTTCATCATCATAAGGCTTCATCCTCCTCCAAGTCATGGCAGATATGCTTTTTCATAGCTGCCGCAAAACCCCTGTCGTCCACGGCGGAGACGCCCACCGGCTTTTTCAGGCCGAGAGCGCGGCCGATGGCCGACTTATCCAAGGGGATTTGCACAATGTCCGCCGCTTTGTCCTTCCCGATGAAGCGGAGCTCCTTTTCCGTTTTGGGGGACAGGTCGCTGGCCAGAAGCACCAGCACGGCCCTGCCTCCCCGCAGAAGATCCGCCACCGCGTCGAAGCCGCAGGTCATATGCCCGGCGCGGCGGGACAGGCCGAGCAGGCCGGTCAGTTTGTCATTCACTTGCCTCGAATTCCTCCTCCATGCGATCGTACACCTCGGCGGGAATCGGACAGGAAAAGGCTTTTTCCAACCGTCTCGCTTTGCGGGCCAGTCTCAGGCAGTCGACGCGGGGACAGACATAGGCGCCGCGGCCCGGCTTGCGGCCGGTCAGGTCGAGGGACACCTCGCCCTCCGGGCTTTTGACCACCCGGACAAGCTCCTTTTTCGGTTTCATTTCGCCGCAGCCCGTGCATTTGCGCAGCGGCGTTTTTTTCACGTGCATCGTCTGACTCCTTCCTGGCGGGACATGTGCCTATGGGAAACCCGGTGGCCGGGTATTATTCTTCGTCTTCTCCGTAGAAGCCGCTTTCGGGGCGGATATCGATTTTCCAGCCGGTCAGCTTGGCGGCCAGCCGGGCGTTTTGCCCCTTGTTGCCGATGGCCAGGGACAGCTGGGCGTCCGGCACGGTGACCCGGCAGGACTTCGCCCCTTCGGGATCCACCTCCACCGACAGCACCCTGGCGGGGGAGAGGGCCGCGGCGATGAACTTCTCCGGCTCGTCGCTGTATTCGATGATGTCGATTTTTTCGCCGCCCAGTTCGTCTACAATGCCGCCCACACGGGCGCCGCGGGGGCCGATGCAGGCGCCCACCGCGTCCACGTTTTCGTCATGGGCCAGGACGGCCAGCTTAGTGCGGGAGCCGGCCTCGCGGGAAACCGCCTTGATTTCCACAACGCCGTTGAAAATTTCGGGCACTTCCATTTCAAACAGCCGCTTGACCAGGCCGGGGTGGGTGCGGGACACCAGGGCGCGGGGACCCTTTTCGCCCTCGCGGACGTCCACGACATATACCTTGACGTGATCGCCCTCCCGCAGCACCTCGTCGCCGATCTGCTCGCTTTTAGGCAGGACGGTTTCGGCCTTGCCGATTTCCAGGGTGGCGGCGCCGGTCTTGGGATCCACCCGGGTGACCAGGGCGGTGACCAGCTCCTGATTGCGGCGCTGGAACTCCTGCATCTGCTGGCCGCGCTCGGCCTCGCGGATGCCCTGACGGATGACATGCTTTGCGGTCTGGGCGGCGATGCGGCCGAACTGCTTGGTTTCCAGCTTGATTTCCACCGTTTCGCCCACCAGGGGTTTCTTGGTATATTTGGCCGCCTCCTCGGGGAGCATTTCCTCGTCCGGATCCTCGACCTCTTCCACGACGCGCTTGAACAGGGAAACGGAAAACTCATTGGTGGCTGGGTCCATGATGACGGCGATGTTTTCCTTGCCGCCGAAATCCCGCTTCACCGCGATGATGATGGCGGCGCGGATTTTCTCCAGCAGGTAATCCCCGGTGATCCCTTTTTCCTTTTCCAGCAGCTTGAGCGCTTCGAAAAATTCAGCGTTGTTCATGATTTTTACAAACCCTCCAAAAGCCTTCGGCTTTATATTTCAAGTGAATTCCCGTCATCGTCCAACCCGTCGTCGTCTTCGATTCCGTCGTCCCAGTCCTCGATGGCGTGAACACAGGACACCTCTTTCTTGTCGAAGGAACGCAGGGTGCCGTCCTCCTCCTCGATGGTGAGCACCTGATTTTCCAGGCCGCGGAGCAGGCCGGCGAATTCCCGCACCCCGTCCTGGGGACGGTACAGCTTGACCGCCACGGCCCAGCCTTCGTAATAATCGAAATGCTCGGGACGGGTAAGCTCCCGGTTAGCGCCGGGGGAGGTGACCTCCAGGCAGTAGGACTGGGGGATGGGATCCGCCTCGTCAAGCAGCGTGCTCATCCGGCGGGACAAGTCCACGCAGTCGTTGATGGAGACCGGCTCGCTCTCCTTGTCGATGATAATGCGGAGGATCCAGGAGGCGCCCTCCTTGACAAACCGCACATCCCACAGCATGAGGCCGAGCTCCTCCGCCACTGGGCCGGCCATGCCGGCCACGACGGCCGCCGTGCCGCCGGAGGGGGCGCCGCCCGCTTTGGCTTTTGTTGTCGCCATTGATTCGCCGTTCCTTTCCGTGCCCGGGGGAGAACCCTGCCGGGAGGTTCCCACAATACAAAAGAGCGGGTCACCCCACTCTTTCATACAGCGTATATACTAACTTCGTATTAGTATAGCACAGACCGCTTCCAAAAGCAAGAAAAAAATTGAAGTTCCTGGGAAGGAGTGACGGTCCGTTCCGCCGATACATAGTATGGACAGGGTATATCCTTATTATCTATAGAAAGGAGGTATGCAGGATGGAGTTAATATCCGCGCAAAACACGCGGCGCTTCGCCCGCATGATGCTGGAGAGCCGGCCGGCCGCCAGAGCTTCGGTCAAAGGCGATCGGGCGCACTGGGGCCTGCACGGCAGCGTCAGCTTTTACCCGGCAGGAAACGGTACTCTGGTGGTGGCGGAGGTGTTCGGCCTGCCAGGCACCGGACTGAAAGCGGGCGGGAAAAACGGCGTTTTCGGCTTTCACATCCACAGCGGCTCCCAGTGCACGGGCGACGAGACGGACCCGTTCAAAAACACGGGCCCTCACTTCAATCCGGAAAACGCGGAGCATCCCTGGCACGCGGGGGACATGCCGCCCCTGTTCGCCAACGCGGGGTATGCTTTCCTGGTCTTTTATACCGATCGCTTTACCGTCCCGGAGGTGGTGGGGCGCACCGTGGTCATCCACGACATGCCCGACGACTTCACCACCCAGCCGGCCGGAAATTCCGGAAAGAAAATCGCTTGCGGCGTCGTCAAAGCGAATACATGAGCGTTAAAAAATTTTTTGCCTGCATAATCCGCGGGCCGATGCAGAAAATAGAACTGAGGGGAATCGGAGACGACCGTTCGTACACGTCGAGCGGCCGCCAGGTTTCCCCGAGGACTCGTCAAAAATTTCGGAATGTGTAAACGTATGGAGGTTGTCATCATGTCGAACAAACAAAACCAGCAGCAGAACAGCCGGCAGCAGAATCAGCAGCAGAACAACAAGCAGCAGAATCAGCAGGAGAACAAGGCCCAGAACAAGCGCAATAAGCTCAACGAGGAATAAACCTCACCCGCC
>ERZ772876.1959-NODE-1959-length-18736-cov-3.239281_pt1 | contig 18736 bp, 17 predicted proteins | sample MGYA00580584_ERZ772876 | MGnify/ENA primary metagenome ERZ772876 (study PRJEB29015, sample SAMEA2737728) | human gut metagenome | biome: human gut; feature: human-associated habitat; material: faeces | place: China | collected 2012 ... | reverse complement strand
ACCCTGGTGCAGCATCTCAACGGCCTGCTGCGCCCCACCTCCGGCCGGGTGCTGCTGGAGGGCCGGGACATCTGGGAGGATCCCAAAAAAATCCGCGCGGTGCGCTTCCGTGTGGGCATGGTGTTCCAATACCCGGAGCATCAGCTGTTCGAGGATACCTGCTATAAGGACATCGCCTTCGGCCCCAAAAACATGGGCCTGAGCGAGGAGGAGATCGATAAGCGCGTCCGCCAGGCCGCCGCTTTTGTCGGCCTGCGGGAGGAGTTGCTCGAGAAATCCCCCTTCGAGCTGTCCGGCGGCGAAAAACGCCGGGCCGCCATCGCCGGCGTCATGGCCATGGAACCCGAGGTGCTCATCCTGGACGAGCCCACCGCCGGCCTGGATCCCAAGGGCCGGGACACGATCCTCGAGCAGATCCGCGTCTATCAGGAGCAGCGCGGCACCACCGTGCTGCTGGTCTCCCACAGCATGGAGGATATCGCCCGGGTGGCCAAACGGGTGCTGGTTATGAACCGGGGCGAGGTGGCCATGTACGCCCCCACCGAGGAGGTTTTCTCCCGGGCGGCGGAGCTGGAAGCCATCGGCCTGTCCATCCCCGCTGTGACCCGCGTGTTCATGCGGCTGAGGGACAAGGGCCTGCCGGTGGGCGATAATGTCTATACTGTGGAGCAGGCGGCCGCCCGGCTGCTGCCCCTGCTGAAAGGGGGCGACACCCCATGCTGACGGATATTACCATCGGCCAGTATTTCCCGGGCAATTCCCTGCTGCACAAGATGGATCCCCGGGCGAAGCTCATTCTGACCTTCGCCTATATCGTGGCGGTCTTTGTTCCCCGCAACTGGGCGGGCCTGTCGCTTGCCGTCGCCTTCCTGGTGATGAGCGTCTGGCTGTCCCATCTGCCCCTCAAGCTGATTTTCAAAAGCCTGAAGCCTATCCTGCCCCTGATCGTCTTCACCTCCATCATCAACATCTTCTATGTGCGGGACGGCCTGGTGCTCGTGGACTGGTGGATCATCCATATCACCCTGCAGGGCGTGGTCACCGCCGTGTTCATCGCGGTGCGCATCCTCTGCCTCATTGCCGGCAGCTCCCTGCTAACTTATACCACCTCGCCCACCGCCCTGACCGATGCGCTGGAACGGCTGATGAAACCCCTCAAGTTCCTGCACGTCAACGTCCATGAACTGGCCATGATGATGACCATAGCCCTGCGCTTTATCCCCACCCTCATCGAGGAAACCGACAAAATCATGTCCGCCCAGAAGGCGAGGGGCGCGGATATGGAAAGCGGCGGCCTGATGCAGCGGATCAAGGCCCTGATTCCGATTCTCATCCCGCTGTTCGTCTCCTCCTTCCGCCGGGCCTACGAGCTGGCCATGGCCATGGAGTGCCGCTGCTACCGCGGCGGCGACGGCCGCACCCGGATGAAGCAGCTCCATCTCGCCGGCCGGGACACGGCCTGTCTGGTGGTCATGGCCATGCTGGTGACCGCCCTCATCCTGCTCAATATCTTCCTGCCCGCCAACGTCTGATTTCAAACAGAAAGGGGTGCCGCCATGCCGCGCCTGCTTTTGACCCTTCGCTATGACGGCACCCGCTACCACGGCTGGCAGGTGCAGCCTAACGGCGTCACCGTTCAGCAGGTGATGCAGGACGCGGTGGAACGCCTGACCGGTGTGCGATCCGGCCTGACCGGCTGCAGCCGCACCGACGCCGGCGTACACGCCAACATGTTCTGCTGCACCCTGGATACCGCCTGTCCCCTGCGGGGGGACAAGCTGGCGGCCGCTCTCAACGCCCATCTGCCAGCCGACGTGGCCGTGTACGGCTGCCGGGAGGTGCCGGCGGATTTCCATCCCCGGTATATGGCCGCGGGCAAGCGGTACGTCTACCGTATCTGGAACGCCCCCGCTCGCAATCCCTTCTGGCAGGGCTACGCTCTGCATCGGCAGCGCCGGCTGGACGAGCGCCGCATGGACGAGGCCGCCGCGGCTTACTGCGGCACGCATGATTTTACGGCCTTCTGCTCTGCGGGCAGCGCGGTGGAGGATCGGGTGCGCACCGTGCGGCGCTGCGGCGTCTCGCGTCAGGGCGACCTCGTGACCTTCACCGTGGAGGCCGACGGATTTTTATACAATATGGTGCGCATCATGGTGGGTACCCTGCTGGATATGGACGCCGGCCGGATCCCCTGGGACGCCCTGCCGGCCATTCTGCTATCCCGCGACCGGGACCGGGCGGGGGCCACCGCTCCGGCCTGCGGGCTGTATCTGGATGAAGTGTTTTACCCCGACGCCGCCGTCGGAAAGGAGATGGGGGGACAGCATGGCGAATAAACAGGACTTGAAAATTCGATCCCACGCGGCGCCTAGGAAAAAGAAGGATGCCCGCCCCGCGGCCGTTCCCCCGCCGGTCCAGCAGTCTCCGGTCCCGCCGGCGTATACTTACCGCGAGTCCCCCCGGGAAGCCCCGGAAGCGGACGCCCCCATCCTGAAAGAGGTGCCGCCGAAAAAGCGGCGTCGGTCGGGCCGTTCCCTCATCTGGATGGTGTTTTCCCGCCTGGTGCTGGTGGGAGTCCTGCTCACCGGCGGTTACCTGCTTTGGCAGAATTGGGAGAAAATCGCCCCGGACAGCTTGGTCATCTGGGTGGAGGAAAAGCTGTCGGGCGGCGCCGGCGGCGAAGGCTACCCGGTGAGCGTGGCCGGCGGCAGCGTGCTGCATATGAGCGAGATCGAAGGCAATCTCGCCCTGCTCAGCGACACCTCCTTCACCATTCTCAACAGCCGCGGCGGGGAAGCGGTGCGCCGCCCCCATACCTTCTCCGCGCCGATCCTGAAAACCGCCGGCAAATACGCCGTGTTGGCGGAAACCGGCAGCACCAGGCTGAGCCTGGAAACCCGGGCTCAAACCCTCTGGAGCGTCACCCTGGAGCATCCCATTATCTCCGCCGACGTCTCCCGGAATGGCACCACCGCGGTGATTACCTCCGGCGGCCAGTCCTACAACGCCGAAATCGTGGTGTTCGACAAGAAGGGCAAGGAAATCTATCGCCGCAGCCGGAAACGGCAGGCGGTGGACGTGGCCGTCTCCCCCGGGGGGGATCGGGTCGCCATCGCCAGCATCGCGGCGGAAAACGGCGCCATCAAATCCTATTTGGAGATTTTCACCTTTGCTGCCGACAAGGATGCCGCCTTTACGCACGAAGCGTCCGGCATCCTGCTGGCCGCCGTGGATTACCTGGCAAGTGGCCAGACGGTCGCCGTGGGGGATACCGCCCTGTGGATCGCGGACGAGAAAACCGGGGCGCTCAAACAGACGGATTTCGGCGGGCAGCAGCTGCTGGGCTACGCCCCCGGGGACGATCGCGTCGCCCTGGTCACCCAGGCCTACGGCGCGACGGACGGGTGCCGCCTGCTGGCAGTTACCGCCGACGGCGCAACCGCCTACACCGCCGATATCCGCGAGGCCTATCGGCATGTCGCCGCCGATAAAAATGGCGTGTATCTCCTGACCGGCAGCGCGGTGCATGTGTTCGGCGCTGCCGCCGAGACCGGCGTCCTCGAGGTGCCGTCCGACGGCCGTCTGATAGGAACGCTGGGGGATAAAATCATGGTGCTGGGACTGACCACCCTGCGGCAGTACGACCGGCCCGCCGCCTAGATGATTGGCGGGTGGGATGGCATAAAAGCAGGCGAGGAAGAATGGCGCGGGGCAAGGCAGAGGGCACCGGCGGGCTGGCGCCCGCAACGCCATTTTACTGCCGAACTTGTGTCGTTTTATTCGCTCATGGCTCTGCTATCGGAAAGGATTTTCAGGCATGGGGATTCTCCTTGATATTCTTTGCATCGGTCTGCTCGCCGCCTCGGCGGTGGTGTTTGCCCAAAAATCGGTATCTTCCTCGCTGCTTTCGCTGGGCGCCCTGCTGCTGGCGCTCACCGCCGCTTTCCTGCTCAGCCTCCCTTTGGGGGCCGCCGGCCGGCCTTTGATTGCGCCGACGGTGGAAAAGAACGCGGCCTATCGCCTGGCCGATCTGTTTTCCGCCCCTCATCTGGCCACCGGCCGGGAAACGGTGGAGGCCCTGGACTTCGATGAGCTCATCCAAACCAATCCTCCGGCCTTCCAGAAAATCCTGGATCGCTACGGCGCGGATATCGGCACCCTCCGGAGCCTGCCGGAGACGCATGATTCCGCCGCGGTGCTGGACGCCGTTACCGGCAGGTACAGCCGCACCTTGTCCCGTGCGGTGAGCTATGCCGTGCTGTTCTGGCTGGTTTTCCTGGTCGGCAAGCTGGTCCAAAAGCGGGTGGAGGGCGGCCTGGTGCCCCCGCCGCCCCTGAGGGGAGCGCGGCGGCTGATTCCGCCCGCCCTGGGCCTGCTGGCCGGCCTGCTCTGGATTTTTTCGCTGGCCGTTTTGTTGGAATGGCTGGTGCCGGTGATGGGCCGTGATTCTGTGGCTTTTTCGGAAGATATGCTGAAAAGCGCCTCTTTTTATCAAATTCTTAATCAAATAAACCTCTTTATCCGGTTGTAAAGAACAGGAAATCGTGGTATATTTATTGATACTGCGGGGCGGAAAAACCTCTCTGCGGCTTATGAATGGAGGGTTCTTCATGGCATATATTCTGGACATTGCGGTCATACTAATTTTTGTTTTGGCGATCTTCATCGGCTATCGCCGCGGCTTCGTCAAATCCATTATCCGGCTGGTCGGCTGCCTGTTGGCCCTGGTCATTGCCGGCACCCTCAGCGGCACCATCGCGGGCGGGATTTACGACGGCTTCCTGGCCGGTAAGGTCAAGGAGCAGATCGTCACCCACATTCCCGCCGCCGACACCGCCTCCATCAAAACCGGCCTGCACGACGCCATTGAGCAGATGCCCGGCTTTGTCAAAAACGCCCTGGACGCCTATGACTTGGGCAGTCCCGACGCCATTGTGGATTCCCTCGGCGACACGCTGAGCGGCAACGTCGACGCGGTGGCCCAGACGATTTCCGATAAGGTCATCCGCCCGGTGGCGGTTCTGCTGCTGCAGATGGTGTGCTTCTTTGTTTTGTTTATTATTCTGATTATTGTGGTCGGTATTCTGGCCGCCGTTATCAATAAGGCCTTCAAGCTGCCCGGCCTCAAGCAGATGAACGGGGCGCTCGGCGCCATCTTCGGCGCGGTGGAAGGCCTGCTGTGGGTGCTGGTCGCGGTCACGGTGATCCAGCTGGTCGCCACTTCCTCCGCCGGCGATTCGCTGTTATCCGCCAAAAATCTGCACGATTCGCTTCTGGTCAGTAAGATTGCCGACGTGAATCCCATCATCTCCGCCATGGATTCGGTTATCGAATCCCTGACCGCCGGTTGATTGCCCGCGGTGCCAAGGCGGATGGCCCAGGGCCTTGCTTCCGCCCTGGACCGGGAAAATAAGCGGCGGCGTGGAGACTGTCCAAGCCTTCCGGCGCGGCAGCCTTCACGCGGGAGCCCGGTTCGGCTGACCGGCTCCGTCGCGCGAGAAAGTATAGGCGGTTTGTATGCAACTGATGAATATCGAATGGAAATGGAATATTCCCAATCTCCTCTCCCTGCTGCGGATTCTGCTGGTGCCGGTGTTCGTCATCCTCTACCTGCTCAGCAGCGACGAGCGGATGGATTTGATGTACTGGTCCTTCGGCGTGCTGATTCTTTCCGGCGTCACTGACTCTCTGGACGGCATCATCGCCCGCAAGTGCAATCAGATTACCGACCTGGGCAAGCTGCTCGACCCGGTGGCCGATAAGCTGACCCAGGTAGCCGTGGTGATCTGCCTGGCCACCCGCTTTTCTCAGCTGATCCCCCTGGTCGTCATTTGCTTTGTCAAGGAGCTGGCCCAGAGCATCGGCGGCCTCATCCTGCTGCGGCGGGGGGCGGAGGTGCGGGGCGCCTCCTGGTATGGTAAGATGTGCACCTTTGTGTTCTACGGGGTGATGGCCCTCATCGTCCTGCTGCCCAATATGTACTGGTGGGTGCGGGTGCTTCTGGTGACCCTCGTCGCCGTTCTGATGCTGTTCGCCTTCTTCAATTATATGAGGGTCTACCTGAACATCAAAAAGACGCTCCCCAAAAAAGAGGGCGCCTCCAAATCCAGCGGCGGTCCGGCGGCTGAAAAGAAGGACGACGCGGCGTCCTGACCGGAAAATCCAGCGGGAGAAGAATTCCCGCTGGATTTTATCGCTTGTAAAACTCGTTTCTCAAGGTGAGCGCTCGCTCTCCCCAAAATCGGAGGTTGTTCGCTCCCCCTCACCTTCAGGTAAAAAATGTATCTGGCCGGGCCAAAGCCCGCCGGAATGGAGGCTTTATGGTTTGTTCACGCTGTAAAAAAAGGCCGGCGGTCGTCTTTATCACCCGCATGGAGGGGGAGAAGACGGTCAACGACGGCCTCTGCCTGGTCTGCGCCAAGGAGCTGGGCATCAAACCTGTCAACGATATGCTGGAGAAGTTCGGCATCACCGACGACGACATGGAGCAAATGGATCAGCAGCTGGGCGAACTGATGAGCCTGTCGGGCGAGGACGGGGAGGACGGGTTCACCCCCGGCGGCGCCCCGGCCTTCCCCTTTCTGCAGAACCTGTTCGGCGCGCAGGCCGGCGAGCAGGAGAAGAAGGAGACCGAAGCGCCCGCGGACGAAAAAGAGAAGGACTCCGCTAAGGAACAGAAAAAGAAGGAACGCAAGCGCAAGTTCCTCACCCAATACTGCACCGATCTTACCGCCCGCGCCCGGGAGGGGAAGATCGACGCCATCATCGGCCGGGATCGGGAAATCTACCGGGTGGTACAGATCCTGTCCCGCCGCACCAAAAATAACCCCTGCCTCATCGGCGAGCCGGGCGTCGGCAAGACCGCCATCGCGGAAGGGCTGGCCATCCGCATCGCGGCGGGCCAGGTGCCTCCCCGCCTGCTGGATAAGGAAATCCACCTGCTCGATCTCACCGCCCTCGTGGCGGGCACCCAGTTCCGCGGCCAGTTCGAAAGCCGCATCAAGGGCTTGGTGGACGAGGTCAAGGCGGAAGGCAATATCATCCTTTTCATCGACGAGGTGCACAACCTGGTGGGCACCGGGGACGCGGAGGGCAGCATGTCCGCCGCCAACATTCTCAAGCCCGCCCTCTCCCGGGGGGAAATCCAGGTCATCGGCGCCACCACCTTCAACGAATACCGCAAGCATATCGAAAAGGACGCCGCCCTCGAGCGCCGGTTCCAGCCGGTGACGGTGGAGGAACCCACCGTGGACGATACGGTGTCCATGCTTATGGGCATCAAGGGCTATTACGAAACCTTCCACGGCGTGCAAATTTCCGATCCGCTTATCCGCCGGGCCGTCACCCTGTCGGAACGGTATATTACCGACCGTTTTCTGCCGGACAAGGCCATCGACCTGCTGGACGAGGCCTGCGCCGCCGCCGCGCTGAACAACAAGGCGGCCGATAAGTATGAGCAGATGCAGCGCCAGGCCGCCTTCCTGCGCGGGGAGGAAGAGGAGGAGATGGGCCAAGAGTCCATCGACTATGAGAAGCTGGCCAATACCCGCGCCCAGCTGATGAAGGTGGAGCAGGACGCCGCGGCTATCAAAGAGGCCGCCCTGGGCGCCCAGGTGACCGAGGACGATCTGGCCCGGGTCATCGAGCTGTGGACCGGCATCCCTGCCTCCAAGGTGCGGGAGAACGAGCTGAGCAAGCTTGCCCATATCGAGGAACATCTGAAAGCCAAAATCATCGGCCAGGACGAGGCTGTGGCCCTGGTTTCCGCCGCCATCCGGCGCAGCCGGGTGCAGATAAGCCCCCGCCGCCGCCCTGCCTCCTTCATTTTCGTGGGATCCACCGGCGTGGGCAAGACCGAGCTGGTCAAGGTGCTCGCCGCCGAACTGTTCGACACGCCCGAAACCCTCATCCGCCTGGATATGTCCGAATTCATGGAGAAACACGCCGTTTCCCGCATCATCGGCTCCCCTCCAGGCTACGTGGGTTATGACGAGGCGGGGCAGCTGACCGAGAAGGTGCGGCGCAAGCCCTATTCGGTGCTGCTGTTCGACGAAATCGAAAAGGCCCATCCCGATGTGCTCAACATCCTGCTGCAAATCCTGGACGAGGGCCGGGTGACCGACGCCCATGGTCGGGTGGTCAATTTTGAAAACACCGTCATTGTCATGACCTCCAACGCCGGCAGTCAGAACCGGGAAAGCCTCATCGGCTTCGGCAAATCCGACGCGCAGGCCTCCCGCGACCGGGCCTCCAAGGCCTTGGCCGAGTTCCTGCGTCCGGAATTCATCGGCCGGGTGGACGAGGTGGTGTACTTCGACCCGCTGACCAAAGAGAGCTTTGTCCGCATCGCCGAGCTGATGCTGGACGAGCTGACCGCGCCGCTGCAGGAAAGAGGCATCGCCTTCTCCTGGACCGAGGATGCCAAGCAGGTGCTGGCTTCCAAGGCCTATGGCGGCAAACGGGGCGCCCGGGATCTGCGGGGCGTCATCCGTCGGGACGTGGAGGATCGCATCGCCAGCCGGATCGTGGATAGCTGCGACGCTGGCCTGTCCGCCATCCGCCTGACCACCGACGCGAGTGGCCAGCTGCTGCTGGAAGCGGAATAGTCCCTTTGAAAAGGATGGATACGAGGAATATTCGCTGGGCAGCGCCTCAGGACGCTCCCGGCAGATAAAAACCCGCGAAAGCCACATGGGCTTTCGCGGTTTTTTATCTCCTTCAGGTGGTGTAACCGCTCAGATATCCCTCCACCCGGTACCCCGCAGCCAGCAGGCTGAGCGCGGCGGCTTTGCCGTCCGCGGCGTCCGCACCGTAGATGATGAGCGGCGCGGCGGCGGACAGGTCGCCGTATTCTCCCTGTCGGATGGCGTCCAGGGAAAGATGAACGGCCCCGTCCATATGTCCCGTGTCATAGGCCTCGGCACTGCGCACATCCACCAGCAGCGCGCCGTCTTGCGTCAGTTGGGCGGCCTCGGCGTCGGAGAGCAGCGCGGCGGACAGCGCATCGGATGGCTTCTCACCGGCGACGCCCTCGCTGTTTCCGCTGCCCGCCGTCGGGCGCTCACTGCCGCCCGGCCGGGTGGCTTGGCCGCAGGCGGCGGTGGATTGCGCGGCGTCCGCACTCTTTTTGGTAGTGGGTTTGTTCGCGTCCGGGGCGTCGGTGAAATCGACGGTGGTGGCGGCTCCGTCCGTCGCCGCCCCGCCGGCGTTCTTGTCATTGGAGCCGGCGACAGGCTCTGTCGTTTTAGGAGGGGCTGTATCCTCCTGGTACGAGGTGCTCAGGGAGGCCGCGGGAGCGACGTTCAGCGAGCCGCCATCCTTGGTGCGCAGCAGGCCGCCGGCCGCCGCCGCGATAACTACCGCCACGCAGGCGGCCAGGGAGGACAGCACGGCGATCCATCGCTTCTGCCGGTAAAAGGGGAGAGGGCGGGGCGCCTGCTCCTCCCGGAGGCGGGAGACGATGCTCTCCGGTGCGATGCGGGCCGAGGGCTCGTCATCCAGCGGCCGCAGGGCCTTATCGATATCCCGGGCGAGGCGCTTCTCCTCGTCGGGATAAAATTGGTCGTTCATAGACATCCATGCCTTTCTGGCGTGTCGCCAAGCTGCTGTGTAGCGGAAACCGTCAGGGGGTGTTGGCGGGCTCTTCCTCCGGCAGAAGGGCCCGCAGCTTTTTCAGCGTCCGGTGCAGGCGGGAGCGCAGAGTCCCCTCCGGTCGCCCGAGCAGGGCGGCGATCTCTTTGCCGGAATAGCCGCCCACCACCGACAGGAGCACCAGCCGCCTATCTTCCGGCCCCAGGTCGGCAATGGCGGCCCGCAGCCTGAGGGCGGTGTCCCGGTCGCCGGCGAAATCCGGGCAGGCCAGGGGACAGGCGTCCAGATCGGTTTCCTCCCGGCGGCGGATGAGGCCGCGGATGTGCCGGTTGCACCGGGCGGACAGGATGGTGAACATCCAGCCCCGGAAGGCGTCCGGCTGCCGCAGGCCGTGCAGACCCCGGAAAGCCTCCAGGGCCGTTTCCTGCACGGCGTCCTCCGCCTCCTCCCGGCTGCCCAGCGCATACAGGGCGTACCGGTACAGATCCGTATAAACCTGTTCGTACAGGACGCCGAAGGCCGCCGCGTCTCCGGCGGCGGCGCGCTGTACCTGCTCGATGAAGTCGTCGTTCATGAAAGACACTCCTGTGCTGCACACTCGGATCGTGTTCAAAAGCGGGCGGGTTGTTGCATAGGGTTACAAAAAATTCGATTTTGCGCGTGCGGTCGACCGCAACGATGCGGAATCGGACGATTCTATAGTATACGAATGCGAAAAAAAACGCAAATATTTTTTCCCCTTGCGGCATATTGCCGCGCAAACGGTTCACACTATAACCGAGAAACAGCCTCGTTCATTTTGGAAAGCGAAGCCGCCGCCAGCGCGCCGGCCCCGCTTTCCGCCCGTTTTACCGCCGCCGGACGGGATTGCCGGAAGCCATTGGCCACCGGAGAGGAACGAAGCTGCGGCGGAGAAAAGGAGCGTTTCCATGGGAAAAAAGATTAATTTTGATGAAAAATCCAAGTTTAAACGGTTTCTTTCCGGCAAAGGCTTCTACGTGGCGCTGGCCGTCTGCCTGGTGGCTGTCTGCGGCGTGGCGGTAGGCACCTTTATCAACTCCCTGCCCCAGCTGTCCAGCGACAGCTCCAACCCCGCGTCCGTCGTATCCGTGACCCCCACCACCAAGGAAAAGCCGGTGGACAAGCCGGTCACCAACATCCCGGATGACCGCACCACCACATCCCAGACGACCACGACTGGCAAAACCACCGCCGTGAACGTCGGCCCCACGCCGGCGGAGCTGTTCGTGCTGCCGCTGAGCAACGAGGTGCTGACCGAGTTCAGCGACGGCAAGCAGGTGTATTCCAAGACTATGGCCGACTGGCGCACCCATAACGGCGTGGACTTCAAAGGCGAGAAGGGGCAGAAGATCAAGGCCCTGGCCGACGGCACCATCCTGTCCATCGAGACCGACGCCCTGTGGGGCAAGGTGGTCACCATCGACCACGGCTTCGGCATCAAGTCCCGCTACTGCGGCATCGAGCCGGGCGACATCGAGAAGGGCCAGAAGGTGGAGGTATCCGAGGTCATCGGCACCCTGGGGGATATCCCCTGCGAGCTGCTGGACGGGCCGCATCTGCACCTGGAAATCACAGTGAACGGCGCCTATACCGACCCGGTGGAGGCCATTGGCCGGGAAGTGAAGGCAGCGTCGGCCACCGCGGCCAAGACGACTGGCGGCGGCGCATCCACCACCGCCGGCACGAAAGCCGGCACCACGACGGCGAAAAAGTAAGACTTTAGGCGACAACCTGCGGCATTTGGCCGCTGAAAATCGATAGTATGCGCTATTGCGCGCCCTCGTTATCCCGCTTGGCGGGTCGGCATAAGGGCGGGAAAAAGGGACGGATTTCTCCGTCCCTTTTTCTCATGCTTCCCATGGCCAAACGATGGGGACTCCATGCAAGACAGAGGCTGCCCTGCAATTTGAGCAGCACCTGAAACAGGAGGAAAAAGCGCGGTTGGCACGCCCTTTTAGAGCCATCTTGCAAGCCTTGTCCTTTGGCCGTGGTCTTGACGCAGAATTTGCAGAAGCTTTGCAGAAACGCGAGGATTTCTTTTCTTTCTTCGCGTATGATAGAAACAGCCCCGGAAGAACGGCGGACGTCTCCCGGGGCTGCGCTTATTTTTTGCCGTTGCCGAACATCACGATGCCGCGTTCCGCGTCCAGGGTGACGGTGGTGCCGCTTTTGAGAATTTTGGTGGCGTTGTGCGCGTTGACCAGCACCGGCTTTTCCAGCGCCATGCCCACGATGGCGGCGTGGCTGTTCATGCCGCCGGCCTCGGTGATGATGCCGGCCGCTTCCTTCAAGAGGGGAAGCAGGTTGTTGCTGGTCTGGGGGATGACGAGGATGTCGCCGGGGCGAAAGGTATCCAGCGCTTCTTCCTCGTCCCGGGCCACGCAGAGGTTGCCGCAGGCCGTGTACCGGGTGGCGCCCTTGCCCTGCACCAGGATGTTGCCCACCAGATGCACCTTGAGCAGGTTGGTGGTGCCGGACACGCCCAGGGGAGCGCCGGCGGTGATGACTACCAGGTCGCCGCTGGACAGGTACCCGGCGTTGACCGCGCAGTCCACGGCGTGGTCGAACAGGGCGTCCATGTTGTCCTTTTCCTCGGCCATGATGGGCACCACGCCCCAGGACAGGTTCATCTGCCGCTGGGCGGCGGGATTGGTGGTGCAGCAGATAATGGGGCAGGCGGGACGGAACTTGGAAATCATCCGGGCGGTGGTGCCCGATTTGGTGACGGTGATAATGGCCGCCGCGCCCAGATCGTGGGCGGTGGTGACGGTGGCGTGGGAGATGGCGTTGGTCACGTTGGGCGCTTCGTGAACGTCCCGGCTGGAGAAGCGCTTGATGTAATTGATGTCCTGCTCGGTGCGCCGCGCGATGCGGGCCATGGTCTTGACGGCCTCAATGGGATAAGCGCCCGCCGCGGTTTCGCCGGAGAGCATAATGGCGCTGGTGCCGTCGTAGATGGCGTTGGCCACGTCGGTGGTTTCCGCCCGGGTGGGGCGGGGGTTCTTCATCATGGAATCCAGCATCTGGGTGGCGGTGATGACCTGCAGGCCCGCGTTGTACCCCTTATGAATCAGCTTCTTTTGAATGCTGGGAATTTCCTCCAGGGCGATTTCCACGCCCATGTCGCCCCGGGCGACCATGATGCCGTCCGACACCTTGAGGATGTCGTCGATATTGTCCACGCCCTCGGCATTTTCGATTTTGGCGATGATCCGGATGGAATGGTTGCTGTTCTTTTCCAGCTCCTGGCGGATTTGCAGCACATCGTCGGCCCGGCGGGTGAAAGAGGCGGCGATGAAGTCGGCCTCCATTTCGCAGGCAAAGGCGATGTCGGCCCGATCCCGGTCGCTCATAAAGGGCATGGACAGCTGCGCGCCGGGGACGTTGACCCCTTTGTTAGCCGAGACCATGCCGCCGTTGATGACGGTGCAGGTGATGGTGGTGGCGGTGGTGGCCTGCACCTCCATATCGATGAGGCCGTCGTCAATCAGAATATGGCCGCCCTTGCGCACGTCGGCGGGCAGGCCGGCAAAGCTGATGGAGGCGATGGTGCTGTCCCCCTCCACCGGTTCGGTGGTCAGGGTGAAGGAGTCCCCGGCGCGCAGTTCCACCTTCGGTTCCTTGAAGGCGCCCAGGCGGATTTCCGGGCCCTTGGTGTCGATGAGGATGGCGATGGGGAGGCGCAGTTCCTCCCGCAGGGCCTTGACCATGTCGATGCGGGCCTTGTGATCCTTATGGGACTGGTGGGACATGTTGATGCGCGCGACGTTCATGCCGGAAAGCATCAGCTGCCGCAGTACATCCGGGTTATCAGTGGCGGGGCCCAGGGTGCAGATGATTTTGGTCTTTCTCATAAACAACCTCCATTTTTTGCCGGTCCAATCCGGCTGGCACTGCATGGAAGGGACAAACCAGCATGCTTTTAGTATATCACAAAAAGCTGGTAAATAAAGGGGGAGGATGGGATTTTCCGATAATGGCTAAAAGAGGGCAGAGGCGTCCGGCAAATTTATGGGTTTGCATGAATTTGGAGGAAGTCGTTGCATAAGCGGCCGAATATGTTACAATGTTAGACGTATGCCGCCGGCCGGATCGGCGGGTAGTATGGCGCGGAACTCCAGGCGTTTTACGCTGTGTGAATATGAATCGATCGAAATCGGGATCTCGCCAGGGAAGGATGGACGAAAGATGGGGAAAAAATCAGAGGCGGTCAAAAGACGGAACCGGAGGCTGGCGTTTGTCATTCTGATAGCGCTGCTGGGGCTGCTGGCTGTGATATTCTTGATTATTGGGGTGATGGGGATGATTGAGCGCGGCAGGCAGACAGCCAGCAGCGCGTCCTCCGCGTCGCAGACGGCGCCGTCCGGCGGGGCGGATTCCTCTGATGAAAACGCGGACGGCACCACCGCCTCCACCAACGGCGCGACGACCGGGCCGACTTCAAAGCCGACTTCAAAGCCGACCTCGAAGCCGACCGCCAAGACGACGGCCGGCTCCGACGGGCTGCTGCCGGTGGCCAAGTATGTGCAGAAAAACCGCAGCGTATGGAATTTGATTCTCGTCAACGATTACAATCCGCTGCCGGAAAATTTCGAATCCACGATCCACATCGCAGATTTTCGCGGGCCGGGCAAGCAGTGCGACGCCCGGATTGTGGAGCCTCTCAACCAAATGATCAAGGCGGGGGCTGCCTACAATCTGACGCCGATTTCTATGTTCCGTAGCCGGGAGTTGCAAACCAAGCTATATAACAACGAGGTCGCCAAGTGGCAGGGCCAAGGCTATTCCCTGGAGAATGCCAAAATTAAGGCGGCCACGGTGGTCAAACGACCGGGGGAGAGCGAGCACAATACCGGCCTGACCCTCGACATTCTCGGCAGCGGGCATACCTCTCTGACAGAGAGCTTCGAAAAAACGCCGGCGTTCAAATGGCTCGTCGAGCATTGCGCCGAGTATGGGTTCATCCTGCGGTACCCCAAGGGCAAGGAAAACATCACGGCGGTGATTTATGAGCCGTGGCACTACCGGTATGTCGGCGTGGAGGCGGCCAAGGAGATCATGAGCCGGGACATCACGCTGGAGGAATATATCCAGGAAAAGGGCATGTAAATGAAAAGGGACAGGAAACCGACGAAGAGAAGCGTCCCGGTGTTCCGGCTGACGCTGGGGGCGCTGTACGTGGCGCTGTTTGCTCTGGCGGGGAACGTGCCGGTGCTGGCCGCCATCCAGGTGGCGGGGATTCCCGTGACGCTGCAGGTGTTTCTGATCGCCATGATGGGGCTGACCCTGGGGGTGCGGGGCGGCCTGACGGCTTACGGAGCCGTGCTGGTGCTCACCCTGTGCGGCCTGCCCATGATGGCGGGCGGTCGGGGCGGGGCCGCCGTGCTGCTGGGGCCCACCTGCGGCTATATCTACGGCTGGGTGTTCCTCCTGGTGCTGCTGGGGCTGTACGCCGACAGGGGGATGCCCCGGCTGCTGCATAAAAAGCTCTGGGGGATGTCCATCCATCTGCCGGTTTCCTTCGCGGTGGGGCTGGCCGGGCTGGCGCTGGACTATCTGTGCGGCAGCGCGGCCCTAGCGGCCGTCAGCGGCCGGACGCTGGCCGAGATGCCGGCGCTGCTGTTGTCCAGCCTGGCGTTTCTGCCCGGGGATCTCATCAAGCTGGGGCTGGCCTCCTTTTTCTCCCTGTGCCTATTTGCCAAGCCGGCGTTCAGCCGGATGATGCGCGCCGTTTGAAGCGGCCGCGCCGGGAAAGAAAATTTTGACCGACCCATTGACAAGCGGGGAAAAGGCTGGTATACTAAACCAGAAATAAAACAAAGCAGAGCGTTACGCCCGCTCTCACCTGCGGATTTCGTTCCAACAGGTCAATAGACACACTTCGCTTTTAGCGGGGGGATTTTGTGTGTATGACGCGGGCAGTTTCGGCTGTCCGCGTTTTATATTTTAACACTGTATAGTGGTGGAGGTGCTTACCCATAGCAAGTAAGGAGATGCAGGTTAACGAGCAAATTCGTGACAGCGAGGTCCGCGTCATCGGGGACGGCGGCGAACAGCTGGGGGTTATGTCGTCCCGGGACGCCCAGCGGCTTGCCGACGAAAAAAATCTCGACCTGGTGAAAATCGCTCCGACGGCCACGCCGCCGGTCTGCCGGATCATGGATTACGGCAAGTATCGGTTCGAACAGGCCAAAAGGGAAAAGGAAGCCAGGAAAAATCAGCACATCGTGGAAATCAAGGAAGTCCGTCTCGGTCTGAACACCGATATCGGCGACTTCAACACGAAGGTGAAACACGCCATTCGCTTCCTGCAGGAGGGGAACAAGGTGAAGGTTTCCATTCGGTTCCGCGGCCGTGAGCTGGGACATCCGGAGATCGGTCATGAAGCCATGAAAAAATTTGCTGAAGCCTGCGCGGAATTCGCCAGCGTGGAGCGTCCTTCCAAAATGGAAGGCCGGCACATGTTGATGTTCCTTGCGCCCAAAGCCGCCGTCAAGTAAGCAACGGCCTCCGAAACGGGCCAGAACGTTTGCAGGACGACAGCGCGACAGCACCCTTTCACACCCGAATTTGTGGCTGCCGGGTATGCGCCCGGCAAGAAATGGAGGTCAAAATCATGCCGAAGATCAAGACGCACAGCGGCGCGAAAAAGCGCTTCAAGCTCAGCAAGGGCGGCAAGGTTATCCGCGCCCACGCCTACAAGTCCCATATTCTGAACAAGAAATCCACCAAGCGTAAGAGAAATCTCCGCAAGACGACTGTGGCCGACGTGACCAACGTGGCGCAGGTCAAGCGTTTGATTCCCTATAAATAAAGACACGTTGAAACGGAGGTAACGATTATGGCTCGTGTAAAAGGCGCAATGATGACGCGCAAGAGAAGGAAAAAGACTATCAAGCTGGCGAGGGGCTACTACGGCGCTAAGTCCAAGCTGTTTAAAATGGCCAAACAGGCGGTCATGAAATCCGGCCAGTACGCGTATATCGGCCGCAAGCAGAGAAAGCGCGATTTCCGTCGTCTGTGGATTACCCGCATTTCCGCCGCGGCCAAGGCCAACGGCATGAATTACTCCACCCTGATGAACGGCCTGAACAAGGCTGGTGTCACCCTTAACCGCAAGATGCTCGCCGAGTTGGCGGTGTCTGACGCGGCGGCCTTCACCGGGCTGACCGAAAAAGCCAAGGCGGCTTTGAAATAAGCTGGAATTGCGCCCGCCGGTAGTGACCGGCGGGCGCTGCTTTGTTTTTCCAAGGAGGGGCTATGGAGAGCATCACCAGCCGGGACAACCGGCTGATCAAGGAAGGGCGGCGGCTTCTGGCAGACGCGAAATACCGCCGGCAGACCGGCCTTTTCCTTTTAGAGGGGGCGCGGCTGTGCGCCGACGCGGCCCGATCGGGCGTGGCGATTCGCACGGTGCTGGTCACGGCGCGGGCGCGGGAAGGATACGGCGAGCAGCTTCAGGCCATTCGCCGGGGCAGCGGCGCAGAGGCGGCGTATGTCGAGATCTCGGAGGAGATATCCCGCCATTTGGGGGACACGGCGTCCCCGCAGGGAATATTCTGTATCTGCAAAACCCTTGACAACCGCGCTGCTTTGGATACAATAAATAGAATGGGCCGGTATATCGCTCTGGAGGACATGCAGGATCCCGCCAACCTGGGCACGGTGGTGCGTACCGCCGAGGCATTGGGGGCGGACGGGCTGCTGCTGTCGTCCGGCTGCTGCGACCTGTACAACCCCAAGGTGCTGCGGGGCAGCATGGGCGGGGTGTTCCGCCTGCCGTTTTACGCGGTGGGGGAAATGGGCGCGGCTATCGCCGCCCTGCAGGCGCGCGGGATGACCGGCTGGGCCTGCGTGGTGGATCCGGCGGCGACGCCGGTGCACAAGGCGGCGCTGGGGCCCGGCAGCATCTGCGTCATCGGCAACGAGGGCAACGGCCTAAGGCCGGAAACCGCCGCGGCCTGCCGCGGACGGCTGACCATCGCGATGGCTGGGCGGGCGGAATCTCTCAACGCCTCCATGGCGGCGGGAATCATACTTTGGGAGCTGATGCGGCCGCAGGCATAATCGGGGCCTGGCCGCATAAAAAATACAGGCGGGACGCCTGCACTTGAGGACGCGGGGAGGATGCGGATTGGACAGCCGGTTATACTGGATCTGGCTGCAGGCGGCGGTGCCCTTGGGGCACCGGGCGGCCGGGCGCATTCTCGAGGATGGGCGGCGGCCCGAAGCCATACACGCGGCCGGGGAAAACGAGCTGGCGGCCATGGGGTTGGCGGGCCTACCGGGGCTGCTGGACAAACAGCTGGACGGGGCGGCGGACACCCTGCGCCGGGCCTGCGCGGGCAAGGACTGGGTGCTCACCCCGGACGACGCGGCGTATCCCCAAAGGCTGCGGGAGATCGCCGGGCCGCCGCTGGCTCTGTTCTGCCGGGGAGACGCGCCCGACTGGCAGGAGCGCCCCGCCTTCGGACTGGTGGGCACCCGGCGGGCCACGGACGGCGGAAAGCGGAACGCCGCCTGTCTGGCGGCGGGACTGGCCGCAGGCGGCATGATCGTGGTCAGCGGCGGGGCCGTCGGCATCGACGGGGCCGCCCATTTTGGAGCGGTGCGGGCCGGCGGCGTGACCGTGGTGGTCATGGCCTGCCCGGTGACCGGCACCTATCCGGAGGAAAACGAGGAGCTGCGGCGGGAAATCGTGGCTTCCGGGGGGCTGCTGCTCAGCGAGTTCCCGCCGGGCCGTGCGGCGAAATGCGATTTCCATGTCCGCAACCGGCTGATAAGCGGGTTGTCGGTGGGCGTCTGCCTCGGGGAAACCCCGGAGCGCAGCGGCAGCCTCATCACGGGCACGCTGGCCCGGGACCAGGGGCGGGACGTATACGCCATGCCGGGGGATCTCCAGACTGGCCGAAACGGCGGCGCGCACCAGCAGATCCGCAGCGGCGCGGTGCTGGTCACCAGGGCGGAGGAGATCCTCGAGGATTATCAGGAGCGGTTCCCCGGTCTGCTGGATTTGCAGGCGGCGGCCAAGGCGCAGGAGGCCATGAGCGCCTTCTGCCGGCGGCAGATGAACGGGCGGGCCCGCCAGGCGCCGGAAGCCGGAAAACGGCGGGCCGCGCGGGAG
>ERZ772876.1914-NODE-1914-length-19115-cov-3.150000_pt1 | contig 19115 bp, 20 predicted proteins | sample MGYA00580584_ERZ772876 | MGnify/ENA primary metagenome ERZ772876 (study PRJEB29015, sample SAMEA2737728) | human gut metagenome | biome: human gut; feature: human-associated habitat; material: faeces | place: China | collected 2012 ... | reverse complement strand
CTTCTGCACGATGTCCAGCTTGACCGCCAGATCCAGCAGCTCCCCTTCCTTGGAGATGCCTTCGCCGTACATGATATCGAACTCCGCCTCCTTGAAGGGCGGGGCCACCTTGTTTTTGACCACCTTCACCCGGGTATGGGCGCCGATGGCTTCCGATCCGGCCTTCAGCGTTTCGGTGCGGCGCACGTCCAGCCGGACGGACGCGTAGTATTTCAGCGCGTTGCCGCCCGCGGTCACCTCGGGGTTGCCGTACACCACCCCCAGACGCAGCTGGTTGATAAAAATCGCGATGCAGTTGGATTTGGACACCGCGCCGGCCAGCTTGCGCATGGCCTGGGACATCAGGCGGGCCTGCAGCCCCACATGGCTGTCCCCCATCTCGCCCTCGATTTCCGCCCGGGGCACCAGCGCGGCCACCGAGTCGACCACCACGATGTCCAAAGCCCCCGACCGGATGAGCGCCTCGGCGATTTCCAGCGCCTGCTCACCGGTGTCCGGCTGAGAGACCAGCAGGGAGTCCACGTCCACCCCCAGGGCCCCGGCGTACACCGGATCGAGGGCGTGCTCCACGTCGATGAACGCCGCCTCGCCGCCCTTCTTCTGGGCCTCCGCCACGGCATGCAGCGCCAAGGTGGTCTTGCCCGACGCCTCCGGCCCGTAAATCTCGACGATACGACCGCGGGGCAGGCCGCCGATGCCCAGCGCCGCATCCAGCGCCATGGAGCCGGTGGGAATGCATTCCACGTTCATGCCCACGTTCTGCCCCAGGCGCATGACCGCGCCCTTGCCGTAATTCTTCTCAATTTGCTGCAAGGCGGCCTCCAGGGCCTTCTTGCGCTCATCCCCCACGGCCGCCTTCACGCCCGCCTTTTCAGGAGCTTTCTTCTTGACATCCGCCATATCGTCATCCTTCTTTCCAAAGCGCTTGATTCAAACGCGCTCATATGTTCGATTTCGTTTTCTATTATACGAGATCCATACGGAAAAAGCAACCGATTCGGCGAAAAAAGCAAACATTCGTTCGAAATTATTCGCGTTTATTTTCTCCAGCCGACGACGACCCGCTGGATTCCGCCCAAATCCTCGAGGATTTCCAGCCCCGTCAAACCGACCTCTTCAAACAGCGCGGACACCGCGGCCGCCTGCCCGGCCCCCACCTCCACGGCGCAGAAGCCGCCGGGGCAGAGCTTGGCTGCCCAAACCCGGGCGATTACCCGGTAAAAGACCAAGCCGTCGCCGCCATCCAGCGCCATGCGGGGCTCCCGCCGCACCTCCCGCATCAGGGAGGGCAGCTCCGCCGCCGGGATATACGGCGGGTTGGCCAACACGGCCTGATAGACGCCGCCGAACCGCTCCCCGTCCGCCAGCACATCGGCCTGGATGGGCCACACGCGATACGCCGGATACCGGGCCGTGTTCTCCTTCAGATAGACGAACGCCTCGTCGGACAGCTCCACCGCCGTCACCGCTGCCGCCGGATACAGGCTGCATAGGCCCAGCCCCACGCAGCCGCTGCCCGCGCACAAATCGAGCACCCGCGGAGCGTCCCCGCCGGGCACCAGGGGCAGCCGGGCCGCCGCCGCCTCGCAGAGCAGCTCGGTGTCCGGCCGGGGAATCAGCACCCCTTCCCCCACCGAGAGTGTCAGCGTCAGGAACTCCCAGTTTCCCAGAATATACTGAAGCGGGCGGCCGGCCGCCCGATCCTCCGCCGCGTCCCGCACCGCCCGCTCCTTGTCGGCGGGAACGGTCCGGGCGTTCAGCCGGGGGGAGGTACCCCGCGGCAGCCCACCCACATCCTCCAGCAGACAGACGGCGTCAAAGGCCGGGCTGTCACACCCGGCCTCCCGCAGCCGCCGTTCCGTTTCGGCATACAATTCTCGGTATTCCATCGCCGCCCTCACCAGTTGTCGGCTTCGGGGTCGGCGGGGATGACCTCTTTGAGCGCCGCGATGGCGCACTCGATCATGCTGTCGTCCGGCTCCTTAGTGGTAATATGCTGCAGCCACATGCCCGGGGCCGAAATGGCTTTGGTGAACCAGTTGGTCTTGCGTCCCGCCAGCTTGATAAGCTCATAGCCGATCCCCACCACCAGGGGAATGGTCAGCAGCTTGATAGCGGTGCGCAGCAGCGGATCGTCCACCCGGATAATCATGGAGACAATCACGCCGATGAGCAGCATCAAAATCATGAAGGAGGTGCCGCAGCGGGGATGGAAGCGCCGCTGCTTGCGGACGTTCTCCACCGTCAGCTCTTCCCCCGCCTCGTAACAGAAAATGGCCTTATGTTCCGCCCCGTGATACATAAACACCCGCTTGATGTCCTTCATCAGGGACACCAGCAGCATATAGCCGATGAACAGCAGGATCCGGAACACCCCCTCGAACACGCCCCGCAGCGCGCTGCTGTCCAGCGCGGGCACGGCGCCCTTGAGAAGCGTATACAAAAAGGACGGCAGCCACAAAAACAGCCCGATGGCCAGGGCCACACCCAGAATGGAGCTGAGCACCATCAGGAAGGTCATGAGCACCTTCTCGCCCTTGCTTTCCTCCTTGGCAGCTTTCTCCGCCGGCGGGGCGGCGGGAACAGCCGGCGCGGCCTCCTCGGCCCCGATCTCCGCCACGCTCACGGCAGCCTCCGGCAAACCGCAGGCCGCGGCGGTATCCTCCTGTGCCATTTCGGCGGCGAGGACCACCTCCTGCTCCCGTTCCAGAGCGTTCTGCGCGTCCGGGGCGGTGGATATGGCGAACGCGCCGGCCGGCGGCTCCTGTTTATCCTTTTTGCCCTTTGGCGGTTCCTCCTCGTCCTCCAAGCCGCTGAGTTCGGCGGAGCGCATCAGGCATTTATACCCATACCGCAGGGAATCGATGAAGTTGAAAATGCCCCGGATAAAGGGAGCGCGCAGCACCTTCGGCTTATGGCCTCCGGCCGTGGGCCAGCTTTCCAGCACGATTTCTCCCGAAACGTGCCGCACGGCCATGGAGGTGGTCTCCGGCCCGCGCATCATAATCCCCTCGATGAGGGCCTGCCCGCCGATGGAGGTCTTTTTCCCGGGACAAGCGTTCTTGGTGTTCTGAGACATAATCGTTCCCTGTGCCTTTCCTTTATTAACAGCGCGGGGACTGCCCGCTTTTACACCGCTGGTATTCTCTTAAGACAACGCGGGCGCGTCGGGCGGGGCCACCGGCAGGGTGATGATCACCGTGGTGCCGACGCCCTCCTCGCTCTCGATGTCCAGCCGTCCCTTGTGTCGCCGGATGATTTCGTCCGCCAGGGCCAGGCCGATGCCGGAGCCGGGACGGGTTTTATTGGCCTTGTAGAACTTGTTTTTGATATTCGGCAAATCCTCCTTGGAGATGCCCACGCCGGTGTCGCTGACCACAATCTGCACGTGGCCGCCCATATCCGCCGCCTCCACCCGGATTTTCCCGCCGGCGTTGGAATATTTGATGGCGTTGTCCAGCACGTTGATGAACACCTGCTTGAGACGGTCCCGATCCCCCAGCACCGGCTGTATATCGGGCGCCTCCACATACTGCATGGCGATCCCGCTCTTTTCCGCCCGGTCGCGGAACAGAAAGACCGCCTCCTCCAGTTCGGCCACCACATCGGTGCGGCCGAACTTCATCATCAGGTGCCCGCTCTGCATCCGGGAGAAATCCAGCAGCTCTTCCACGATGCCGGACAGGCGTTCCGCCTCCCCGGCGATGACGTCCAGCCCCTTTTCCATCATCTCAGTGTCGTCCGGCCCCACCTGGCGCAGGGTCTCGCTCCAGCCCTTGATGGCGGTCAGCGGGGTGCGCAGCTCATGGGAGACGGAGGAAATAAAGTCGTTTTTCATCCGCTCCGCCGTGTCGATTTCCCCCGCCATATAGTTGAGAGTGTCGCACAGCTCGCCGATTTCGTCGTCGTATTTTTTCTCGATACGGAAGTCATACTCCCCCAGGGCGATCCGCCTGGCCGCCCGCCCGATTTCAGTCACCGGGTTGACGATGGAGCTGATAAAATACGAGCTGGACAGGGCGACGAAAAACACGATGACCACACCGAACAGCAGCATGACGCCCACCAGAATCCAAACCTGCCGATCCACCAGGGTCAGCGACACCACATAGCGCAGCGCCCCGATCACATTGCCGTTTTGATCCCGCTCCAGCAGGGTATAGGCCATGACGTTTTCCCGGTTGGCGTTTTTGCCCGTCCAGACGCCCCTGTCGTTGGAGCCCGCCTGCAGCGCCCTTTTGAAATCCTCCATGTTCAAATCGATCGCCGGCACGAACCCGGTGGAGGAAATCAGAGCGGCGCCGGTTTTGTCCAGCACCTGCAGCTCCATCTTCTCTTTATTGTTGAACCGTTCCACCAGCTCCTGGGCCCGCTGGGACAAATCCACCGTTCCCGCAGACAGGTTGCTGAAGGCGACGGACATGGATACGGAATTGCGGTACGTCTCCGCCCGGTTGCTCAAAGCTGTCTCCACGCCCTGGTAATAGTACGAACGCACCGCCACCATAAAGGCGATTTCCACGATGACCAGGAAGCCGACGATGACGGCAAACCCGTTGACCATCCAGCGCCGGGTGATCCCTTTGCGCATACGCCGCGCCTCCTTTTCCCGTCAGAATCAGGCCTTCGCCCCGTCGGCGCTCCATTTATATCCCATGCCCCAGACAGTCAGGATATACTTGGGGGCCGAGGGATCGTCCTCGATCTTCATCCGCAGGCGGCGGATGTTGACGTCCACGATTTTTTCTTCCCCGAAATACTCTTCTCCCCACACCCGGGTCAGGATTTCGGTACGGCTGAGCGCCTTGCCCGGATTGGTGAAGAAATATTCCATAATTTGAAATTCCACCTGGGTCAACTCCACCGGCTGGCCGTCCTTTTTCAGGGTGCGGCTGCGCAGGTTAAGCACAAAAGCGCCCGATTCGATTTTTTCCAGATAATTGACCTCGTTGCGGCTGCGCACCGCCGTCACCCGGCGGTAAAGGGCGTCCACCCGGGCCACCAGCTCCGACGGGCTGAAAGGCTTGGTCACATAATCGTCCGCCCCCATCATCAGGCCGCCCACCTTCTCCATCTCCTGGGTGCGGGCGGTGAGCATGATGATGCCCATGGTCTCGCTGCGCTGGCGCAACTCCCGGCAGACGGCGAAGCCGTCCATGCCCGGCAGCATGATATCCAGCAGGGCGATGTCCACGCTGCCCTGCTCCGCGTCGTATTTTTCGACGGCCTCTTCCCCCGAGCCGGCCTCCACGACCTCATAGCCCGCCCGCTTGAGATTGATCACCACGAACTCGCGGATGGACGTCTCGTCCTCGCAAACCAGGATCTTTTTCACCGCATGTCCCCGTCCTTTCCCACACTCTAGCAAAACGCCGCTTTCCTATAAGATCCGCCGCTATTACTGAAACAGCAGCCTGGTCACAATCACCTGCACCGCCTCCCGGGACGTCAGCCCATACGCGTTGTCCTGGTCGAACCAAAAGGCATATTGCACACTTTCCGTATAGCCCATGCCACTCCCATGTCCGCTGCTGCCGAACGGCTCAAACTTCTTGTCCGGATCCTCCGATACCGACTCGTTATCCTTATATATCCGGACAGCCATAAACGGCTCGCCGATTTGCCCGTTTTCCATCGGCTTGAACCACAGGGTGCGGTCGGCTTCGGTGTACAGGGTGGTGAACCGTTCCTTCCAGCTGTCGTCGATACGCACATAATAGCCGTCGGCCAGATTGAGCACCGTGTTGAATTTCAGCTTGGCCGTCTGGGCGGCATAATCCCAGTCATACCAGCCGGTCAGCCACATGGTTTCCTTGGGGTCCGCGGTTTCGTAATAACCGGGCAGCCGGTTGCACAGGGGAATCTCCACCCGGCCGTCGGCGTCGATGTCCCGGGCGGCCATGCCGGACGAGCGGGCCGTCGCACTGGTGATGTTCTTGCTGGTATCATAAAACGGGGCGTTCAGCCGGCCGTGATCCCAGTAGACCAGCTCGGTAATGGTGGTGTTGGCGTCCTTGAGCGCGTCGATATACACCCCTTGGATGCCGTCCGCCAGCCGGCCCATCTGCACCGTGCCGAATTGGTTGATATACCCGTCCAGGCGCACCGCGCCCTTTTCCACCAGCTGGCCGTCCTGCAGGCCCTTGAGCCGGGCAGTGGTCACATTATTGCCCTCCAGCCGCATCAAGAGCAAATCGTCCCGCCCCGAGGAGGTGACGTCCCCGACGAACAGCTGGGTATAAACATTATCGGTGGACAGCGGGGTGATGGTGTCCCCCGCCAGGGAGTAGACGTGCAGCTGCTGATCCCGGTTGTTGTAAATGCTCCAGCCGGCCATCAGCTCCTCGATCCCGTCCCCGTCCAGATCGCCGAACACCACCCGCTCGATATCGGTGCTCAGCCCCTCCACGTCGCTGACCGAGGTCCAGTCGCCGTCGGTCTGACGCAGCAGGTTGATGTGCGTGTTGGCGGCGGCCCCCTTCTGCGCCACCTGGTAAAAGGCGAGGGCCACGTCGTTGGCCGCCGACTGCTTGGAAGCGGTATCGAGCCGGCCGCTGTTCAAATCGGTCAGGATAAAGGCGGACGTATACTCGCCGCCCTTGGGATATTTCAGGGTGTAGTTCGTGCTGGCACCCTTGCCGTACCGCGTCTGGATAAACTCGTCCAGGGCTTGTTGAATCTGCTGTTCCTCGCCCTGGAGTTTTGGGGGAATCAAATACGCGTCCACGTCCATGCTGCAGCCGGCCAGCAGCAGCGTTGCCGCGGCCAGCAGAGCGGCCAAAGCGCCGCGCTTCATACACAATCCCCCTTTCGGTCGCGGGACGAAACCCCGTCTGAAAAACACGGCGCCACCCCGCCGTCCGTCGTCCTTTCTCCGCGGCAGGCGGCCCCATGCGCCGCCGATATGAAAAACGCTCCCACCCGCCGGGGGTGCGAGCCTCGTTTTCCGTTTTATTATACCCGCTGCGCCTACTCTTGTCAATAATATGGCCGGCTCTATTCGTCGGGCTGTTCGGCCAGCGCGGCGGCCACCAGCGCGGCGGTTTCGTCCTCGTCCAGGGCGTCCCGGCGGGAGAACGCGGCCAGATATTCCACGTTGCCGTTGGTGCCGTGGATGGGCGACACGGTCAGCCCCCGCAGAAACAGCCGGCTGTCCCGCGCGGCGGCGGCCAGGGAGAGCAGCAGCGGCGGCAGAATGGCCGGATCCTTGACGATGCCGTTTTTCCCCAGCTGCCGGGGTTGGGCCTCGAACTGGGGCTTTATCAGGCAGAGACATTCCCCGTCCTCCCGCAGCACCCGATCGGCGGCGGGGAAAATGCGCTTGAGGGAAATGAAGGAAACATCGGCCGTGACCAGCTGACAGGGCAGCGGCGCGGCGCCGAAGGCCTCCAGCTGTTCGAGCGTGAGGTTCCGGGCGTTGGTGCGTTCCATCACCGTGACCCGCTCGTCCTCCCGCAGCTCCCAGGCAAGGATGCCATAGGCCACGTCCACCGCAAACACATGCGCGGCCCCGTGCTGCAGCAGACAGTCGGTGAAGCCGCCGTTGGAGGCGCCGATATCGCACGCCGTCATCCCCGCCGGATCCACGGCGAACACATCCAGCGCCTTGGCCAGCTTGTAGCCGGAGCGGCTGGCGTATTTGCGCGCCTTCTCCTTGAGGGTGAGCAGACTGTCCGCCGGCACAGGGGTGCCGGGCTTGTCCGCCGGGACGCCGCCGAGGAATACCCGGCCGGCCATGATCAGCCCGGCGGCCTCCTCGGCGGAGATATGAAACTGTTTGGCCGCCAATGCGTCCAGCCGGATGGTTTCCATGGGCGATTCCGCCTTTCTTGTCGGTACGGGAGCGAGCCCGGCCGTAAAAGAAGTGTACCGCCCCCCGGCACGGCTGTCAACCCTGCTCTGTCATTTTCACAGAAATTCGGCAATAGCGGTGGACAACCCGCCCAAAATGGGATACAATATGACCCATATACCGTCCCCCGTGTCAGGGGCGAAAGGAGCGAAACCGATGGAACGATGGGACCTGCGCGATGGGGAGGGAAACCCCACCGGCGAAACGATGGAGCGCGGCGAGCATTTGAAGCCCGGCCAATACCATCTGGTCGTGCATATATGGATCATCGACGGACAGGGCCGCCTGCTGATTCAGAAACGGGCCGCCCACCTCAAGCTGATGCCGGATATCTGGGCCGCCACGGGCGGTTCCGCCGTCGCGGGGGAGGACAGCCACACCGCCGCCGCCCGGGAGCTGCGGGAGGAGCTGGGCATCGAAACCGCTGGGGAGGATCTGCGCTTTGCGGGCCGGATCCGGCGGCGCAATTCCTTTACCGATATCTGGGTGCTTCGTCGGGATGTGGAGCTGTCCTCCCTGAGGCTTCAGACGGAGGAGGTGGCGCAGGCCAAATGGGTCACCCGCACCGAACTGATGGATATGGTGGCCCGCCGGACGTTCCACCATTACGGCCGGCCGTATTTTGAGCTGGTGCTCCAAGCCCTCTATCCGGGCGAAGGCTGAACCGCGCAGAAAGGATTTTCACACCATGACCACCTTATATATTTCCGATTTGGACGGCACGCTGCTGCATGACAACCAGCAGGTGTCGCCTTTTTCCGCTTCCGTCATCAACCGGGCCGTCGAGCGGGGGCTGCTTTTCTCCCTGGCCACCGCCCGCAGCCTCATCGGCCTCGGGATGCTCGACCTGCAGGGCATCCATTGGAACACCCCGCTGGTGCTGATGAACGGGGTCATGCTTTACGACATGGCCTCCCGCGCCATCCTGCAGAGCTGCGAAATGCCGCCGGACGCGGTGGCCGCGGTGCTGGCCGCCTGCGCAGCCGAAGGGAAGAACCCCTTTCTCTACCGGGTGGAGGACGGCCGGCTGCATGCCTGCTTCACCGAACTGACCTCCGAGGGAGAACGGGTCTTTCTGGCCAAGCGGGGCGCCCGGTTTCCGGAATGCTTCCGGCAGCGTCCCGCCTACGGCGAGGGGGCGGGGGTCTATTTCTCCCTGCAGGACGCATACGATCGACTGGACCGGATCCGAGACCGGCTGACCGCCCTGCCCGGCATTGCCTGCACCCTGTATAAGGACAATTATATGGAAAACAACTGGTATCTGGAAATCTTCAGCGCCGAAGCGGGCAAGGACAAGGGCGCCCGGCGGCTTCAGGCGCTGATCGGCGCCGACCGGCTGGTGGCTTTCGGGGACAACAGCAACGATCTGCCCCTGTTCGCGGCGGCCGATGTGGCTTGCTGCGTGGCCAGCGGCCGGCCCGACGCGCGGGCCGCCGCGGATGTCATCGTGGCCGGCAACAACGACGACGGGGTGGCCCGTTACCTGGCGGCCCTGCCGGAGCTGGCCTGAGCGGCCGGCGGGCTTTATCAAGAGGAGGAATCGCCATGCTGACGAAATGGCTTGTCAAAACGTTCGTCAAACGTCCGGAGGATACGGACGACGAACGGGTACGCTATACCTACGGCCGGCTGGCCGGGGCCGCCGGGCTGACGGCCAACGTGCTGCTGTTCGCCGCGAAGCTCGCCATCGGAGCCCTGTCGGGCAGCGTGGCCATTCTGGCCGACGCGTTCAACAACCTGTCCGACGCCGGCTCCTCCATCGTCACCCTGGTGGGCTTCAAGCTTTCCTCCGCGCCCCCCGACGCGGAGCATCCCTTCGGCCACGGCCGGATGGAATACCTCTCCGCCCTGGGGGTGGCGGCCTTGATCATGGCCGCCGGCTTCGAATTGTTCCTGTCCGCGGTGGATAAGATCCGGCACCCCGCCCTGCCGGAGTTCGGGGTGCTGACCATCGTCGTGCTGGCGCTGGCCATCGCGGTCAAGCTCTGGATGGCGCTGTTTTACAAGAAAATCGGGAATACTATCCGTTCGGAGGCCCTGAAGGCCAGCTGCGCGGACAGCCGCAACGATGTCATCTGCACCGGCGTGGTGCTGCTCACCTCCTTGATCGGCTGGCTGAGCGGCGTGGCCATCGACGGCTATGTCGGCCTGCTGGTGGCCCTGTTCGTCATCTGGTCGGGCTTCACCGTCATCAAGGAAACCGTGTCCCCCCTGCTGGGACAGGCGCCCGACCCGGAGATGGTGCAGGACATCAAAAACACGGTGATGGCCCATCCGGGCATCATCGGCGTGCACGATCTGATGATCCACAACTACGGCCCCGGCCGGCTGGTGCTGTCCCTGCACGCCGAGGTTTCCTGTCACGAGGATATGATGCGCAGCCACGATCTCATCGACTGCGTGGAGCGGGAGCTGAGCCGGAAATACCGGGCCATCGCCTGCATCCATATGGATCCGGTGGACAGCGGCAACGAAGAGGTGGAGGCCCTGAAAATCACGGTGGAAACCATTCTGGAGGACATCGATCCCCGCCTGACCATGCACGATTTCCGGGTGGTGTTCGGAGAAACCCACACCAACCTGATTTTCGACGTGGTGGCCCCGTTTGATTTCAAGGACGAGGCCAGCGTCAAGGCGGAGCTGCAGCGGCGGGTGACGGTGGTCAATCCCCAGCTGTTCACCGTGGTGACGGTGGAGCACAGTTTTACGTAAGGCGCCTTGCGGCGCAAGAAGGGATATCTCATGGCAGGCTACGTGTTTTATAACGGTTTCTGGAACCCCGACGGCCCCCCGGAGGTGGTGCGCTCCCTGACAGCCGCCGCGGCAGCCAGGGGAGCGAAGTGGGTCCCGCTGCCCAACACGGCGGTGACGGCGGAATTCACCGGTGAGCGGCGGGAACGGGCCCTGCGCGTTCCGCCGCTTCAAGCGGGAGACTACGCCCTGTTCTGGGACAAGGACGTGCGCCTGGCCCGGGCCCTGGAGGCGATGGGCGTGCGGCTGTACAACACGGCGGCGGCGGTGGCCGTCTGCGACGATAAGGCGGCCACCCATCTGGAACTGGCCCGCCGGGGCGTTCCCATGCCCCGCACCCTGGTGGCCCCCATGACCTATGTGAACATGGACGCGCAGGGGGACGCGTTTCTCCGCCGCGGGGCGGAGACGCTGGGCTTTCCCCTGGTGGTCAAGGAATGCTTCGGTTCCCTGGGCGGGCAGGTGTACCTGGCATCCACCGCCGTCTCCTTGCGTCCCGCCTTTTCTCTGGCCCGCTTGCGCAGGTAGATGGTCTTGATAATCCGGATCAGCTCCTGGCAGTTGCAGGCCTTCAGACAATTCTTATATTCCTGCTCCAGCAGTTTGTCGCCGCGTCCGCCGGGGAGGACAAGCGGCTGTACGTGGTGGGCGGCCGGGTCGCCGCCGCCATGCGCCGCCGGTCGGAAACGGATTTCCGCGCCAACATCGGGAACGGCGGTCATGGGGAGGCCTGTTCCCCCACGGCGGAGGAGGAGCGCCTGGCCCTGGAATGCGCCGCCATCCTGGGCGCGGAAATCGCCGGGGTGGATCTGCTGCAATCCGAGACCGGTCCCCTGGTCTGCGAGGTGAACTCCAACGCCCACTTCGCGGCGCTGACCGCCTGCACCGGCGTGGATGTGGCGGGCCTCATCGCGGACTATGTCCTGCAGCGGGAGGAATAAACCGTATTGTGTTTCCCCCCGATTGATGGTATACTTACCCTGTTTGTCAAATACACGCATGTTGCGGAATACCTGGAGGAACCATGATTACTGTTTCGGATGTCAGCCTGAGCTTCGGCGGGCAGAACCTGTTCACCCACGTCAACCTGAAATTCACGGGAGGGAACTGCTACGGCGTCATCGGCGCCAACGGCGCGGGGAAATCCACCTTCCTGAAAATCCTGGCGGGGGAGCTGGAGCCCTCCACCGGCGAGGTGGCTATCGATCCCAAGACCCGCATGTCGGTGCTCAAGCAGGATCACTACGCCTACGACGAATACACCGTGCTGGACGCCATCATCCTGGGCAATCCCCGCCTGTATGAGATTATGAAGCAGAAGGATGCCCTGTACGCCAAAGAGGATTTCACCGAGGAAGACGGAGTGCTGGCCTCCGAGCTGGAGGGTGAGTTCGCTGAGCTGAATGGCTGGGAAGCCGAGACCGAGGCCGGTCGGATTCTGCAGGGGCTCGGCCTGGACACCTCCCTGCTGGAAAGCCCCATGGCGGCGGTGGCCGATAAGGAGAAGGTGAAAATCCTGTTGGCCCAGGCCCTGTTCGGCCAGCCCGACATCATCCTGCTCGACGAGCCCACCAACCACCTGGACATCGCCTCCATCCGCTGGCTGGAGGACTTCCTGATGGACTACATCGGCACGGTCATCGTGGTCTCCCACGACCGGCATTTCCTGAACAATGTCTGCACCCATATCGTGGACGTGGACTACAACAAAATCAAAATTTACGTGGGCAACTATGACTTCTGGTACGAATCCAGCCAGCTGATGCAGCGGATGATGAAGGATCAGAACAAAAAGAACGAAGAAAAAATCAAGGAACTGCAGAGCTTTATTGAGCGGTTCTCCGCCAACAAGTCCAAATCCCGTCAGGCCACCTCCCGCAAAAAGCTCATCGAGAAGCTGTCGGTGGACGAAATGCCCGCCTCCTCCCGCCGCTATCCCTACGTGGGCTTCACCATGGATCGGGAAGCGGGCAAGGAGATCCTGGCTGTGGAAGGGCTGACCAAGACGGTGGACGGCGTTAAGGTTCTGGACAATGTCTCCTTCCGGGTGAACAAAGGGGATAAGATCGCCTTCGTCGGCCAGGATGAAATCGCCACCACCACCCTGTTTAAAATCATCATGGGCGAGCTTGAGCCCGATGCGGGCAGCTACAAATGGGGCGGCACCACCACCCAGTCCTATTTTCCCAAAGACAACTCTGCCTTTTTCGACGGGGTGGAAGACAACATCCTGCAATGGCTGGCCCAGTATTCCACCGACGTGACCGAAACCTACCTGCGGGGCTTCCTCGGCAAGATGCTCTTCTCCGGGGACGACGTGCTCAAGCCGGTGAACGTGCTGTCGGGCGGCGAGAAGGTGCGCTGTATGCTCTCCCGCATGATGATGTTCGGCTCCAACGTCCTGGTGCTCGATCAGCCCACCAACCACCTGGATCTGGAATCCATCACCGCCGTTAACGACGGCCTGGCCGAGTTCAAGGGCAACGTGCTGTTCTCCTCCTACGACCACCAGTTCATCCAGACCGTGGCCAACCGCATCATCGAAATCGAAAACGGCCAGCTTGTCGACAAGCTGATGACCTACGACGAATTTCTGGACTTTAAGGACAGCCTGGGGAAATAACAAAAATAGGGTACGCAGGCGACAGTTGTCGCCGCGTACCCTATTTTTTATTACGACGCGATGTGGCTGGGGGAGCTGGCCTCCTGCATGGCCGCGATAAACTGTTCCGCCAAATCGGGATCGAACTGGGTGCCGGCGCAGCAGCGGACCTCGACAAAGGCCTCCTTAAATGTTTTGCGCTTGTTGTAAGGCCGCTCGTTGGTCATGGCGTCAAAGCTGTCGGCAATGGCCAGCATTCGCGCCGGATACAGAATCTCCCCGCCCCGCAGCCGGTTGGGATAGCCGGTGCCGTCCATCCGCTCGTGATGCTGCAGGACAATGGGCGCGATATCCCGCAGCTCGCTTATCCGGCTGATGGTGTCATAGCCGATTTCGCAGTGCTGGCGGAACAGCCCCCATTCCTCCTCACTCAGGGCGGTGGGCTTGATCAACACCTCCTTAGGGATGTTGATTTTTCCCAGATCGTGCAGATATGCCGCGTACAACAGCCGCCGCTTCTCCTCGGCGGGGAGCTTTAGATAATCGGCGAAAATTTCGCAGTAATACACCACCCTCTCCACATGGTTGTAGGTATAGCTGTCCCGGGAGTTGATGATGCCGATAAGGGTTTTCAGAGAGTTGAGAGACTCCTCGCTGCACGGGCTGCCGCCGTTCTCGTGATTGTATTTGTCGATGGCAGAGGAATAAATCTCAATGGTGTCCCGCCGCAGATACTTGGCGCGGTACAGGGCGGCGTCCGCCCGGTTGAGCAGCGCCTCGTAGCCGCTGTCCGCCGCGTCCAGGGACGCCAGTCCCAGCGAGATGGTCAGCCGTCCGGAGGGCATGACCTCCTCCCCCGTGACGGGCAGTTCCCCCACCGCCCGGTGGATTTCCTCCGCCACCTTCTGGGCCTCCTGCATGGCCAATCCGGGCAGAATGACGGCGAACTCCGCCGCCGTAGCGGGCCAGCGTCTGTTCCGGGCGCAGATGCGCCCCGACTTCGGCCGCGATACTCCGCAGAACCTCATCCCCCTGCTGGTGCCCGTAAAGGTCGTTGTACTTTTTGAAGAAGTCGATGTCCATCATAATCACAGACAGCGGAGCGTCGGTTTCCACGCTGGCGGCATACGCCGCCTCCAGCAGCTGATGAAAAGACCGGTGGTTGTACACGCCGGTCAAGCCGTCCATTCGGGCGCATTCCTCCAGATACGCGGCATATTCCCTCTGCACCCGCACAAACAGCCCCAGGCACTGGGCCACCACGAAGAAGGACACCACCAGGGCCAGATCCTGCTGGAAATAGACGTTCACGTCCTGGCTGTTCCCGGTGAACAAATCCAGTCCCAGCACCAGGGCCGAGCCGCCGGCCGCCACCAGGAACCCCATCTGCTTTGAATGGGCGATGGTGTAGTAGATGATGACGAATAAAAACAGGAACTTGTAGTTGCTCGTATGCAGGCCGGACATCCAAAGCGTCAGGATATATAAGGCAAAAAACAACGGCAGCTCCAGCAGCAGCACCACACGCCGCTTTTTAAACTCCGCAAAGGTCGAGAAAAGGAAAACGCCCAGCACACCCACTGCCGCCACCAGGATGAGAATCCCCATCAGGGAGGGCTTCACCTGGGTCAGCGTCCCGCTTTTCCGGTCGCCGAACGCCTTTTCAAATACCGGGAACATGGAAAACAGCATAAACATGATCTTCAGCGTGAACAGCATCTGCGCGACCTGCTTGTCCCGCTGCATTTCCCGATTCTGCATGGCGAATCCCCCCCTTTTCCGTTTTCCAATACTATCCGCGAGTGGTCGGCTCCCCTTCCGCGTACATGTTGGAATAAGGGAAGCCAGCCTGGGCCAAACGGCCCCGCCAGCTCCCCTTTCCGTCCGTCTTATTTATCGGACAGCGCCTCGGGCTCTTCCGGCTGATAGAGATACCAGATGCAGGCGGAAGAAGCTACCAGCGTGGCGGCCAGCGCACAAACCGCGGCCAAAGCACCGAACAGTTTCTTTTTCACTCAGAGCACCTCCTTACTATGCAAATTTATCAATTACTTACCCCCACGGCGGCACAACAGCAATCCGGCAGGAGCCGTAAGGGTAAACGACTGCCAACAAAGGGCGAGAATCAGCGAAGCATATACGCTCAGCGCCGTCGTCGGCAGGGGCCGCAGCCAATATGCTGCCGCCGTTCCGGCACAGGCCAGGGTGCACACCCCCGCGTAAACGAAGCTCTGACGGCGCAGCCGCCGGATCTTTTCCGGCCGGCGGATGGGCTTGTTGGGGGAATCCACCGGCACCCTGCGGATGATTATCCACCAGATCCAGACGAACGCCAGCAGGCAAAGAGACGCGGTCAGCGGCGTCAGGCGGGGAGCCAGCAGATACCGGGCCAGCCCCGCCATCGCCCCGATGGTGAGCAGACTGGTCAGGATGCACCCAAGCAGACTCGGCGCGTGGGCGCCGCCGGTGCATTTGCGGAACGTGCCCACCACCAGATAGATAAGCAGGCATTCCCACACCATGCCTGCGGCCAGGCCGATGACGAGGGCGCCCAGCAGGATGGCCCCCATCTGGCACAGGGCGGTCAGCCCATAGGCGATGACGTCCTCCCGGCTCTGGTCAGCCCCCTGCGCTGCCGCCAGGCTGTGCGCCGCCTTCCGTATCCACTTTTGCACGGCGCACCGCCCTCCTCATTCGAACGACATAGAAAATCGCCACCACCAGCCAGAACAGCAGTGTGGTGGGGATACCGTAAAGCGCCCACTGCAGCTCGTCCTGCTGCACGGCCAGGAATGCCTCCTTGCCGATGAGCAACGGGTACAGGGTGACGGCGGGCAGCTCCACCACCAGCATGACGATGGTCGTCAGCAGTGAGGAAATGATGCATTTCATCATGGGCAGCCGGCAGAAATACGTGCTGATGAGGATCAGGGAGATGATTACCAGCAAGGTGGACACCCCCGTGACAATGGGCAGCAGGCGCGCGATAATGCTCAGCGCCGACAGCAGCAGCCCGCCGAGCCAATACCGGTGGTTCCATTTCTGGTCGCAAAAACCGTAGACAAACAACAAAAAGCCGAAGGCCTGGGGCATGTATCCCGTCAGCACCTGCAGCAGAACAATCCATACCTTATCCATTTTAACCTCCCATTCCTGCCAAGTCACAAAGCATAATGAAATACCGCATCAGTCTGCTTGGCAGGTAGGGGCTTTGCAAAGCAAAACTGCGGCGGCGGCCGCAAGGTGACGTGATTTATCAGGCCACCGCCCTATCCCGTTTATGGCCGGTTTTCACGCGGCCGCCGGCTGCATGGCCTTGACCGCGTAAAATACGATCAGCACCACAAACGCGCGGATGAACAAATCCCCGATGCTCAGCACCGAATACCCGATGTCTATGTAATCCGTTAGAAACTTCAGCCGGGTGGCCTCGGTTCCCAGGCAATGGATCGAGCCCGGCGCCTCGAGCAGCGCGGGATCAAAATACCCGGTACGCAGCGACAGGGTGGGGAACGCGGGCATCTTTCCGCCGTTGGCGGCCATGACGATTTTATTCATCGCCGTGCCCGCCACGATGCAGCCGGCCCCTATCATCCCCGGCTTGTACAGCCGGTACCGCAGCAGGGGGAGCATGTACAGCACCATATACACATTCTTGAGTACACCGGCCACCGGCAGAAACGCATCATTGTGCAGAAAAATCTGCACCTGGAGAAACACCGAGAACAGATCCACCGCAAAAGCCGGGTAAAACCAGACGGATTTCCAGAACGGCGCGATGCGGTAACCCCGGCATTTGGCAAGGAGAAGGGCCAGCAGTACGGTCTCAATCACAGGCGGCTCCCTCCAGCGAAACAAAATCCAGGCAGATGCGAGTACCTCATAGAGTATAGCACAGAACTTTCCTGTGTACAAGCACGATTTCCCAACAAACTCTACTAGATTTTCCCATCTCCGGAAGGAAAGCCCTCCTGCCGCCTCTATTTTCCGCGATTTCCGTCCGTCGGGAAGACAATTCCCGCCTGCCGCCGGATTTCCCGCATGCAGCGGTGTACCCGCAGGGCCAGCCGGCTGTCCTCATCCACCCGGTCGTCCACGTCCCCCGTGCCGACGGCGGCGCAAAACCGCGCCGCCTCATACCCCATGAGCGTCGCCTTGTCCTGCTCCCCAACCAGCTGCTCCGGTGCTTTCCCCTTCTCGGTCAATACCATGTCCTCCAGCTTGGAGATGGAGCCGATGGTCAGCGTCCCCCGATCCCCCACGATCTGAGAGGGCGCGGCCGCCTGGCCGGTTTTGGAATAGGTGAGCACCGCCACCTTGTCGGGATACCGCAGCACCGCGGCGCCCGCCCCGTCGGCCCCGGAGTCGAGAAACACGGAGCTGGCCGCCAGCCCCTCCGGCTCGCCGAACAGATACAGCGCCGGATACACGCAGTACACCCCCAAGTCCATCAGCGCCCCGGTCTCCATGGCGGGATTGAAAATATTGGGCAGGGCCGCTCCCTCCAAATAGGCCGGGTATTTGCTGGATAGCTGGGAAAAATCGAAATGGGCCAGGGAAATCCGCCCCAGCCGCCCGACCGCGTCTTCCAGCACGGCCAGCTGCGGCATATGCAGCAGCATGATGGCCTCCATATACACCAGCCCTCGGTTTGCGGCCAGCGCCTGAAGGCTCTCCACCTCCTCCGGCCGGGCGGCCAGCGGTTTTTCGCAGAGCACGTGCTTGCCGTTTTCGAGAAACAGCCGGCTCTGCGCGGCGTGCAGAACGTTGGGGCTGGCGATGTACACCGCGTCGATGTCCGGGCTCGCGGCCATCCGCGCGGGATCGGTGAATACCAAATCGGCCCCGTGCCGGGCGGCGAATTCCCGGCCCCTCTCCTCGCTGCGGGAGCACACGGCCCGCAGCGCCATCCCGGGCACACCCGCCGCCCCCGCCAGAAACGCCTCGGTGATCCATCCCGTGCCGATGATGCCGTATCGTATCGTCATATTCCTTCTCCTACCCTTATTAAAAATCCGGACGAAAAAGCACTTGCCATCCACCACACAGTTTAGTCTTGGCGGATTACTAGGTAAGCGATGATTAAATCCAGTGGATGGCTTGGTGAAGGGAAAATTCCCCACAGCAAGGAAAAAATCGCAGTAATACTGTCGTATTCCGAGGATTTTTGACGCAGATGTGGGGGGTTTTCCCCACCAAGCCGCCGCTGAGCCGTCAGGCGTGATTTATTCTTCGCTTACCTAGTATCATAGCAAGGCCCCGCGGAAAAAACAAGTCTCCCTCCATCCGCCCTTTTCAGGTATTTTCCGGCCCATCGGACGCAAACTACAGGTAATTGGGGGGAACATGTTGAACGATAAAGTCAAATATATTATCACCGGCGCCCTGGCCGGCGTGGCCAACGGCCTGTTTGGATCGGGCGGCGGCCTGTTTCTGGTGCCGCTGTTCGTCAGCTGGCTGCATATGGAGCAAAAGAAAGCCTTCGCCACCTCGGTGGCCGTCATCCTCCCCCTGTCCGTCGCGTCCCTGGCGGTTTTTCTTCTCAAGGGCGGGATGGACTGGGGGCTGGCCTGGCCCTACCTGCTGGGCGGTGTGGCGGGCGGCCTGCTGTCCGGCCTGTTTTTCAAAAAGGTGCCGGTGGTCTGGCTGCGGCGGGGCTTCGGCCTGCTGATTCTCTACGGCGGCGTGAAGGCGGTGCTGCTTTTATGACGGGCCGCACCCATAGCTTGACCATCTCGCGAACGGAAGGGGACGGACGATGAAAATTCTCGAATTCCTGGTGGGCCTGGTCACCGGGATTATCAGCGGTTTCGGCATCGGCGGCGGCTCCCTGCTGATCCTCTACCTCACCGCGGTGGCCGGGGTAAACCAGTATACCGCCGGCGGGGGGAATTTGCTGTATTTTAT
>ERZ772876.1880-NODE-1880-length-19410-cov-26.266081_pt1 | contig 19410 bp, 22 predicted proteins | sample MGYA00580584_ERZ772876 | MGnify/ENA primary metagenome ERZ772876 (study PRJEB29015, sample SAMEA2737728) | human gut metagenome | biome: human gut; feature: human-associated habitat; material: faeces | place: China | collected 2012 ... | reverse complement strand
CAGCCGGATTTGGTCGGAGTGTCGGGATTCGAACCCGAGGCCTCTTGGTCCCGAAGGTTGGTCGGATATTTTTAGCGGACATTTCAAGGCATTTTCGCACCTTTCTGCTCAGAAAATTTCGCAGCTTCGTCGTTTCCAGCACGGATAATTCCACCTGATTTTTCCGCGTTTGGGTCACGGTTTGGGTCAGAACAGAAAATCAGCGGCGCAGAAACTGCGCCGCTGTAAACAAAGAATAGCGGCTTTCAGCCATTGCTGCCAAAGACACTCTGCCTCTGGCAGTTTTTGCGTCTACGCAAAAATACGTAGGATAAATACGTAGTTCTACATATTTATTCGCATCCACACTTCTTAGTATAATTGCACCAAGAAAAGAAAAAAACAGAAAAATAAATTTAGGCAAAAATGCAAAGAAAGAGGATGATTTGATGGATGAGGAAATGATGTTTGAGATGTCCGCAGGTTCTCTTGAGGGTCTGCCTTCCGTTGGTGAGATGTTTGATCTCACGGGAAAAGTTGCTGTTGTGAGCGGTACAATCGGTCTGGCGCTGAGCGTCATTTACCGGCTGGCGTCCTGCGGCGCGAAGGTCGTCTTCGGCGCACGGCGCGAGACCGTCGGCCAGATGGCGGAGGAACGTCTGCAGGAGATGGGCCTTGATGTCCGCTTCCATAAGCTCGATGTCAGCAGCGTGGAGAGCTGCCGGGAGATCGTTGCGTTTGCGGAGCAGACCTACGGCACGGTAGATATTGTAGTCCCGGTCGCAGCGGCATTTTTCGCCCGCGCGTTTGTGGATATCAGGGAGTCGGAATACGACCGCATCGTTGATGTCGACCAGAAGGGCCAGTATTTCCTTGTGCAGGCTGCCGCGCGAAGCATGATCCGCGGCAAAAAGGGCGGCAAGGTCGTGACGGTCGCGTCGGTCGCGTACCGTGGCGAGGATATGCCGAAGCTTGCTATGATGACGGCTTATAATACCGCGAAGGCCGGCGTTGTCGGCATGACGCGCGGCATTGCCAAGGAGCTCAAGCAGTACGGCATCAACGTCAACTGCGTGGCTCCCGGCGGCATGGTCACGCCCGGCGCGATCTTCAATAATACGACTACGGCGGAGCTGTATGGCCCGGAGTGGACGCGCTATGTGACGGAATATGGCGCAGGTGTGCCTGTCGCGCCGAATCCGGATGAGATCGCGCGGATGATCCTCACACTCTGCACGCCGGTTTCGGATTTTATGTACGGTCAGACCGTTGAGGTCGACGGCGGCAGCCAGTTCTCGTTCCAGGACAAACCCTGGAGCTACACCATGGAGGGCGGTCTGCACGCATAAGGCCGCAAAGCTGTAACCTTCCGGCAGTTGCCGGGCAAAATAGAAAGGAGCTACCACTATGGCTATCACGTCCAAAAGCACCTTGCGCGACGTTCTTGCCGACCCGCGCGCCGTCGCTGTCATCGAGGAGTATGTTCCCGGCTTCGTCGAGGAAAAGGCTGACCTGCTCGGTCCGGTCCTCGGCATGAAGATCAATATGCTGCTCAAATTCCCGCAGGCAGGCTTCAAAAAGGAAGATGTTGCGGATATCTGCGCAAAGCTCGACGCGCTCGACGCCTGAGTTTTCAAGAATAAAGAAAAGGAGTATAGAATATGTCTGAAAAAGCCGATGTCAAGAGCTCAAGAATGCAAAAGGGTCGTAAGACGATCAACTACCTGCAGAAGCTCAAGGATGAGGGCACGCCCATCGTTCAGATGTGCCCGGGTCCGCGTGATCAGTTCTGGACCATGGCCGCTGAAATGGCCGATGTCGATATCTGCCGCCTGACCGTTCCCGGCGATGGCTCCGATCCCGAAATGCAGATCAAGCTCGCACCTTACTGGATCAAGTGCGTCCGCAACGCGACGAAGATCATCCACATCAACTTCTACATGCAAACCCCGACCTACGCTTCCAAGGAAGCGGCCGTCGCCAACGGCGCTCTGTACATGAACTGCGGTGCGGACTCCTTGCTGCCCATGGGTATCACGAACGAGACGCTCAAGTATATGGCGGACAACTATCTGGTCGTGTTCGGTCACATTGGCGCGCTGTCCGGCTGGCAGACCAGCCGTCAGGGTGGCTATAAGCGCCTTGGCCAGACCGCTGAGAGCGCCATGGAAGTGTTTAAAATGGGCTATGAGTATCAGGAGAACGGCATGATGGCCGTGACCATCGAGCTGACGCCGATCGAGGTCACGAACGCGATTGCCAAGAAACTGCGCGTTCCCGTCATCTCCATCGCGGCCGGCGGCGCGGCGGACGGCTGCGAGATGGTCGACTTCGACACTTTCGGCATGATGCCGAAGCTGGCTTCCCATGCCAAGGTCTATGGTGAGTTCTTCCCGTTCGCCGTCGAAGCCTACATGAACTGGGCGGAAGATGTGCGTGAGCACAACTATCCTGAAGACAAGCACGGCTACCACATGGATGCCGCAGAGCTTGAAAAGTTCATGAACGCGCTCGAAAAGTTCTAAGACTGTTTCTGCGTCAGCGCAGAAGCAGGGGGTCAATCATCCCTGCCGTCAGCTTTTGTGCACGCACAGACATAAGCCGGAGTCCTGCATTGATTGCCAGCGGGGCTCCGGCTTCCTCCAAATTATGGTTTCTTTTTTTCTGAAAATCAGGTATACTGGATAAAAAGACAACGGGAGGATGGAAAAATGCCGCATCAGGAGATCCCATGGAAGCAGATCTATGATCTTTCTCTGCAATGCTGTAAGTACCGCAGCACCAAGTCCTTTTCGGTCAGTCTGCTGCGCGAAATGAACCGGCTCGTGCCCTTTGATGAAGCGGTCGTGTTCTATCTGAACGGCAATCTGAAAATTACCGATTACTACCTCTACAACATTAACCCCAAGTGGATGAGCCTATATCTGGGCTATTATTCGAACGCTGACCGCGGTGCATATGGTCTTGTGCAGCGCGATCTTGATAATCTCGACGGCGTATACGTCCATCAGTGGAGCTTCGAGCAGTCTGGAGAGGTCATCCCAGACTATATCCGTCCGCGCAATCTGGTCAGCACACTGGGCTTTCCGATGCGCGACGCAACCGACCGTATCCGCACGATCTTCGCGCTTGACCGACTGTCGGACGCACCCTATACCGACTGGGAGATTGAGACGGTCAAGTCGATACGAGAGCTTTTGAAGCTGTTTCACCGGCTGCTTTTTACACGTGCGGACGACGAAGCCGCGCAGCTTACATCCTGCACAGAGCTGCAGACACTTACGCCGCGCGAAATGGAGATTGTCAATCTGCTCGAACAGGGCATCACGCCCGCGAACATTGCGCATATTCTGCACATCACCGTGCCGACCACGAACCGGCACATTTATAACATCTACAAAAAGCTGAACGTCAATTCCCGTGCGGAGTTGATGGCAAAGATCAAATAAGAAATTTTAGGCACGAATGCCTTTTGCGATAAAAGAGGACAGCTTATGCAAATTACGTTTCAGTCAGAAGCGCGTAGGAAATTGCTGCGCGGCGCAGATCAGCTCGCGGACACAGTCAAAATCACGCTTGGCCCAAAAGGACGAAATGTGGCACTGTATCAGAAGCGGAACGCACAGGGGGCGAGGCTCTCTGACCGCGTGGGAAGCGGCGCACCGGTGTTCATCACGAACGACGGCGCAAGCATAGCGGAATCGATCGTCCTGCCGGACGCGCTGGAGAATGCCGGTGCGCAGCTTCTGCGGCAGGCAGCGGAGAAAACGAACGCCGACGCCGGAGACGGCACGACAACCGCAATTGTGCTGGCGCAGGCGCTTCTGCATGAGCTGCTCCGTCTGCGGAGCGCAGGCGCGGACGCAATGGCACTGCGGCGCGGCGTAGAAGCTGCGGGACGCGCAGCGTGCGATGCCCTGCAAATGCTTGCGCGTCCGGTGGACACCGAGGAAGCGCTGACACAGGTCGCGGCAGTCTCCTGTCAGGATGAAGCGCTTGCCCGGCTTGTCGGGCAGGCGTGCTTTGCAGTCGGACGTGAGGGCGTCGTGACGGTCGATGACGCGCAGAAGCAAGAGACAACAGTAGAAATTCACCAGGGTATCGTCCTTGAACGCGGATTCCTTGCGCCAGAAATGACGACGAACGAGGAAAAGACTGCCGCCGAGCTGGATGATCCGCGCATTTTGCTCTGTGACAGCAAGCTCGACAATGTACAGGAGATCTTACCGGCGCTCATTGCCTGCGCGGAGGACGGCTGCGACCTGCTTATCATCTGTGAGGCGCTGAGTGGCGACGCACGCAGCACCATCCTGCGCACAGACATGGACGGCGATATCAAGATCGTCTGCATCGAAGCACCGCTTTACGGCGATGGCCGCCGCTGGCGCATGGAGGATCTGGCGGTGCAGCTTGGCGCGGTGTATTTCCAGAAGGCGCTCAATATGGATCTGCGCAGCGTCAACCGCAAGGATCTCGGCACGGCGGCACACGCGCGCGTCACGAAGCAGCAGACCGTAATCTCTGGCCCCGGCGGCGACAAGGCTGCCGTGGAAGCGCGTGTGCGTGAACTGCGGTATCTGGCTGCGAACGAGGACTATGAATTTAACCGCAAGCGTCATCAGGAGCGCCTTGCGCAGCTCTCATCCGGCGTTGCGACCATTCACGCGGGCGGACGGACGCAGACGGAGCTTTGGGAGCGAAAGCTGCGGCTGGAGGATGCCGTCCATGCCGCGCAGGCGGCGCAGCTCGAGGGCGTTGTGCCGGGCGGTGGAACGGCGCTGGTTCGGCTCATACCTACGATAAAAAGCTGTGCGGATGCGCTGCGCGGAGATGAAAAGACCGGCGCACTGGCGGTCATTCACGCACTGGAAGCACCGGCGCGGCAGATCGCGAAAAATGCTGGTCGGGACGGAAGCACAATCGCGGCAAAGCTGCGCGGTCTGCCGGAGGCCATAGGCTATGATGCGGGCGCAGACCGATTTACAGACATGGTGCAGGCCGGAATCCTCGACCCGGTGCGCGTCACGCGCACGGCGCTGCAAAGCGCTCTGTCCGTGAGCGCGAGCATGCTGACGACAGAAGCCTGCATTACCGGAAACGACCAGAGCACGGAGGCATGACGGTATAATGACGCAGGAGATGTTATTTTCAAAATACGCGGAACAATATCCGCTGACCGTTCCGCAGGAAGCCGTAGAAAATGAGCTTCAGCTGCTGATCCTTGAGGAAAAACAGCGCATCCAATATGAGACGCTGACAGGATTTGCGGTGCACCTTTCTCCGCAGGAGGAGCTGAACAAAAAAATGGAAGCGCTGCAGGTGGAAGCCCTACGCCGGGCAAAGGAGATGCTCGTCCTGCGCGAGATTATGGCAGCACAGACGTTCCCGGTGACACAGGGGGAGCTGGAAGCCGAAGCTGCGGCGATCGCCCGACGTCAGAATACGACCGTCGCGGAACTTAAGCGGTTTCTCGGCGAAGACCTCGCCATGTTGCAAAGCGACCTGAAAAAGCGCAAAGCCGCCGCCTGGGCCTGCGAACAGATGGCCGCAGCGGGTTGACGACCGCGATACTGTTATCCTGCCGCAGCCAAATGATAAGTGAAGATGAATGGAAACCGGCAGCGGGAGCAAATGCTCCTGCTGCCGGTTTCTTATATGACCGTCGCCAAAGCCGGGCGGTGGTCATTTTGCGTTCCCAAAATATTTTTTCAAAACAGGCTGTTCAAAACGCGATTTTCTGTCGGATCAAATAGGGGGACTTTTCAAAACCGCCAACGACGCATTTTCGAGTGAACATTTTGTGAACTTTTGCGAAAAGGGTTCTAAAAAGTGCGTTCTCGCTGCCTACCACATGAGAGACTTTTTCGGAGGGGTTCGAACAGGCAACGCAGGCGCGGAAATGTAAATGATCTGTGAATTTTCACAAAAGGGTTTCTAAAAATCGCGTTCCCGTGGCCTATGCAGTGAAGGGATTTTTTCGAGGTCACACCGCTCAAAACGCAAAATTCTGTCGGATTAAATAGGGAGGGTTATTGATGGACGTAAAATATCTTCTCCCCTGAATTAAAAAATTTGCAGAGAAGGGTGTCAAAAACGGCTTTTAGCGTCGGATTAAATAGGAGGATGTTTTGAACGGCGAAAAAATTTCTGATTTTTTTGAAAACAGGCTGTCAAAACTGCGATTTTTATCCCTATCAGTAATGAGCGGCTTTTTTGTGATGACCAAAATTTTTTCGTACAAACGCAGTAAAAATTGTGCAATTAAAGGCGAGGAGAAAATTTTTTGAAAAAAGTTTGGTACAAAAGCCCTCTGAATACGGATAAAGGAGGTGTTTTTCAGAAAGACAAAATCAATCGAAAAGACAAACACGAACAAAGGAGGACAACATGAAAGAATCAAACTACAAAAGCTATGACGAACTGCCGCTGTTCCTGAACGCGGCGACAGTAGCGAAGGTGCTGGGCATCGCACCGTCCAGCAGCTATGAGCTGATGCATGGGAAAGAATTCCCCGCGCTGCGAATCGGTAATCGGATCGTCGTTCCGAAAGAAGCGTTCATCCGCTGGGTGGAGTAGCATACAGGAGGGTGCAAATGAAGCGCAGTCTCTGGCCGGCACGCGATTCGGTCAGGGACTACTACCCACTGCCGAAGGAGATTTTCTCGCTGGGTCTGAACGCAGCGGAAATCGCGATCTACGCCTACCTGCTGTTCTGCGAGGATCGGCAGACGTTCCAGTGCTGGCCGAGCTATCGAAAAATCAGTGAAGCGGTTGGGTTGAGTCCGAACACGATTCGCAAACACATCCGGTCGCTCGAAGAACGCAGTCTGCTCATCAAAGAGCCGACGTTGGTCACAACGAAAGATGGAAAAACGCGCAATGGCAACCTGCTGTTCACAATCCGACCGATTCAGGCGGCGCTCCAGCAGGACTATGACCGGCAAATGCAGAAGCTGGATGAGGACATGGCAAAGAGGAAATATGCCGATTTTATTGAAAACACAGATTGAACGCACAGCCAAAACGCCAATCCCAGCCTGTCGCGCCCGTGGCGGCGGTTTGTGCGGCTTTCGCGGCGCAGCCGAGCGTGTACCCGCCGAAAGCCTGAAAACCGGACGTTGCGCCAACGTGCGGGAGTGTTGCAGGAACGCCAAGAGCAGAAAAAGGACGTCTGCGAGCGAATTTCGGCAAAGGGAGAAGCCGCAAGCGGCAAAGCAGGAGAAAGGCCTGACGCTTTTCTGCGTCCGGCCGTCCACTTCTGCCCGCAGTGCGGGCAGTTTCGGGTATTTACGGGGGCGTTCCAAAAGCAGCGAAAAACAGCCCTAGGGCGTTGCAGAATGAAAAAAGCCCGCCGTTTCAAGGGAAACAGAGGGGTTCCGACGAAAAACACGAGGTGAATACAGAAAAATGGTAAAAGGAAAAGAAAAATTTGCACTCTGGATCACGCCGGAGTGTAAGCAGCTCGTCGATGACTGTTATGCGGACGATCAATGTCAGAGCCGCAGCGAGTACATTGAAAAGGCAATCTTATTTTATACCGGCTTCTTATACGCCGAAAAAGCAGATCGTTACCTTCCAAAAGTCTTGCAGCAAATCTTATCTGGAACGCTGGATCGATTTGCAGAGCGCATTGGACGGCAGCTTTTCAAGCTGGCAGTTGAGCAGAATGTCAACAACCATATCCTTGCTTCGGACACGGACATTGACGCCCGGAGCTATCAGAAAATGCGCGGACTCAGCGTGGATGAAGTCAAAAGAACGAACGGAAAAATTGATTTTGAAGACGCATTGTTGAGCGAAAGGGGCGTGTGAAAATGTCAAAGTTGATTCAAAAAGCAGGCTTTCTGAATCCAAAACGCGCTGGACGTTATATGAATTACATCGCTACGCGCGACGGCGTGGAGCTTCTGGACGAAAACGCGGACAGCATTTATATGCGCTACATTGCTACGAGACCTCGCGCAGAAAAGCACGGGGAACACGGCCTGTTTGGAGCCGAGGACGCTGTTGATTTGGAAAAGGCGACGCAGGAACTTCAAACGCATGAGGGTAACGTCTGGACGATCATTTACTCGCTCCGCAGAGAGGATGCTGCGCGGCTTGGCTACGATAACGCCGCAAGCTGGCGGGCGCTGCTGCGCTCTAAGCAGGCGGATTTCGCGGAAGCTATGCAGATTCCACCGTCGCAGCTTCGCTGGTATGCAGCATTTCACGACGAGGGCGATCACCAGCATATCCACATGATGCTCTGGTCAGATGACCCGAAATACGGATTTCTGCGCAAAGACAAGCTGCTACATTTGCAGTCTGTTTTGACGAACATGATCTATGCGGATGAGTTGAAAGAGGTCTATGTTCAGAAAGATATTGCCTACAAAGATGTGACCGAAGCTGCAAGAGCAGCAATGCGCAGAATTGTTGACCAGCTAGAAACAGTTGAAAATCCGCCGGAATCGATTCGGCAAAAGCTCATGGAGCTTGCGCTGGAGCTGCACACGGTCAACGGTAAAAAGCAGTATGGATATCTCAAAAAGCCGCTCAAGGATAAGGTGGATGGAGTCGTGGACGAACTCGAAAAGCTGCCTGAGGTGGCAGCATATTATTCCGTCTGGAATGGTCTGCGCGACACGCTGGAGGGCTACTACAAGAACCGTCCTAGGCAGCACAACCCACTCTCACAGCAGAAAGAATTCCGAGCCATCAAGAATGCCATCATTCAGGAAGCGGAGCGTCTGCGCTGTCAGCTTGAAGAATCTTCTGCGCAGACTTCTGCAAATCCGCTGCTTACAGATGAGCATATTTCGTCCATAACTTCTCAGTTCGCACGGCTTCCGTCCGAATATCTTCTGAATTCAAGCGTCAGATTGTTCCACCAGATGGTGCAAATCTTCCGCGAGAACGCTGCGCCGCCCAGCAATCCAATGGGTATCCGCATGGACTCCAAGCGACGCAAAAAGCTGATGCAAAAGCGGCTGGCAATGGGACATAAGCAGGACGATCATGAGCAGGCACAGGGCTATGAACAAAGTCTGTAAATCCTGAATGTCTTGGGTGTGTAATACAAATGAGGATATGAGTTTACATAACTATTTCCAAGAGCGCAGTCAGAGCTACTTCTGGGGGATTTAGCGGCGCAAAAACTGCGCCGCAGTAAACAAAGAATAGGCTTTTTTCCTGAAATGGAACCCCCTGAAAAATGTCCGAAATTTTCAAAAATTTGCTAGACTTTCTCTCTCTTCTGTGGTAGTTGTTTGTGTTACCAAAACGGAAAGGGGAACACAGATGGCGAAAAAACGGGCAAACGGGGAGGGTAACATCCGTAAACGCAAGGACGGACGCTGGGAAGGGCGCTACACGGCGGGTATCGATCCGGAAACGGGGAAACCAATCGCAAAGAGCGTCCTCGCGCGGACGCGGCGCGAATGCAAGGAAAAGCTCCAGAAAGCGATGGAGGAGCTTGAGAAGATCGATGTGACGAAGCGCCGGGATTACACGGTTGGGGAATGGGTGCAGCTCTGGTACGAGAACTACGCGAAGCCATCCGTCCGAGCGTCCACGGCGGCATACTACAAAAACTACATCGACCAGCATATCGTGCCGTGCATCGGGGACATCAAGCTGACAGCACTTACGACGCTGCAAATCCAGAAATTTTACAATGAAACGAAAGCGCACGGCAGAGTGCAGCGGTACGAAAATATGGGCGATCTGAGTCTCAGCAACAAGACCATCCGAGGGTTGCACACGATGCTGCGGCAATGCTTGGAGCAGGCGGTGACAGAACGGCTGATTCCGTACAATCCCGCAAACGGATGCCGCCTGCCCAAAAAAGAGAAGAAGAAAATGCAGATCATCCCGCCGGAGAAGATTCAGGATTACCTGAAAGCAGCGGAAGAATGCGGCGTCCTGCCGATGTTCTATCTGGAACTCAGCACAGGGCTGCGGCGCGGGGAACTGGTGGCGCTATTATGGAGTGACCTCAACTTGCAAACGAAAACGCTGACCGTGTCCAAATCCGTGTTGCGCGGCAAGGGGGAACTGGTCGTGACAGAACCGAAAACGGAGAATTCCGTCCGGGAGATTTACCTCAGCGACGAAGCAATTCGACTGCTGGTCGAAGACCGCAAGAATCACCCGTTCAGTCCGTATATGTTCCCGTCACCCAAGACTGGTGGAATGTATGGTCCGGACTGCGTTGGAAGGATTCATAAGAAGTTGCTCGAAAAAGCCGGAATTGAGGAGCACGTCAGATTTCATGATCTCAGACACACATTCTCGACGCTGGCAATCCAAAGTGGCATTGACCCGAAAACGGTCGCGGAAATTCTCGGTCATGCTTCGGCAGAATTTTCACTGGACGTGTACACGCACGTCACAGCAGGCATGAAAAAAGAAGCCGCGCAGAAAATCAGCGGCTTCATGGCGAGTGTCGGATAACGGAAAAAATGAACAGAAAAGCGCACGCCGCCTGCCGGAAAAGCTCCGGCAGGCGGCGTTTTCTAGCTTCCGGCGCTTTCCGCTCCGAATTCCCGTTTGGGTCGGGTTTGGGTCAGAGGGAAAAGTCACAGAATTCTCCATCGGAAAAAGTTCTGAAAACGCAGAAAAATCCGGTTGAAATCAGAAGATTTCAGCCGGATTTGGTCGGAGTGTCGGGATTCGAACCCGAGGCCTCTTGGTCCCGAACCAAGCGCGATACCAAACTTCGCCACACCCCGTCAGCTTGGATATTATACGTAGAAAACAGTGATTTGTCAAGAGGGATGCATGAAAATATTTTTTGGCGCATACGCTTGCCAGAGGAGGTGCGTGCGATGAAGGAAAACAGGGGTAAAAACGAAAGGCAAGCGGGAGCCGGGATCTCGCGGCTTTATCTGCTGCTGGCGATGCTGGCGCTTGTGTGGACGCTCAAGACCTGCGTACCGGCGGTTGACGCGGCGATCACGAAAATTGCCGGTGCGGCACAAAAAACAAAGACCGTACAGGCGTTTTCAGCACTGACGGAACGGCTGCGGGAAGGAGAGGCCGTGCAGGAGGCGCTGTCCGGCTCGTTTGAGATTCTGACCGGTGCCGGGGATTGAGCTCCGGCCAGGCTTTTTTATGTTTGCAATTGTCCTTGCGGCGCTTGACCGCAGCGGCTCTGTGCTGCCGATCCTCTGCGCGATGGCGGTACATGAGCTGGCGCACGTTGTCATGATGCTGGCCTGCGGCGGACAGGTGCGGCGACTGACGCTGCGGTTTGCAGATCTTCAGATCGCGGCGTCCGGCCTTGGCTACCGGCAGGAGCTGCTTTCGGCGCTGGCGGGACCGCTGGTCAATTTGATCTGCGGCGCAGCATTTTGTATGCAGCGGCCTTCCTTTGCCGCATACAGTCTGATGCTGGGGATCTATAATCTGCTGCCGGTCTGGCCGCTGGACGGCGGGCGGATGATCCGCTGCGTGCTGCTGGCTCGGCTGCCGATCACACAGGCGGAGCATATTTCGGAGATCGTCAGCTTCGCAGCCTGCGCGGTTCTGCTGCTGATCGGCGTGTTCCTGACTTTTTTCAGGAAGTCAGGACTCTGGCCGCTTGGAACGGCGGCCTATCTGACCGTGCGCCTGCTGATGCTTGCAAGACGTACGGATGCGGTGCAGTGAACAGTGGGGAAACCGGCAAGCTTTTTGTTGCTTTTTCCGGCGCGAACAGGTACAATAGAGTGAATCACAAAAGAGAAGGAAGCTATTCATGACAGATCAGTTCCACAGGATCCTCATGCGCGTCCAGAAGCCGGCACGCTATGTGGGCGGAGAATATAATCAGATCATCAAAGACAAAAAGGACGTCGATGTGCGCGTTGCGTTCTGTTTCCCGGACACCTATGAGATCGGTATGTCCAACATCGGTATGCGGATCCTCTATGGCGTGATGAACGAGATGTCCGGCGTCTGGTGCGAGCGCGTTTTTGCGCCGTGGGGCGATATGGAGGACAAGATGCGCGCGCATGGTCTTCCACTCTGGGCGCTGGAAAGCCACGACGCGGTCAGGGATTTTGATCTGGTCGCGTTCACGCTCGGCTATGAGATGTGCTATTCAAATGTCCTGAATATGCTGGAGCTGGCGCAGATCCCGCTGCTGTCCAAAGACCGCCGCGGACTGGAAAATATCGTTTTTGCCGGCGGCGTCTGTGCGGTCAACCCGGAGCCGCTGGCGGATTTTATTGACTTCTTTTCCGTCGGAGAAGGGGAGGAAAGCACGCCGGAGATCATCGAATGCTACCGCGCCGCAAAAAAGCAGGGGCTGACGAAGCTGGAATTCTTGCATGAGGTCGCGAAAATCGAGGGCGTCTATGTGCCGTCTTTTTACACGCATACCTATCATGAAGACGGAACGCTTGCCGCCATCACGCCAGAACCCGGCGCGCCGGAGCGCGTCAAAAAGCGCATTGTGCAGGATATGAATACGGCATATTTTCCGACGAAGACCATCGTTCCGTCGACCCAGATCGTCCATGACCGCTCGAATCTTGAAATTTTCCGCGGCTGTATCCGCGGCTGCCGGTTCTGTCAGGCCGGGTTCTGCTACCGGCCGATAAGGGCTAAATCGGCAGATGTATTATGTAAACAAGCAATCGAATCCCTCGAAGATTCCGGCAACAGTGAGATCACGCTGGCCAGCCTTTCGACCTCCGATTACCGCGAGCTGGAAGCCCTGGCCGACGGTCTGCTCGACTACTGTGAGCCGCGCAAGATCAATCTCTCGCTGCCGAGCCTGCGCGCGGATAATTTTTCGCGGGAGCTCATGATGCGCATCCAGAAGGTGCGCAAAAGCGGCCTGACGTTCGCACCGGAGGCTGGAACGCAGCGCCTGCGCGACGCGATCAATAAAAACGTAACAGAAGAAGAAATTCTCTCCACCTGCGCCACGGCCTTTTCCGGCGGCTGGAACAGTGTGAAGCTGTATTTCATGCTGGGTCTGCCGACGGAAACGGATGAGGATGTAGTTGGCATTGCGGAGCTGGTCTATAAAATCCTTCAGATATGGCGGGAGAACGGCAGCGGGAAAAAGCGCGGGCTGTCTATCAATCTGGCGACGGCGTATTTTGTCCCGAAGCCCTTCACGCCGTTTCAGTGGGCAGCGCAGATCACGCCGGAGGAATATCTGCGGCGCGTCCATCTGCTGCAGGCAAACCTGCACGCAAAATGCGTCGACTATCGCTATCACGAATCCGACCTCAGCTGTCTGGAAGCCGTCATGGCACGCGGCGACCGCCGCGTCGGACAGGCACTGCTGGAGGCGCACCGGCTCGGGTGCAGGCTCGACGGCTGGGACGAGTATTTTGACTATGAAAAGTGGCTGGAAGCGTTCCGGCGCGCCGGCCTCGACCTGGATTTCTACACGACGCGCGGCTTTTCCGCCGACGAGCTTCTGCCGTGGCAGACCATCGACGTCGGCGTTACGACGAAATACCTGCTGCACGAGCGTGAAAAGGCGCTGCGTTCGGAGGCGACGCCGGACTGCCGCACGCACTGCAACGGCTGCGGTGCGCGGATGCTGAGCGAAAGGAGGCTGTGCGATGAATCGCCTGCTGTTTGAAAAGACCGGCGACGCGGTCTATCTCTCGCATCTGGATCTGATGCGCGTGTTTCAGCGCGCATTCAAGCGCGCGGATATCATGATCTGGCATTCGCAGGGCTTCAGCCCGCGCGCGTATGTCTCCATCGCGCTGCCGCTGCCCGTCGGCTCGGAGAGCGTCTGCGAAATTCTGGACTTTGAAATTCAGGACGGCTCTGTCGACCTTGCAAAGCTCCCGGCCCTGCTGAACCGCACGATGCCCGCAGGCATCCGAGTGCTGGAGGCGTATGAAAGCGCCGTTAAGATCAAGCACCTAACGCGTTTGCGCGCGCAGATCATGCTGGAATATGACCGGGGTGTACCGGAACAGGCCGGGCGGACGATCACGGAGCTGTTTTCGGGCGGCCCCGTGCTTGTCAAAAAGCGTACGAAAAGCGGCGGGGAGGCGGAGCTTGATCTCACGCCCATGATTTTTGGGCTTTCCATGCGAAAAGCGTCCGCGCAGGAGCTGGAGCTGACGGTTCTCGTCTCCGCGCAGAATCCAAGCTGCAACCCGCAGCTGCTGGTCAACGCGATTGAGCGCTATCTGCCGGAGCAGAAGCCGGACTTTGCGCGCATCAAACGGCTGGAAATTTACGACGAACAGGGAAACCCGTTCCGCTGAGGAGGAACAGCTATGCAGGGAAGTGTATCAATTTTGAATGTCAGCCCGGAAGCGGCTGCGATGATCGCCTCCGGCGGGCGGATCTCCACGATGGACGGCACGGCGGGCGAGATTTATGCGAAATCACTGGCCGCCGGGCAGGAAAAGAATGAAAAGCTGATCGGCAAAGTGCTCTCGTCCGGGCATACCTCGGTACTGGAGCATTGTTATGTAAACTTATCGTTTGAAAATGTCTCCGTCCTGGCGGAGCAGTTTCTGATTGAGTTCCGGCTGGCCTCGTTTACGGTCAAATCCCGGCGCTACGTCGATTTTTCCAAGGCCGGATATGTTTCGCCTGCTTTCGCGGACGACGCACAGCGGGTGGTATTTGAAAACACGGCAGCATCGCTGTTCCGTACCTATGACGCGCTGGAGGCTGCGGGCATTCCGAAGGAGGACGCGCGCTTCGTCCTGCCGTACTGCTTTTGCAGCAATTTCTTCTGCTCCATGAATGCACGGGAGCTTGTGCACGTGATGAACGAGCTGACCTATGGACGCGGCAGCCGCATTCCGGAGCTGCGTGCGCTGGGCGAGAGCCTGTTTGCGCAGTGTGAGCGGCAGCTGCCGTTTTTGGCTGTCCGTAAGCCGGAGGCCTATCGTCAGTCGGACGCATTCTGCCCGCGGCAGGCACAGCTGCTTGCGTCGAAAGCACCTGTTACAGTTCTTGCTGCGCCGCAGGATGCAGAAGGGTTGATCTGCGGCGCGTATCAGCTTGCGCGCGGCTATGTGCCGCAGCCGCTGACGGAACCGGAGCAGACGGCGCTGCTCAAATCCCTTTTGGCCCAGCCGCGAAAACGGGAGCTGGAGCAGGCGAGCTATACGCTGCAGTTCGGCGGACTGTCTCTTGCGGCGCTCACGCATCTGACGCGTCACCGGATGCAGGCGCTCTGTGCGCCGGAGCTGCTGAAAACGGCGCGCTATGACCGCTATGTCCTGCCTGAAAGCGTCCGGCAGGCCGGAATGGAGGCGCAGTACCGCGAAGCGTTCCGCTTGGCCGACGAAGCTGCCGCGCAGCTCCGGACAGCGGGGGCAGGGGAGGACGTGCTGTCCTATCTGCTGCTCAGCGGGCAGACTGTCCCGGTGCTGACGACGATGAACGCTGGGGAGCTGTATGTCTTTTTCCGCCTGCGCTGCTGCAATCGCGCCCAGTGGGAGATCCGAGACGCGGCCTGCGCCGCGCTTGCGGCGCTGCGGAAGACCTCGCCGCTCCTGTTCAGTCTCTACGGCCCGACGTGCTTCGTCTCCGGCAAATGTCCGGAGGGAAAAATGACCTGCGGCCAACAGGCTGAAATTCGAAAGAAATTCAGCAAATAGGCAGATACCTCTGAAAAATCTCTTTTCGCTCTATTGAAAATATTTAAAAACCGGCGGGGTCGCTTCCAATTGACCTCAGCCGGTTCTTTTTCTGTCCGGACAAACATACCCTTTGGCAGAGGAGGGGAGAACACATGAAAACAAAATTCTGGAACGGAAGTTTCCTGCGAACAGTTCTGCAATGCCTTGCCATCGCCTGCGCAGCGCTTCTGGCCCTGTCTGCGCTGGGGGCGGGACTCGTGCTCGGCGGTGTGGTCGATCAAAAGCAGATCCCGGCGGCGGCCTGCTGCATCTGCTTTGCGGCGGTTTTTCTCGGAAGCTTTCTGGCTGCGAAGCATACGGCCGGGAAGCGGCTGCCTGCTGCACTTGCGGTTGCGGGCTGCTGCTTTGCGGTCTGCTTTCTGGCGCGGCTGACGGCTTTCGGAAATACGCAGGCACATATGCTGACTCCGGCAGTCTGTATGCTTGCGGCCGCGCTTCTTGCGGGCATTCTGGGCGGTACGCGGAAAAAGAGCGCTCGCCGACGCAGGCGATGAAGGAGTTCCTGCATACGACAAAATGTAAATATAATTTACTATCTGTGCATACTTCGAAGCATTATCTTTCATTTCAAGATTTCGACCCGCACACGCGGATGCGGCACCATATGTTGTGCTTTTTGCAAAAAGTAGTGGATTTCAACGCCGGCGCAGTTCCTTTATTGACATAATATCATTAACATAACTCCTAGTCATAATTTACAAAAATTTCGAAATCACTACTTTTTCCTTGAAATTTTCCGATGTTTGCGCTATAGTAACATCACTTCCTGTGAAACAGGCGGTAGAAATAATTTCGATCGCATAATTTCTTAAGAATTCTGAAGATCATGCGCAACGTTCGATTTTTTCTGATTCTTAAAAATGTGCGACCACGATTTTGATCGATTTCGGAAGGGCCTTCGCATGAGTGACATTATTATGCGATATGAGGATTACCTCATCCACACCAAACACGCGTCTGACAATACCGTCGCGTCCTATATGCGCGATCTGCGTCAGTATGCGTCATATCTCGGCTCCGAAGGCGTCGACGTTCTGGATGCAGATCAGGCGGTCGTGTCCGGCTACATGGGCAGCATGAAGGCAGGCGGCAAGTCCGCCGCCACGATCTCCCGCGCGCTGGCTTCGATCAAAAGCCTGTACATATTTGCGATCCAGATCCACGAGATCGAGGAAAACCCCATACAGAACATCAAGATCGATAAGGCGGAAAAGAAGCTGCCGCAGATCCTGACCGGAAAAGAGGTCGAGCTTCTTTTACAACAGCCCAAGGTTTCGGAAATGAAGGGCTGCCGGGATAAGGCCATGCTTGAGGTTCTGTATGCGACCGGTATCCGGGTCAGCGAACTGATCGGCCTGAACATCGACGACGTCAGCCTCCCCGGAAGCTTCATCCGCTGCGAAAGCGGAGAAAAAATGCGCATTATCCCGATTTATCCCGAAGCGCTTCAGGCGCTGCGCGAATACATCGAAACTGTCCGCCTTAAAATGATCGCCGTCCCGACCGAGCATTCGCTCTTCGTCAACGTATCCGGCGAACGCATGAGCCGCCAGGGCTTCTGGAAGATCATCAAGCATTATCAGGAAAAGGCGCACATCGAAAAGGATATCACGCCGCACACGCTCCGCCACAGCTTTGCGGCCCATCTGCTTGAAAACGGCGCTGATCTGCGCTCCATCCAGCAAATGCTCGGCCACAGCGACATTTCCTCCACGCAGGTCTACACGCAGCTGGTTAAGCAGAACCTGAAGGCAGTCTACAACAAATATCATCCAAAGGCATAGGATTTTCGGCCCCATGAGATCGGCATCTGACTTTTTGCATGAGAGAGGGGAATGAGGGATACCCTTTGGCTGCTCTGGGATAAATCATAACCACCGGCCGTGCCGGTGGTTTGTGCAGGCCCCCTTGGGGCCTATTACTAGCTGAGCCTATAGGCTCGTCGATTTTGTATCGCTTGCGTGGAGTGCCCTGCTGCTATTTGAAATAGCGGTAGGGCATCTCTTTTTACATTTGCGAAACCCATAGATTTCCTCTCTATTGGTTTTAGTAACGTTTCCTCGCTTTGCTCGGATATTTTATTCTGGGCATAGCTAAAGCTTTTTGGAACCACCGGTATTGCCGGTGGTTTTCTTTATACAAAAAAACAGCCGCATTTTTCTGCGGCTGCCTGTGTAACTTTTTTATGAACTCTATTGACATGCGAGGATGACAAGAGTATAATGTGTATTGACAAGGATAATTGTCATAATGCATAGCGAATATGTCGGACGGAGGTGCGGTGTGGTACTGCGAAATCGCTTGAAGGTATTCAGGGCGATCCTGAATGTCAACCAACAGGAAATGGGACGCTTATGCGGCGTATCGCGGCAGACGATCAGCCTGATCGAACGGGGCGATTATTCGCCGTCTGTTACCCTTGCGCTGACGATTGCAAAGGTATGCGGTGTTACCGTAGAAGAGATCTTCTATTTACAGGAGGAAGAAGAAAATGGATAAGAAAGAAATTAAACGGGCAAATCGGAGAGCGTTGCCGAAATTCATCCTTGTGCTTGTCATAGCCATGATCGTTGGCTGGACAGGCGGCTATCTTTCGGGAAAATTTCGGATGGATGCTTTTGCAGAGAGTATAAGAAACACAGGGGCGTTTTTCGGAACGCACATTGCCCCGTGGCTGACGGTAGCCGTCGCGGTCATCGTGCCGGCGATCTGCATCCCGATTTACCGAAGTGCAAAGAAGCTGCTCGGCGCATGGGACGGCGAGGATGAGGACATCTCGGATGAGATTGACAGAAAGCTCTCGACCGTAATTTGGATCTCAAGCGCTTCACTGGTTTTCTCGTATTTTCTCATTGCGGCAGCTTATTCCGGCGGCTTTGCTATGTTCGAAAGCAAGGAAAGAACCATTGTGCTTTTTATCGCCATTGCAGCATTTTTCGCCGTTATGGTCGAGGCGGTTATCATCCAACAGAAGTGTATTGACACTGCAAAGCAGACCAATCCCGAAAAGAAAGCCTCTGTTTACGATATGAGGTTTCAAAAAAAGTGGATGGAGGACTGCGACGAAGCTGAGAAGATCATGATCGGCAAATGCGCGTACAAGGCATATACTGCGACGAACACGGTCTGTACGGCTTTGGCGATCGTGCTTGCAATCTGTGCGCTTGTGTTTGAGATCGGCTTTTTGCCGTCGTTTGCGGTATGCCTTGTATGGATCGTCAATCTGTCGGTGTACTGCAAGGAAGCTATGCGGTATACCAAGGCCGGGAATAAAATCTCCTGAGCATAAATCGGGGGAATATAAAAATGGACAGCCTTTACATTATTTTGCTCGCCTTGCTTCTCCTTGTGATCATTCCCGATATCAGACGTCGAAGGAGACTGGCGGCAGTCAGGCATATTTTGAATCGAAAAAAGCAAAACAAGGAGAATATTGCTATGAAGGAATTGGCACAAAAATTCATCGGTAAGGAATGCTTGGTTTATACTGTTGCAAGCGACAGCAACTTTGTTAACGGCACGATAAAAGAAATAACAGATACCGGGCTTTTGATCGAGAAGGATGGGTATTTGCAGGTCGTCAACCTCGAATATGTTACCCGTATCCGCGAATGGCCGCGCAAGAAAAACGGCAAGAAAAAGGAGATCGTGTTGGATTAACGATTGTGATGATAACGGTTAGGGTGTATCTGAAAAGTCAAAAATAGCGAAACGTACAAGAAAAATACACAAATAAGTGGTAAGACAAGGGCAGAAAGAAGTGACAAACATGAAAGCCCGTCGTTATGAACTTACCGATAAGGAATGGGAACTGATCCGGCCG
>ERZ772876.1824-NODE-1824-length-19811-cov-3.282243_pt1 | contig 19811 bp, 10 predicted proteins | sample MGYA00580584_ERZ772876 | MGnify/ENA primary metagenome ERZ772876 (study PRJEB29015, sample SAMEA2737728) | human gut metagenome | biome: human gut; feature: human-associated habitat; material: faeces | place: China | collected 2012 ... | reverse complement strand
GAATCTGGTAGTATTGACAGGTGCGGGCATGAGTGCCGAAAGTGGAATCAGCACATTTCGTGATGCGGGCGGTTTGTGGGATAAATATCCTGTGGAGCAGGTAGCTACTCCCGAAGGATATCAGCGTGATCCTGCATTGGTGATTAACTTCTATAATGCACGAAGGAAACAATTGCTGGAAGTGAAGCCGAATCGCGGACATGAACTGCTGGCGGAGCTGGAAAAGAATTTCAATGTGACGGTTATCACACAGAATGTAGATAATCTGCACGAACGGGCAGGAAGCAGCCATATCGTTCACTTGCATGGTGAGTTGACAAAGGTCTGTTCCAGCAGAGACCCGTATAACCCTCATTATATAAAGGAACTGAAGCCGGAAGAGTATGAAGTGAAAATGGGGGATAAGGCTGGTGACGGAACTCAGTTGCGTCCTTTTATTGTCTGGTTCGGAGAGGCGGTGCCGGAGATTGAGACAGCTGTCCGATATGTAGAAAAGGCGGATATATTCGTTATCATCGGCACATCGCTCAATGTATATCCTGCGGCAGGTTTGCTGCATTATGTACCGAGAGGAGCAGAGGTGTATCTGATAGACCCGAAGCCGGTGGATACACATACTTCCCGTTCGATACACGTCCTTCGGAAAGGAGCTTCTGAAGGGGTGGAGGAACTGAAACAACTGCTTATTCCAGCTCCGTAGCAAAGATATGACTATTCCGGAGTGTTTCCGAAATCTCGAGTGCGGTGATATTGCTGCACTCGATTCTTAATACCTTCTCCCAGTCCTCGAAATCTACATTCCATCGGGTGATTTGCGGGAACTTTGCCAGGAGACTTCCGATGAGCTTGATGTCGCGTCTCTTCGTGATGGAGGTCCGAAAAATTAGAATCTGATTTTCCATGTCTTTTTAGGTGTTTATTCCTGTGAACGAAATTCACGGATAGTGATATTGAAATGTTGCTTAAAGTTGCGGCTGAGGAGTGATAAACTGCTGAAACCACAGCGACTGGCAATTTCGGTCGCAGACAGTTGCCTGTCATTCTGTAGTAGCAGTGCTGCTTTTTCAATCCGGGTGCGTTTGATATATTCCGTCGGTGTTTCGCCCGTCAGAAACGTGAAAACGCGATGAAAGTGGAAAGGAGAAAAGCACGCGATTCCTGCCATCTTATGCAATGATAGAGGTTGGTCTATGTTTTGATGAATATATTCGGTCACTTTGTCGATCCGTAATTTATATTCCTGCCTATTTATTTCTTTCGTTTCCATTTTAATGCAAAATAAAGAATAATAAGAGCCGGAGAGTTGTCCTATCTTGCCAACTTCTCCGGCACAGATAATGATTATCTTTTTTGTCCTATATAGAATACGTAGCCATAGTAATCTTTATATTTACTATACAGGCTTCGTTCGTACTGCTGACCTTTCATGAAATCCATCGCAGTTTTATTTCCCGCGTGTTCTTTCATGAATGTCTCCCGTACTTCATCTTGTGGGGCAAAATAATGTTCTGTCCAGCAGTTCTCCGGTAGGATGAAATGGGCTGTTGGAGTATATCCGGCCCTTTCCATCTTGTCAATACATGTCGGGATCACGCTGATTTCCGGATAGGCGTCCATCCAGAAGTCTTCTATTTCCGCAGGGCGTTCCGAAGTGAACCAGGATGCTTCGCTCACTGCGATAAAACCGCCTTTTTTCAGGTATTTGCTCCATTCGTTCATCCCACGTTCGAATCCTATATTGTAGATTGCTCCTTCCGACCAGATCAGGTCGAGTTCCTCGTTCTGAAACGGGAGATTGTCCATTGATCCGGTGATTCCTTTTACTCTGTCGGCGCAATTGGCTTTCACCGCATTCTCATTGAATATTTCGATAAAATCGGGAAAGAGGTCTATGCCCGTAATCTGTCCTTTCACGTAGTCAGCCAGAAACAGTGTCTGACCGCCTGTGCCGCAGCCGATATCGGCAATCTTAGCATCATCGGTCAGTTCGTTGATGAAACTTACAGCTTTGCGTGTGGCTTCCGGACTTCCGGGACCTTGACGTTTCAGCAGCTTGAAGTAGTTACATATGAAAGAAAAATCGAAATCATGTATAGATGTATTATTGTTACTCATTGTTTTTAATGTTTTAGGTGTACGTCAAATGGAGGCATACGAGGATGCATAAAACCATTTGAGCCTACAATAGTTGTTATTTTTTAGAAAATAGAAATCAACTCTGACATGAATATGCCGGAGAAAATGTAAGGGATAATCTGTAATGAGAGGAAGACTTACAGATTATTTACAGAACGAGATCCTTGCGGAATGTAAATGTGATTAACATCCAATTATTCTTTTTAGTTTGTGGCAAAGATATGGTTTTAACCTAAAAACACCATTGATTTTTCCTTGAAAAAATACTGTGGGACTGTATTTTAGCAAGAATCGTCAAATGAATAAACTGCATTTCGGCTGGAAGGGTATAAATTAAAGAGATTCTTAACCAATAATTATGTTTTTTTTGTATTTTTGCTACCCGCAATATAATTATGTGTAAAATGTGGCGAAGAACAATAACCTTTCTCTTAAGTCTTTTATCTATGGTGATGGCGGAAGCCACTAATCATTATTTTAAGCATTTGGGAGTATCTGATGGATTATCTCAGGTGTGTATCCCATCAATTTATCAGGATGAGTTAGGGGCAGTCTGGCTGGGAACTACTGAGGGACTGAATAGATACAACGGTAAGGATGTAAAAGTATTCCAGCCTTCGGAAAGTAATCATGGACTGACTAATAATGAGATTAACGAATTATGTGGAGATAAAAACGGAAGAATGTATATTCGTTCGGGAAACGATCTGATTAAACTGGATATTTATACGGAGCAATTCACTTGTTTGCGACAGAAAGGTGTGTATGGACTGTTTTGTAAGAAAGATACACTTTGGGTGAGTTGTGCAGACGGCATTTATTATTATACGGGACAGGGTACAGAGCTGACATTCTTTGCTCGTGTGCAGAAAGGTTTTGTGGGGAGAGCACTCTATGTAGACAAAGAGACTGTATGGGTGGTTACCAGAAAATACTTGGTCGCAATATCACGTGAAGACCCTCTTCGGCAAGAGATTTTACTTACCCTTGATAAGGGCAATTGTATTTTAGGCGATAGTTCCGGAAATATATGGGTGGGAGCTTGGAACGGCTTGTACCGTATTTCTCCCAATCGGGAGACAACCGCTTATGTTAGTCATTCGGGAATGGGTGAATTATCCGATAATCAGGTCCGATGCGTGCTGGAAGATGATTTTAAGCATATTTGGGTAGGTACGTTCAAGGGAATCGATTGTTACGATCCGGTTACTGATACGTGGAGTCATTATACGCGTTATGGAAGTTCTTCAAATTCTTTAAGCCATACTTCTATTCTCTCTCTTCATAAAGATATGCAAGGTAATATTTGGGTCGGGACTTATTATGGAGGAGTGAATGTATTCAATCCCGATAAGAATAATCATAGCTTTTATTGTGCCGAACCTTTACGTGAAGACTGTCTCAGCTTTCCGGTAGTCGGTAAAATGACTGAAGATAGTGCAGGAAATGTGTGGATCTGTACTGAAGGTGGAGGGCTGAATTGTTATCATGGGGATACTGGCGTTTTCTCCCGATATATGTATCATAAAGGAGATCAGGGGACATTAGGGAGTAATAATGTCAAGTCGATCTTTTATAGAAAGGAGAATAATCGATTGTATGCGGGGACTCATTTAGGAGGATTGTTCGTTCTGGATTTAAAATCGAACAAGGGACACACTCTCCATCATGTTACCGGTGACCCTGCTTCGTTGCCTCATGAGATTGTGAACGATATTCAGGAGTATAAGGATGGCATTGCGATGTTGACACAAGGTGGTCCGGTGTTTTTTGATCCGGTGACCGAGAAATTCTCACCGCTTACGGATGATCCGTCTGTCCAGAAATTGATCAGTCGGGAATATGCTTTTGAAACGTTTCTGATCGATAGCCGGCATCGTATGTGGCTTGCTGTTGGTGGCGGAGGGATAGTGTGCGTCAATTTATCTTCTTCAAAAGTGACTCAATATATGGCGGATAGTGAGAAAGACACGTTGACGGTAGGAAGATACAAAACCGTGCATATTTTTGAAGATAATAAAGGAGATATTTATTTTAGTACGATTGGCGCGGGGATATTCAAGTATCAGGAGAAACAGGATACTTTCAAGTCTTACGGAACTACCAATGGAGTACTTCCGAGTAATTATTGTTATTATATCTGCGAGTCTGCCCGGGATAATTGTCTGCTTGTTTTGCATGGGAAAGGGCTTTCTATCTTTGATCGTGAAAAAGAGGTTACAGAAGAGACTTATCACTTGTTTCGTCAGACTTATAATTTGGGGTCCGCTTTATATCGAAGCAAAAATGGGATTATTTATATCAGTGGTACCAATGGATTGGCTATGTTTCAAGAGCGGTCCTTTTATGAATCTCAGGTCAAAAGCTTCTTGAATTTTGATAAATTGTTTATTTTCAATGACGAAATAGCTCCTGGTGATGAGTCCGGCATCCTGACTGAGATATTGGCGAAAACGTCGGATATCTTTTTAAGAAGCTTTAAAATAAAACAACATATGAAAGGAGGGCTTCTGTTGAACAAATTCTTAAAAGGAGCAGGTTTTTATTTGTTACTTTTAATTATAATAGTGACCGTAATCGTTTGTTTGAATATTATCTGGATGGCTTCGATAAGGTGTGGACCCAGACTTCGGGCACTACGGTTACTTACACCAATCTGCCTCCTGGAGACTATACGCTCAAAGTTCGTTCGATGGAAAATAAGGAGAGTTTGAAAGATGCAATCTGCTTGAATATACATGTTTCCGCTCCTTTTTATGCTACCATATGGGCATATCTGTTTTATGTCCTTTGTCTGACTGCATTGATGGTCGCATTTGTTCGTTTTAAAACACGGCAGGCGGCTCTGAGGTCTTCATTGGAGTTTGAGCGAAAAGAAAAAGAGAGGATTGAAGAACTCAATCAAGTAAAATTGCGCTTCTTTACTAATATTTCTCATGAATTTCGTACTCCATTAACGCTTATTCTGGGGCAAATTGAAGTATTGATGCAAATGGATTTGGGCACAACCGTTTATAATCGTATTCAGCGTATATATAAAAACGCCTGGCATATGCGGAATTTGATCTCCGAGTTGCTCGATTTTCGCAAACAGGAGCAGGGTTATTTGAAACTCAGAGTTGAAGAACAGAATTTGGTTACTTTTACTCGTCAGATTTATATGTGTTTTTATGAATATGCACAAAAAAAGGAGATCACATATCGCTTTGATTCTGTAGAGGAAACGATTTCTGTCTGGTTTGATCCAATACAGTTACAGAAAGTGATTTTTAATTTATTGTCGAATGCTTTTAAGTATACATCCAATAAGGGAAATATAACTGTAGAAGTAAGGAAAGTTGCTTCACAGGCCGTAGTTTCAGTGTGTGATACGGGTATTGGGATTCCGGTTGAACATATTTCGAAGATATTCGACCGGTTCTATCAGACGGATAATGCCTCTTCTTCCTCTTCTTTTACTTTGGGGACAGGCATCGGATTGGCGTTGGCAAAAGGAATTATGAATATGCATCATGGAAAGATTGAGGTAGAAAGTACTGTTGGTGAGGGTACTAAGTTTATCTTGTCTCTACCTTTAGGAAACCGACATTTCAGTGATGAAGAGATGGCTGTGACGGAAGGTCGGGAGTCACTGATTATTCCGGAAGCTTCTGTATCTTCTTATGGACAGTTGATGGCGGAAGAGATAAAAGAACCTGAATCGCAGAAAAATATGGATGAAGAAGATAAGCCTACGATTCTTTTGGTAGATGATAATACCGAACTATTGTCCATGCTGGAAGATATATTCTTACCGATGTATAATGTATATACTGCGTGTAATGGACGCGAAGGACTGGAGATGGCGCAACAAATACAACCGGATCTGATAGTAAGTGATGTGATTATGCCTGAGATGTCAGGTAAGGACTTGTGCTATAAAATCAAGACCAATGTAGAACTTTCTCATATTTCTGTCGTTCTGTTGACAGCACAGACTTCTGTGGAATATGTTGTAGAAGGTTTGATGTTCGGAGCGGATGATTATATAACGAAGCCGTTTAATATAAAGGTATTGGTGGCCCGTTGCAATAACTTGATAAAAAACAAGAAACGTCTGATTGCACATTATGCGGGTAAGGTCATTACGGAATCTCCTGTAGCGGAAGCTATTAATGAGAAAGATAAAGAACTGCTGACGAAATGTGTAAATATTGTCAGAGAGAATTTTGAGAACCCTGATTTTGATGTTACTGCGCTTGCTTCAGAATTATGTATGGGACGTAGCAAATTATATATGCAGTTTAAACAAATGACCGGGTTGACTCCGAATGAGTTCATCTTGAAAGTGAAGCTGGATGAAGCTATGTCTTTGCTGACAGAGCATCCGGAACTAAATATAACAGAGATTTCCGTTCGGCTCGGCTTTTCTTCTCCCCGTTATTTCAGCAAATCCTTTAAAGCCTTCTTCGGGATTGCTCCGCAAGGAGTCAGGAGTAGGAAGGAGTAGTTGTTTCATTACCTGACTTCTCAAGTATTAATATCCGGCATATCAGCTATTAATATCCGACAATTCAGTTGTTAATACCTGATATATCAGCTGTTAATACCTGACAAACCAGGTATTAATCCCCCCAATGTCTGCCTATAGGTTGCTATACGTTGGATAACATCATTTGTGCAGAAAAAGAAGGGCGATGTATCCAAATCTTCCATTATAGGTGACCAAATCTTCCATGTGGATGCAGAAATGTTCTTTTTGCAAAATTTGTGTTTATGGATGTCATATAGGTCTCCTATTTTTGCAATGCTTTCATTCTGTTTTAATACATAGAATCAAAGACAATAAAATAAGTATGAAAAACACAATAATTTATCGCATGAAAAGCAGATTAATAACATTACTCTTATTATTGATTACTGTCAGTTCTGTAACGTTTGCTCAAGAAGCAAAGAAGGAAATTCCTTTGAAATATGGAGCTACGAATGAAGGTAAACGGCAAGACCCTGCCATGCAGAAGTTCCGTGACAATCGTTTGGGTGCCTTCATCCACTGGGGACTGTATGCTATCCCCGGGGGAGAGTGGAATGGAAAAGTATATGGCGGAGCTGCCGAATGGCTGAAAAGCTGGGCAAAAGTACCTGCTGATGAATGGCTGAAACTGATGGATCAATGGAACCCTACGAAATTTGATGCGAAGAAATGGGCAAAGATGGCCAAAGAAATGGGTACTAAGTATGTCAAGATTACAACGAAACATCATGAAGGCTTCTGTCTGTGGCCTAGTAAGTATACTAAATATACCGTAGCAAATACCCCATATAAGCGTGATATATTGGGCGAGTTGGTGAAAGCCTATAATGACGAAGGAATTGATGTACACTTCTATTTCTCAGTGATGGACTGGAGTAATCCGGATTATCGTTATGATATAAAATCCAAAGAAGATAGCATCGCCTTCAGCCGTTTCCTTGAATTTACCGACAATCAACTGAAAGAACTGGCAACACGTTACCCGACCGTTAAGGACTTCTGGTTTGATGGTACGTGGGATGCCAGCGTTAAAAAGAATGGTTGGTGGACAGCTCATGCAGAACAAATGTTGAAGGAACTCGTTCCGGGTGTTGCCATCAATAGCCGCTTACGTGCTGATGACAAAGGAAAGCGACATTTTGATAGCAATGGTCGTCTGATGGGTGACTACGAATCCGGCTACGAACGCCGCTTGCCCGATCCGGTGAAAGATCTCAAAGTTACACAGTGGGACTGGGAAGCCTGCATGACTATACCCGAAAATCAATGGGGATATCACAAAGACTGGTCATTGAGCTATGTGAAAACTCCGATTGAAGTCATTGACCGCATTGTACACGCTGTTTCCATGGGTGGAAACATGGTTGTCAACTTCGGGCCTCAGGCAGATGGTGATTTCCGTCCCGAAGAGAAAGCAATGGCTACAGCGATTGGTAAGTGGATGAATCGTTACGGAAAAGCTGTTTATGCTTGCGATTATGCCGGATTTGAAAAACAAGACTGGGGATATTATACACGTGGTAAAAACGATGAAGTTTATATGGTAGTATTCAATCAGCCTTATAGTGAACGGTTGATTGTAAAGACTCCGAAAGGCATTACAGTAGAAAAAGCCACTTTGCTGACTACCGGTGAAGATATCACTGTTGTTGAGACAACCCGCAATGAATATAACGTATCTGTTCCTAAAAAGAATCCGGGTGAACCTTATGTAATTCAGCTTAAAGTTCGTGCAGCTAAAGGAACAAAAAGTATTTATCGAGATGCTTTAACATAAATGATAAAGAAACGATTCTATGAAGTTTAAATATATACTCATTTTATCAGCGCTTATCGGGCAGATTCTTTCACTCTCTGCCCGGGAAGTGACCTCTTTCAATGAAGGATGGCTATTCAAACGCGGGCCTTTTTCACAGGACCCGGTGAAGGTCGCTGCTCAATGGAATGCGGACTGGGAAACTGTAAACTTGCCTCATACCTGGAACGCTAAAGATATGCAGGTAAAAGCTGATGCTTTCTATGAAGGAGTTGGTTATTACAGGAAAACACAATTCTTTGGCAATGAGTTGAAAGGGAAGCGTGTATTTCTTCGCTTTGAAGGTGTGGGCGCCAACACAGAAGTGTATGTCAACGGTAAACTTGTCGGAATGCACCGGGGAGCATACAGCGCCTTTGCTTTTGAAATTGGAACCGCATTGAAACTGGGAGCTGAGAATGAGATAATGGTAAAGGCGGATAATGCTTCACGTTCTGATGTGATTCCGGTAAATCACAATCTTTTTGGGGTTTACGGAGGTATCTATCGTCCGGTATGGCTGATTATTACTGAACAGAATAACATTACAGTTACCGATTGTGCCTCTCCGGGTGTATATATTACTCAAAGGAATGTATCGAAACGCTCTGCCGATATCACAGTGAAAGTGAAGCTGGACAATGGAAGTCTTACTCCTGCTGACTTGGTACTCGAAAATACCATTTATACGCAGAATGGCAAGAAGGTCACTTCCCATCGCCTTCCTTTGGTACTCACTCCGCAGGGAACACAGACTTACATTTCTACCTTCAAACTGAATAAACCGCATCTGTGGCAGGGACGTAAGGACCCTTATTTATATAAGGTTATTTCCCGCTTACTGGCGGACGGAAAAGTAATTGATGAGGTGGTACAGCCATTGGGTGTTCGTAGATATGAGATTGTGCCAGGCAAAGGTTTCTACTTGAATGGTGAGAAATACCCGATGTATGGGGTAACCCGTCATCAGGATTGGTGGGGATTGGGTAGTGCGCTTACCAACAAAGAACATGATTTCGACTTGGCTCAGATTATGGATATCGGAGCGACTACTGTCCGTTTCGCCCACTATCAACAGTCGGATTACCTGTATTCCCGTTGCGATTCTTTGGGATTGGTCATCTGGGCAGAGATTCCTTTTGTGAATCGGGTGACAGGATATGAAGCCGAAAATGCACAGTCTCAGCTTCGTGAACTGATTCGTCAAAGTTTCAATCACCCTTCCATTTATGTATGGGGATTGCACAATGAAGTATACCAGCCCCACGAATATACGGCAGGACTGACACAGACTCTGCATAATCTGGCCAAGACAGAGGATCCTGACCGCTACACTGTATCTGTAAATGGTTATGGCCATGCAGAGCATCCGGTCAATCAAAATGCGGATATTCAGGGAATGAACCGCTACTTCGGATGGTATGAGAAAAAGTTGCAGGATATCGAGCCTTGGGTAAAAGGGCTGGAGGAGAAATACCCGTGGCAGAAACTGATGTTGACGGAATATGGTGCTGATGCAAATCTGGACCATCAGACAGAATATCTGGGTGATGCTCTGAACTGGGGAAAGTCTTTCTATCCGGAAACTTTTCAGACCAAGACGCATGAATACCAATGGAGTGTCATTGCAAAGCATCCCTATATCATCGCTTCTTATCTTTGGAATATGTTTGACTTTGGTGTACCGATGTGGAGCCGTGGCGGTGTACCTGCCCGTAACTTGAAGGGGTTGATCACTTTTGACCGGAAAATCAAAAAGGACTCCTATTACTGGTATAAAGCTAACTGGAGCAAAGATCCCGTACTCTACCTGACCCAGCGTCGCAACATCGACCGCGAACGAAAACATACTTCTGTCACTGTTTATTCTAACATAGGTACACCGCAAGTGTATCTTAATGGAAAAGAACTGACGGGTATACGCCAAGGCTACACGGATGTGCACTATGTCTTGGCTGATGTAACCTTGGAACAAGGTAAGAATACAATTAAAACCGTTGCAACATATAATGGAAAAGAATACACTGACGAGATTGAATGGAACTATACCGGCGAAAAGAAGCGAAGTGCCGATTGGAGTGAAAACAAAGAAGAGCACGCAGGTTGGTAATCGGAGACGTTTCTGTATGTAATCTGAAAAATGTTGAATCTAAAATATAAAAGCCTATGAATGAAATGAGAAAGAATCTCTTTTAAATGGAAAACAAGTATTTATCATTAACTAATCTAATAATTTATGAAAATTGAAAAGTTTTATTTGTTTCTGCTAGCTTGCTTTGTCGCGATAGGAGCATATTCGCAAGATGGGCAACAGAAAATGACTGGTGATGAAAAGAGTCAGCAGCAAAGTGATGCAAAAGTTAAGATTACCGGGCAGGTCTTTGATGAGAGCGGTGAAGGAATACCTGGAGCGAATGTTACTCTTAAAAGTAATCCCACCAGTGGAACTGTCACAGATCTGGATGGTAAGTTTATTTTGATGGCTTCTCCTCAAAAGGATGTGCTGGTAGTCAGCTTTATTGGATATAACACACAAGAATTTCCACTGAAAGGGAAAACAAACGTTACCATCCAACTCTCACAAAACGTAAATGAACTGGATGCGGTGGAAATTGTGGCATTCGGAACACAAAAGAAGGAGAGTGTGATTGGTTCTATCACTACACTTTCGCCAAAGAGCCTGAGAGTGCCGAGCAGTAATATGACAACTGCATTGGCAGGTCAGGTAGCCGGTATTATTTCTTATCAGACATCAGGAGAGCCGGGTGCGGACGATGCTAGCTTTTTTGTACGTGGTATCGCATCTTTCGGATTTAACACCAGTCCTTTGATTCTGATTGATAACATTGAATCTACAAGTACGGACTTAGGGCGTTTGAATCCCGATGATATCGAAAGTTTTTCAATCATGAAAGATGCCATGGCAACGGCCCTTTACGGTTCGAGAGGAGCTAATGGCGTCGTTCTAGTAAAGACAAAAGAGGGAGAGAGAGGAAAAACTAAGTTTGATGTAAGAATAGAGGGAAGTAATTCTCGTCCGACCAGTAATATTGAGTTGGCAGACCCTGTCACTTACATGAAATTGCATAATGAAGCCATCTTAACACGTGATCCTTCCGCCCCTGTCATGTATAGTGATGATAAAATAGACAGAACCGTTCCGGGATCTGGTTCTATCATTTATCCTACAAATGACTGGAGAAGGCAACTAATGAAGAACTCGACCTGGAATGGAAGAGCCAACATGAGCATCAGTGGCGGAGGAAATTCGGCTACGTATTACGTGTCTCTGCGATATACCAAAGACCAGGGTTTGCTCAACGTAGACGGCAAGAACAACTTCAACAACAATATCAATCTTCAGACTTATCAGATGAGGGCTAATGTCAACATCAATGTGACAAAAACGACCCAGGTAAGAGTAAACTTAAGTGGAATCTTTGACACTTATGAAGGTCCTATTTATTCGGGATCGGATATTTATAAGATGGTAATGAAGTCTAATCCTGTACTTTTTCCCGCTGTATATCCTACCGATGAACAACATAAATATATCAAACACATTCTTTTTGGAAACAGCGATGACGGAAGTTATCTTAACCCGTATGCTGAAATGGTAAAAGGATATAAGGAATATGAGAATACGACTCTTCTTGCTACATTAGGTGTTACGCAGGACTTGAACTTTATCACTAAAGGTTTGAAATTTGAAGGTTTCTTCAACGTTTCTCGTAAATCATATTACGGTCAGACCAGACAATATAAGCCATATTACTATGCTTTAAGTTCTTATGATTTCATGACAGAGAAATATTCTATCGAAAACATCAATCCTGACTCCGGAACGGAATACCTTGATTTTAGTCCCGGTGACAAGACTGTCAACAATGTAATGACAATCGAAACGAGAACCAGTTATAATCAGACTTTCGGTGATCATTCCGTAGGTGGTCTTATCGTTACTCAGTATATCGACAGTAAGAATCCAAACTACAAAACTTTGCAGGAGAGCTTGCCTTCAAGAAATATGGGTGTGTCGGGACGTTTTACTTATGCCTATAGTGACCGCTATTTCACGGAGTTCAATTTTGGATACAATGCTTCCGAACGCTTTGATAAGAAACACAGATGGGGATTCTTTCCGTCCGTCGGTGGTGGCTGGATGATTTCGAACGAACCATTCTTCCAACCGCTCAGTTCAAAAATTACGAAATTGAAACTAAGAGCCTCATACGGTTTGGTGGGAAATGATAAGATTGGCAGAGTCGATGAACGTTTCTTATATCTGTCTAATGTGAATATGAATGCAGGTGGAGCATCTTTCGGGTATGAAAACAAATATAGCAGACCGGGCGTAAATGTTTCACGTTATGCTAATCCTGCCATTGGATGGGAAAAATCCCGTAAAGCTAATTTCGCATTGGAAGCTTCTTTCTACGGATTTGACCTGATAGCTGAATATTTCACAGAACATCGTACTGACATATTACAGAAAAGAGCCAGTATTCCAAGCGTAATGGGATATCAGGCAGACGTATATGCTAACATTGGCGAGACCAAAGGACACGGTGTGGATCTTGATTTAAAGTATCAAAAGAACCTTAACAAAAACGCTTTTTTGATAGTACGCGGAAACTTAACCTATGCGCATAGTGAATATCTGAAATATGAAGATAACACGTATGATAAGGAATGGTGGAAATACAAAATAGGCTACTCGCCCAACCAGAAGTGGGGATACATTGCGGAAGGGCTATTTATAGACGATGCGGAAGTGGCCAACTCTCCTGTACAGTTTGGTGATTATAAAGCCGGAGATATCAAATACCGGGATATGAATGGAGATGGAGTAATTAATTCATTGGATCAAGTTCCTATTGGACATCCGACTAGTCCGGAAATCAACTATGGCTTTGGATCAACATTTAGCTATAAAGGTTTTGACATCAATTTCCAGTTCCACGGCTCGGCGCAGTCTTCTTTCTGGATTGATTATGATAAGATGTCTCCATTCTTTAAAGATTCGAAGATGTCTCAGAAAACTAATAATCAACTAGTGAAATTTATTGCAAATAGCTATTGGTCGGAAAGTAACCGCAATCGTTATGCAACATGGCCCAGATTGTCAACCACTTCTGTTGCCAACAATAAAGAACTGAGTACATGGTTCATGAGAGACGGTTCCTTCTTACGACTGAAATTGGTTGAACTGGGATATACAGTACCTCAAAAAATTGTGAGCAAATGGGGTATGTCCAATCTGAGGCTCTATATGTCTTCTACCAATCTTTTTGTTTTGAGTAAGTTCAAGGATTGGGATGTGGAATTGGCAGGTAATGGTCTTAATTATCCGTTACAACGTGTATTCAATATTGGTGTAAATGTAAGTTTCTAAAAAGAATGGTTATGAAAAAAATCAAAATATGTATATTGTCATGTTTGTCGGTGTTTATATTGACATCATGTGAACTGAATATCGTCCCGGATAACATACCGACCATTGAAGACCATGCTTTCGCCTTGAGAAAAGAAGCGGAAAAAGTCTTGTTTACTTGCTACAGGTATATGCCTAGTGACGGAAGTCTCAAAAATAATGTAGCTTTGCTTGGTGCCGGTGATTTTTGTATTTCCGATGTTTTCCGGAGCTATTTGGGAACCAGCGCCTGGTATATAGCCCAAGGATTGCAAAAGTCCGATTCACCATATTGTGCTCAATGGGGACATTTATATGAGGGAATTGCTTATTGTAATATTCTGATTGAGAATATACATACTACACCGGATATGGATGATAGCGAGAAAAACAGATGGATCGGTGAAGTGGAATTTTTGAAAGCTTATTATCATTTCTATCTGATCAGGATGTATGGACCGATTCCTATTATGGATCGATATGTTCCGGTAAGTAGTAGTACGGAGGAAATGCATCCTTATCGGGAGACATTGGACAGTTGTTTCAATTATGTGACAGAAACTTTGGACAAGGTGATTGCTAATCCGGATGTTCCGGCTAAAATAGAGAATGAAGCTGAAGAACTGGGACGAGTGACCGTAGGTATGGCTAAAGCATTGAAAGCGAAAGTTCTGGTAACCGCTGCAAGTCCATTGTTCAATGGAAATATGGATTATGAGGTAATTGCAGATAATAGAGGTGTGAAAATCTTTAATCCGGTTAAAACGGAAGAGGAGAAGAAGCAGAAATGGGTAAAGGCTGCCGAAGCGTGTAAAGAAGCCATTACTTATCTCGAAGATTTGGGATTCGGTTTATATTATTTTGATGATCCCACTGTGGTCATGACAGAGTCCGACAAGCTGATGATGAATTTGCGAGGTGCTGTCACTGAGAAGTGGAACAAAGAAGTGGTATGGGCAAACTCTCAGTCATGGGTCGGTTCGGGTTCTTATGACAACTATCAGATACAGGCAATGCCGCGTGACTTGGTTCCCGGCAGAAATGCTAAGAATGCTACGAACAGAACCAATCTGGGTGTTTCTCTTGGACTGACTAACTCATTTTATACTAAACATGGGGTTCCTATAGAAGAAGATAAGACATGGGATTATGCTAATAGATTTGAAGTGCAGGCTCCCACGCCGGTGGAAGCTGAGCCCGGATATGAGAATACTATTATGCTGAATTATAAAACGGGAACAGTCAAATTGAATCTGGAACGTGAACACAGATATTATGCCAGCTTAGGCTTTGACGGCGGTATTTGGTTCGGACAAGGAAAGACGGGACTTTCGGGCTTGTATTCGGTGAATGCGCGTAAAGGAGGAAATGTGTCTCCCATTCCGGCAGATCACTCTCAGAACCTGACTGGTATTTGGCCTAAGAAAGTGGTTAACTACAAGACGGTCATGTCCGATGCGGCTTCCGGATTTACATCGGTCACTTATCCGTTCCCTGTTATCCGTATGGCTGATTTGTATTTGATGTATGCCGAAGCTTTAAATGAAAAAGGAGAGGATTATGCTACGGTATTGCCATGGATCGATATGGTGAGAGAACGTTCGGGACTTCAAGGCGTAAAAGAAAGTTGGGACCAATATGTAGGAAACAGCAAGTATGCTACTCAGACTGGTCTACGACAAATCATCATGCAGGAGCGTCGTATTGAGTTAGCATTTGAAGGACATTATTTTTGGGATGTCCGTCGGTGGAAAACTGCGACAACAGAATTGACACAGCCATTGACCGGTTGGAAAGTCCGTTATGGAGAAACTGATGTAGATTATTATAGTGAGAACTTAGTGCTTGTCCGGGATTTCACTCCCAAAATGTATTTCTGGCCTATTGATATCGGTGAGTTGAGAAAAGATCCTAACTTAGTTCAAAATTATGGTTGGTAAGTAATTAAAGTGACATTTGATTTATGAAAAAGATAATATACAGTAGCCTTTTAGTACTAGCCATCACATTGCTGCCTAGTGCTTGCGATAACGATAGTGATATGAATTCTCCCCATGGAAGTACGACTCCGCCTGAACAGGTAGTATTGAATGGTGTCAAAAATCTGCCGGGAAAGTCTATAATCTATTTTACACAGCCCAGTGATAAGAATTTTCTTTATATGAAGGCTGTATATATGACAGAGATAGGAGAACGTTCGACCAATGCTTCGTATTTTGCCGACTCTGTAGTGGTGGAAGGATTTGAAAAAGCTGGTGAATATAATGTGAAGTTGTATTCTGTAAGTCCGGGTGAAGCCTATTCTGAACCTCTGGAAGTAAAAATAAATCCGGAAGAGCCGCCTTATATCACTGCTTATAAGGAGATGGAAATAAAACCGGATTTTGCCGGTATCCGGATAAAGACATCCAACACCAGCAATGAGACTCTTACTTTTTATGTGTACCGGAAGGATGCTACTGGAAAATGGACGGAAGCCGGAGCTTTATATACCAAAAAGCAAGAGATTAATGAGCCCATACGTGGTATGGAAGCCGTTCCTTCAGAATTTAGTGTGGTGGTGAAGGATAGGTGGGGACATCTTTCTGAAAGTAAGGAGATATCTCTGACTCCATATTATGAAGAGGAAGTAGATAAGAAAAAAATGGGATACTTGGCCATTGGCGAATACAAAGGTTATCTGGCACCGAATGCTAATACCCCAAAGAATCTGTATGACGGAATTATTGGAAGCAATAATACTTTTATGACCCTCACAACGGCGGGATATGATTTTACCAAGCCGAGTTCGGTGACACTGGACTTAGGGAAGAAGTTTAAGCTCAGCCGTATGATTGTCTATGGAAGAAGAAATGGAACTGATTATTCATCTATATTTGACGGTCTGTATCCGAAAGAAATAGAAATTTGGGGACGAAATGATAATAATGTAACCAAGTTTGATCCGGAAAATGATGAAGGATGGGTACGGTTATATCAAGGAGTATTGCCCAGAGCCGACGGTTCTGTTATTCCGGCGGCTATTGTCCCGTTAACTGATGCTGATAAGGAACTGGCAAGAGACGGCAATGAACTCGAATTTTCCGTAGATCTGGATGCATATAGATATGTGACGTTTGTTTGTATCAAGAATTATAATGTAGGAACATCTCGTATCAATGTGGCAGAACTTACTTTCTTTGGAACACCGGAGGATAAAATAATACAGTAATCGCTATATAAAAGACAAATATTATGAAGAAATTTATATTTATATCAGTCAGCATCTTGATATTTTGTTCCATTATATCTTGCGAGTCAATGGATGCGACTTATAAGGACTTTGTTAAGGATGGTCCAATCATGTATCTTACACGATTATCGAAAGATTCAATAACCGTGCGTAATGGGTGGGAAAGAGTGTTGATTTCATTTCCGATAGTGAAAGACGGGAGATCTACAAAGATTGCTCTTGCATTGAATCAAAGTGATACTGTCAGATATGAGTTGGCCAAAAATAAGAGGACGGATATTCTTTTAGAGAATATGCGGGAGGGGTCTATCATTTTTTCCGCCTGGCTGGAAGATGATGAGTTGAATAAATCATTGGCTACAGACTTTACAGGAACCATTTATGGGACACAGTACCAGAGCTATCTGTTAAATCGTTCCATTGTTTCTAAGAGTATGCAGAGTGGTAATCTGGTCATCAAATATTCCATGTTGCTGGACAGCACATTAGTGGCATCCAGGCTAACTTGGAACAAGGGAGGAGAAGAAACAACAAAAATTTCTTATTATAATAAGGAAGGACAGGACGTTTTAGAAGATTTTACAGGCGATTCTTTTATAATGGAAACCTTGTATGCTCCGCAGGAAAACGTATTGGATAAAATCTGGTCGAAACCTGTTAAATATACGAAGTAGCCTGAGTGGTCGGCCTGATTGTATTTTAAGGATGAGAAGGTGTGTCAAAAGTAACTAAGCTCTCCTCCTTCAAGAAGGGAATTTAGTTACTTTTGACATACCCCCTTATTCTCCAAATGATAAACATGCATATATGAAAATGATACATTATAAAATCATAATTCTATTATTGCTGGCATGGAGTCCTTGGGATTTGGTTTTACCTTGTCCCTCTATTTGTACGTCTGCCTTGCAGAATGATGATTTTGATATTCTAATGAAGAAGATTCGGGATGGGGTTGCAGAAAATCCGAATATTGATAAAGCTCTGGAACTGTATGATGACGTCCAAGGATGTTTTATAGATATAGATTATGCCCGCCGGGATCGTACTAACTGGATGCCACTTATTCATGTGGATCGGTTGTATGACTTTGTATTTGCTTATACTCATCCAAAGAATTCCTATTATCAGAATGAAGATTTGTATCATAAGATAGTAAAGGGCTTGGAGTATTGGCATCATCGTAATCCACATTGTAATAACTGGTGGTATAATCAGATTGCCGAGCCGCAGAAACTCGGTATTCTGCTTATTCAGATGCGTGTTGGTAAAAGGCAGATTCCGGAAGTATTGGAGACAAAGGTCTTGCAACGTATGCGGAAGGACGGCGGACATCCTGCCAGATGGACTGGAGCCAACCGGACGGATATTGCTTTACATTGGATTTATAGAGCTTGCCTTCAGAAGAATGATGTTGACTTGAAAACGGCTGTTGAGAATGTTTATAGTCCTCTATCATATACTGTGAAAGAAGGATTTCAGCATGACAACAGCTATTTTCAGCATGGCGTGCAGCTTTATATCGGTGGTTATGGAGACGAAATACTGAAAGGAGTAACACAGGTAGCTCTATATACTAAAGGAACGAAATATGCATTGGATGATGAGAGAATACAATTTCTGAGGCATTTTATGTGCGGCACTTATTATCAGGTTATACGTGGACAATACATGCTTTTCGATGTATTGGGAAGAGGAGTGAGCCGTAATAATGCTACCCAAAAGAGTCATGCCGCCTTGTTTGCCAAACGAATGCTGGAGCTCGCCCCGGCACATATTGATGAATACAATGCGATTATAGCCAGATTGGAAGGCAAGAAGTCCGCCAACTATGGAATAAAGCCGTTACACACTCATTATTTCAGAGGAGACTATGCTCTTCATGTCCGTCCCCACTATACATTTGACGTTCGTATGGTTTCCAATCGTACCATGCGATGCGAATATGGGAATGGTGAAAATCTGAAAACCTATTTTATGTCCGACGGATGTACAAACATCGTGACCGAAGGGGACGAGTACGCCCGCATCTTTCCGGTATGGAACTGGAATCGTATTCCTGGAGTGACTGCTCCTCAACTGGATACCATTCCACGAACTGTAATTGATTGGCAAACGAAGGGAACTTCCGTATTTGCAGGAGGAGTCTCTGATAGTCTTTATGGCGTATCTGTTTATTCATATCTTGATACCTATGCTGATATAAATACCGCAGCTAAAAAGTCCTGGTTCTTTTTCGATGATGAAATCATTTGTTTGGGAGCGGGGGTTAATTCGACAGCCGGTGTACCGGTATGTACTACTATCAATCAATGTTTGCTTTCGAAAAAGGAGGTCATATTGTCACAAAGTAAGAAGCAGTCGATGGTGAAAGAAGGAGATTTCGTCTATGATTCTCCCGAATGGGTATTGCACAATGGAATTGGTTATGTCTTTCCCGCCGGCGGAAATCTCTTTTTGAGCAAGAAGATACAGACGGGATCGTGGTACAGCATTAATCATACTGAATCTAAAAATGAGCAGCAGCAAGAGGTCTTTACTTTGGGATTTAATCATGGTTGTAATCCTCGGAATGCTACCTATGCCTATATCGTGGTGCCTGGGATTCATTCTGCCCGCAAGATGAATAACTACAGGAAGAGTCCCGTCGAAATTCTGGCGAATACGGATTCTATGCAGATAGTGAGGCATACGAAATTGGGAATATGGCAAATGGTATTTTATA
>ERZ772876.1791-NODE-1791-length-20106-cov-4.659369_pt1 | contig 20106 bp, 19 predicted proteins | sample MGYA00580584_ERZ772876 | MGnify/ENA primary metagenome ERZ772876 (study PRJEB29015, sample SAMEA2737728) | human gut metagenome | biome: human gut; feature: human-associated habitat; material: faeces | place: China | collected 2012 ... | reverse complement strand
CGGGGCAGATGCCGATGGCGTTGCCCATGTTGGATTCCGGATTGTTCACGACCATCGTGCCGGTCTCCTTGATGATCTCCATTTCGGCGGTGTTGACGTGGATGCAGTGGCCGAGGATGGTCTTGGGACCGAGAATGCCGTGATCCTGCAAGCGCTGGACGGGGCGGCGGCCATAGTTCTGGAGGGAGTCGTACACATCGTTCATGCCCTCGGACACGTGGATGTGATAGCCCGTGCGGCCGTTGTTGGCCGCGACCATGCGGTCGAAGGTCTTATCGGAGATCGTGAACAGCGCGTGGCCGCCGAACATTGCCGCGAGCATCGGGTCCTTATTCTTTTCGCATTCGGTGATAAAATCGGCGTTCTCCTGAATGGCCTGTAAGCACTTCTCCTCGCCGTCGCGGTCTGAGACCTCATAGCACAGGCAGGAGCGAAGGCCCAGGCGCTTGCTCTCTTCGGCGATCGTGTGCAGCGTGCCGGGGATCTCACCGTAAGAGGCGTGATGGTCGAAAATGGTCGTCACGCCCTGCTTGATGGAGTCGATGTAAAGCGCGGCGGCGGAGGCGCGCGTGCCGTCCATCATCAGGTGGCGGTCGATGGCCCACCATGTGCCGTCAAGGACTTCATAGAAGTTCGTCGGGTTGTTGCCGACGATGGAAAGGCCGCGGGCGAGGGCAGAGTAGATATGCGTGTGCGCGTTGATGAACGCGGGCATGATGACGCCGCCCTTGGCGTCGATGATCTCGGCACCGGGATACTTGGCGCGAAGCATCGCTTCCTCGCCTACTTCGACGATCTTCGTGCCTTCGAAGGCGACGGCGCCGTGCTCATAATAGCCCTGTGCATCTGCGTTGCGGGTGATGAGACGACCGTTGGTGACAAGTTTCATAAGTTTGCTCCTCCTTTTTCTTTTGCCTTTTCCCCGCCGCGAAAGCGGCACCGCAAGGGGAAAGAAAAAAGCGCTCCTCACACAGACCTTATCATCTCCCAGAAAGGGGAGACCGTACAGCCCGTGCGCGAAGCACTACGTTGCAGCTACCAAACGGTAATTTAGTTTGTAAAAATATTTTACAGGAATCGCGAACAAAATGCACGTTTTTTTCGTCTAAACTGACGTAGAAAATAAAAACGTAATTTTGTGCAATCCGTGGAAAGATAAAAAGATGCCCCGCAGCGGCCGTGTAAGCCCCGTCAAAACCTGCACCATTCTGGACAGGTGGGTCGCCTCTGTCCGGCTTTATTGCTTCCAACGTCCAGCCGCAGACGGCAGCCGGGAGGCCTGCAAACCACCGGAGCGTACCGGCGTCCCTTATGACGAAATGTGGGTTTAAAAAGAACTTATCACGCACCCCGCAGGGCATGTTCAGTTTATCTCAGTTTTCAGAAAAAATCCGTCGCAATCGAAGTTTTACTCTTCGTCGGAAAGGATCTGCTCCATGAAGAGGTCGTAGACCTTGTCAATCTCCTCTTCGTCGTCAATGGTGACAAGGAACTCCTCGCCGTTTTCCATCTGGCTTTTGAGGATCACGAGACCGTATTCCTCTTCGTTTTCCTCGTCCTCGCTGTCCTCTTCGACCACGGGGAAGAAGGCCATATACGTCGTGCCGTTATGCTCGAGTGCGTCGACGTATTCCAGCTCTATATCGTTGCCCTCGTCATCGGTCAGCGTGACGAAATTGGGGCCGAACTCATCGTTCATGGGGGAACACCTCCTGAAAGTTTGTGCTCGCATTATACCGCACCTTGCGGCAAAATGCAAGACAAGATACGTACCACTTGACAGCCGTGCTATACTATATTCTGTATCACTATTGAAAATCAGCTATGCGCGCTTGCGCATATTTCTATCGCAAAGGAGGAGGCGCTTTATGGAAGAAAACCGCGCAGAAAACCAGACGCCCCGAAGACAGCACACCCAGCACCCCACGCATCAGGTACACAAGAAGAAAAAGTCCGGCACGGCGAAAACGGTCATCGGCACCATCTTAGCCATCGGACTCACGACCTGCCTGATGTTTTTCGCCATCTTCATGGTCTACGTGCACACGTCGCTCGATCTGAATGTGGACATCTCGGCCTACACGCTCAAGCAGAGCTCGACAGTCTACTATCAGGATAAAACAAGCGGGGAGTGGGTGGAGCTCACGAAGCTTCACGGTGAAGAGAACCGAACGCTCGTCAGCATCGACGACATCCCCAAGCATGTGCGGGAGGCGCTCATCTCCATTGAGGACGAGCGCTTTGAAAGCCACCACGGCGTTGACTGGAAGAGCACGGCCAAGGCCATTCTCGGCAAGCTTACCGGCACGTCGACCCGCGGCGGCTCGACGATCACCCAGCAGGTCATTAAAAACACGACCGGCGAGAATGAGGTGACCATCAAGCGCAAGGTGGCAGAGATCTTCCGCGCGCTGCGGCTCGAGAAGAACTACTCAAAGGAGGAAATTCTCGAGACGTATTTCAACAAGGTTTATTTTGGTAACGGCTGCTACGGCATCGAGGCCGCGGCGGAGGGCTACTTCGGCAAGACCGTTGGTGAGCTGAGCATCGCCGAGGCGGCGTCTATCGTCGGCATCACGCAGTTCCCCTATAAATACGACCCTGCGCGCGGCGACTGGTACCGCGAGCAGAACAAGGAGCGCCAGCTCACCGTTCTTTATAAGATGCACGAGCTGGGTAAGATCAGCGACGAGGAATACGAGCAGGCGAAAAATGAGCCGCTTGTGTTCACCTGGGATCCTGACTTCGTTCCCTCCGCAAGCGTGGCGAGCCGGGCGGACACCGCGTCGAGCACGACATATGACTCCTACTTTGTCGAGCGTATGTTCAACGACATCGTTGCCGATATGCACGAGCAGCTTGGCTACAACGAAAAAACGGCAAAGGATATGCTCTACACCGGCGGCTACTCGATCTACTGCACGGTCGATCCCGAGATCCAGTCCATCGTGGAGAGCGTTTACGCCGACCGCAATAACCTGAACTATACCTCGTCCAAGGGCCAGCTGCTCCAGTCCGGCGCGACGATCATCGACAACACAACGGGCGACATCGTTGCCGTTGCGGGCCGCGTGGGCGAGCGCGAGGGCCGGTTCCTGCTCGACTATTCGACCGTTGTGCGTCAGTGCGGTTCTGCCATCAAGCCCCTGAGCGTCTATGCGCCCGCGCTGGATGCCGGCGTCATCACGCCCGCGAGCGTCATCGACGACTATCCCGTTGAAATGCTCGGTGGAAGCATTTGGCCGGTGAACGCCTACTCGGGCTACCGCAGCATTATGACGCTGCAAGACGCCATCCGCAATTCGTCCAACCCCACGGCGGTGCGCACGGCCATCAAGCTGACGCTGCCCGCGTCGTATGCGTTTATGACCGAAAACTTAAGCTTCACGACGCTGACGAACGACGATATGACCGCGGCGGGCGCGCTCGCGCTCGGCGGCCTTTCCAAGGGCGTGACGACGCGCGAGATGGCCGCGGCCTACGCAACATTTGCCCGCGGCGGCGTTTACACCACGCCGAGAACGTATACCGAGGTGCTTGACCACAACGGCAACGTCATCCTTGAAAATAAGACCGAGTCCCACGTCGCGATGAACGAGAGCACCGCCTATGCGATGAACGAACTCCTGAAAAACGTCGTGCGCAACGGTACGGGTACGGGCGCGAACTTCTCCGGTATGACCATCGCCGGTAAGACCGGTTCGACCAACAGCAACAACGACCGTTACTTTGTCGGTTACACGCCGTATTATACGGCAGCGGTCTGGGTCGGCTACGACACGCCGACGCGCATCGTGGCGAGCGGCAACCCCGCGGCCACGCTGTGGAAGACGTTTATGAGCAAGGTCCACGCGGGCCTTCCGAACAAGGACTTTGAAGTCAGCAGCGCCGACATGGTCAGCGTGACCGTCTGCACGCAGACGGGACTTCTGGCCTCGTCCGGCTGTCCCTCGCAGACTGTCAAGGTCGCAAAGAGCTATGCGCCCTCGCTGAGCTGCGACGGACACATCAGCGTAACCGTCTGCGCCGATTCCGGCATGCTCGCCTCCGACTACTGCCCGAATGTTACGACGGCCTATGTGCTCGATCTGAGCCAGCCGAACGTCAGCAGCGGTTGGGGCTACAAGCGCGAGCTTCTCACGACGCCGCTGAGCGCCGCGCTTCAGGCAACGTATCAGGCACAGCTCGAAGAAGGGCTCATTTCGTCGATCCCTGCAGGCGAACCGGTGCGCACGAACAGCGGCACAGTGCAGCTATACAGCGATCTGATGTACAGCGGCATGTGCACGACGCACACAACGCCGCTGGAGCCCACGCCGGACCCGGATGCACCGGATGACGGCAGCGGCACGACGCCGGGCGGTGATGCCACCACTGGCGGCGACAGCGGCACACAGACGCCGTCTGACAACACCGGCACGGCGGGAGACAGCGCATCCGGCGATGTCGGAGACAACGGCCAGTTCCTCAACTGGCTGCTCAACAACGGCGGCACAGGCCGGTAAAAAGCAATAAAAAAGAGAACGGTTTTCACCGTTCTCTTTTTTATGCGGCAGCTTCCGCTTTTGCGTTTCGAATCTGCGCGAACAGCAGCAGGAGGAAGGGAAAGAGCACCATCCCTGCCACGCCGAACGTGCAGTAGCCGAGGTACATCGCAAAAAGCGACGCGACCGGCGGCAGCCCCGCCTGCGCGGAGAGAAGCTTGGGCTCGAGCGTGTTGCGCGTGATGAGCGTGCAGAGGTAGAGCGCGAGGAGCACGATGGCCTTGGGCGGGAAGCCGAACAGCAGCGTGAAGACCGCCCACGGCACGAGCGCCGTGCCCGTGCCGAAGACCGGCAGCGCGTCGAGCAGTGTGATGAGAAAGGCGAGCAGCAGGGAATAGCTCTGGCGCATGAGGAGAAAGCCGATAAGAAGCTCTGAAAACGTGATGAGCGACAGCGTTGCCTGCGCGCGCAGCCACCGCGCAAGCGAGCGCATTACGCCGCCGCGAAAGAGCCGCAGCTTTGCCATCGCTTCTTCCGGCACGGCGTGTTCGAGTGCCGCGCAGAGCTCGGGGTACGACGCGGAGGTGAAGAAGATCGCAAGCACGCCCGTCGCGATGGCGAGCACGCCGCCCGGCAGCGCCGCGGCGGCAGAGCCGAGCCACGCCATCGCGCGCGAAGACAGCGAGCGCAGCAGGCTGTCCGCGTCCGTGACGGCCCTGAAAAGCTGCTCGTGCAGATAGCCGCTGAGCCATTCGGGACTCGACGCGCTGAACTGCTCCAATCGGGAGAGCAGATCGTCCGCTGCGGCGGGGATCGCGTCGAAAAACGCGGGCGCGGCGGCGAGCAGCGCGTTCGTCTGAGAAAGCAGCGTAGACCACAGGAGCGACAGCAGCCCGCCGAGCAGAAACAGCAGCGTCAGTGTCAGGATCAGCGCGGAAAAGCCACGTTGAAAGTGAAATTTCCGCCGCAGATACAAAACGACCGGTTCCAGCAGCGCCGCGACGAGCAGCGCGAGCAGAAACGGCAAACACCACGGCAGAACATAGCGAAAGCAGACATAAAAGAGAGATGCACCCATGAAAAGCGCGAGCGATAAAGTGAGGAAGCGTCTCAGCCGTTCTTCATTCAAATTTTGCAGACCTCCCACCGAAAAAAGTGTTGCAATATGCGTTAAGATATGCTAAAATCCTGCCATATAAAGACAGATGACCGCGGAGGAGAAACATTATGGCACCTGCAACGAAATTTTATTTGGTCTCGTCAGAGGCCCTTCCGGAAATTTTTATCAAGGTGGCGGAGGCGAAGCGCATGCTCCAGTCCGGCGAGGTGCGCACCGCGGGCGACGCCGCCCGCACCGTCGGCATCAGCCGCAGCGCATTTTATAAGTACCGCGATGCGGTGCGCCCCTTCAACGACATGAAGACCGGCCGCATCATCACGTTCTACACGATGCTCAAGAACAACCCCGGCGTATTGTCCGACGTCCTTTCTATTTTTGCCGGTTCGGGCGCGAATATTCTGACCATCAACCAGAGTATTCCCACCAACGGCTGTGCCGCGGTGACGATCTCGGCCGAGACGTCCGAAATGCAGGAGTCGATCGAAGAGATGATGGCGCGGGCGCTTGCGCTTGATGGCGTGGTGCGCTTCGATATCCTCGCGGCCTGAGTCACGCGGGCTTGTACAAGTTCATACGATGGATTGGCAGCGGCTGAGATGAGCGCTGTCAATCCATTTTTTGTTGGAAGTGGTTCTTATGAGCCTGATCGTACAGAAATTCGGCGGCAGCTCCGTGCGCGACTATGCGCATCTTCTGCGCATGGCGCGCATCGTCAAATCGCGGGTGGACGAAGGCGACGACGTGGTCGTCGTTCTCTCCGCGCAGGGCGACACGACGGACGGCCTGCTGCAAAAGGCAAAGGAGATCAGCGAGCGGCCTTCGCCGCGCGAGCTCGACATGCTGCTCTCCGCGGGCGAGCAGATGAGCGCCGCGCTCGGCGCGATGACGCTGCGGTCCATCGGCGTGGAGGCGGTATCCCTCTGCGCATGGCAGATCCCCATCGAAACGGACGGTACACATGGGAACGCGGAGATCGAACTGATCGACACTGCGCGTATCCGGAAGGAGCTGGCCGAGGGCCACGTTGTGGTCGCGGCGGGCTTTCAGGGCGTCGACGAGCGGGGCGACGTCACGACGCTCGGACGCGGCGGCTCGGACACGAGTGCAGTGGCGCTCGCCACGGCGCTGAAGGCCGATGGGCTCGTCATCTACACAGACGTGGACGGGATATTTTCCTCTGACCCGCGCATCTGCAAGAACGCTGTGCGGCGCGAGGTGATCTCGTATGACGACATGCTGCTGCTCGCGCAGAAGGGCGCACAGGTGCTTCACGACCGCAGCGTGGCGCTTGCGCAGGCGGGCGGCGTTCCCATCACCGTACGGTCGTGCAGGGAAGGGGGCAATGGCAGCGTCGTTTGTGAAACGGACGAAGATATAAGCATCGTCGGCGTGACGCAGAAAAAGAGCGGGCGGAGCCGCCTTGCGGCCATCACGGCGGTCGGCGGCGCGCTGCCGAGCATCGAGAAAGAGAAGATAGCCGTCACGGCGCTCGAACGGGCGGAGATCACCGTCTTCGCCGTTGCGGCGGGGGAGCGGTTCATGAGCTTTTACGTCCTGCGCGACGACGCAGAGCGCGCCTTGCAGCTCGTGCACGACGCGCTGATCGCCGCGAAAGAATGAAAAAAGACCCGCTGGAGCATCCAACGGGTCTTGCCTTTTGCAAGCTGCTTATTCTTCGGCGTAGCGCTTTTTCGCCTTTTCGATCTTGGTCGAATAGCGGTCCTCTTCAGAGAAGATGCAGCCGCAGTATTTCTGCATGTAGAGGCCCATCCCGCGCGCCTTGGCCTGCCCCTCGCGAAAACCGGGGCGGAAGTCACGGTAGTAGAATTCGACGCCGTACTTCTTGCCCATCGTCTCGCCCACGGACTTTAAGAGCTCGTGGTTCTGATACGGAGAGATGAGCAGGGACGATGTGAACGCGTCGTAGCCGTGGTCGGCGGCGTATTTGGCCGCCGTGCCGAGGCGGATGGTGTAGCAGTGCGCGCAGCGGTGGTCGATATCCGCACTCACGGCGCGGACAAAGTCGCGCAGGCCGTAATCCTCTAAAATATGCACTTCTACATGCTCTTTTTCCCCGTATTCGAGCAGCGTGCGGCGGCGCGCGTCATACTCCGTCCAGGGGTGAATGTTCGGGTTGAACCAGAGTGACGTGGGCTCGATCCCGTCGGCGCGCAGCGTGTCCACGCAGTAGACCGAGCAGGGGGCGCAGCAGGAGTGCAGCAGCAGTTTATCCATCAAAAAAGACCAGCTTTCCTTGTGTCGTTTCTGCCAGCATACCACAAGCGCGCGGCAAAGTCCACGGGAAAAGAAAATTAAGCGAATGGCGCAGGATCGTTCACGATTTATACATTGACTATTCAATCGAATGCGTAGTATAATACATTGATTATTATGAACAAGTATGCCCATGCGGCAAAGGAGAAAATGTATGTGGATCGCGGACGGTTGGGAAGATTATGAGCTGCTGGACTGCGGCGGCGGAGAAAAGCTCGAACGCTGGGGAAAGCAAATTCTGGTGCGGCCTGACCCTCAGGCGATCTGGGAGACGCCGCGCACGAACCGCGGCTGGCGCAACGCGCAGGGCCGCTATTACCGCTCGTCCTCGGGCGGCGGACATTGGGACAAGGAGAAGCTGCCCGAGAGCTGGACGGTAAATTACAAGGATCTCAAATTCCAGGTCAAGCCCATGAATTTTAAGCACACGGGCCTGTTCCCCGAGCAGGCCGTCAACTGGGATTTTGCGCGCGAGAAGATCAAAAACGCGGGCCGGCCCATCCGCGTGCTGAACCTCTTCGCCTACACCGGCGGCGCGACGGTCGCGTGTGCGGCGGCAGGCGCTCAGGTCTGCCACGTGGATGCGGCAAAGGGCATGGTCAACTGGGCGCGCGAGAACGCGCGTGTCAGCGGCCTTTCCGATGCGCCGGTGCGCTGGATCATCGACGACTGCGCGAAATTTGTCGAGCGTGAGATCCGCCGCGGCAAGGTGTATGACGCCATCATCATGGACCCGCCGAGCTACGGCCGCGGCCCCGGAGGAGAGGTCTGGAAGTTGGAGGACAATCTTTTCCCGTTCGTGAAGCTCTGCGCGCAGGTCTTATCGGACAAGCCGCTTTTTGTCATCATCAACTCGTATACGACGGGGCTCGCTCCCTCGGTGCTCGGCTACATGCTGCACCTGCTCGTTGCGGAAAAGTACGGCGGCAAGGTCACGTGGGACGAGCTGGGCCTGCCCGTGACGGAGACGGGGCTCGCGCTGCCCGGCGGCGCGACGGGCCGCTGGTTCTCGGAATAAAGGAATCCGCCGCTTTGCGGCGATGAATCCCCGAAAGGCTCTTTCGGGATAACGATTAAGGAACGCAACTTTTATGGAAATGATCAAGACCCAAGACCTGGCCTTCACCTATCCGGGCACGGAAGACCAGGTGAACACCCGCGCGCTGCGCGGGGTGGATGTGACCATCGAGCGCGGCAGCTTTGTCGTGATCCTCGGCCACAACGGCAGCGGAAAATCGACGCTTGCCAAGACCTTCAACGCAGTCCTGCTGCCAAGCGGCGGCAAGGTCTATGTCGAGGGCATGGACACGATGGACGAATCGCTCCTGCTTGAAATTCGCAGGCGCGTGGGCATGGTGTTCCAGAATCCGGACAACCAGATCGTGGCGAATGTCGTCGAAGAGGATGTCGCGTTCGCTCCCGAGAATTTGGGCGTGCCGAGCGCCGAGATCAGAAAGCGCGTGGACGACGCGCTCGAGGCCGTCGGCATGACGCAGTTTGTCAAGCACGCGCCGCACCTGCTCTCCGGCGGACAGAAGCAGCGCATCGCCATCGCGGGTGTGCTGGCGATGAAACCCGAGTGCATTGTGCTCGACGAGGCGACCGCCATGCTCGACCCCATCGGTCGGCGCGAGGTGCTCGCGGCCGTCGAAAAGCTCAACCGCGAGCAGGGCATCACGGTCGTCCTCATCACCCACCACATGAACGAAGCCGAGCACGCTGACCGCGTGATCGTGATGAACGACGGCCTTGTCGTCATGGACGGCAAGCCGCGCGAGGTCTTCACCCGCAAAAAGGAGCTGGAGAACATCGGCCTTGCCGTGCCGGACACGGTCTCGCTGCTCTTTTCCCTGCGCGAGGCGGGGATGGACGTCCCCGTGGACGCCATCACCGTAGAGGAATGCGCAGACGTCATTGCGAAAAATTTTACCTAAGAGGACTGTAACCTTGGAAGAGATCATTCGTGTAGAAAACCTGACGCACACCTACGGGGAGGGTACGCCCTTTTGCCGCAGTGCGGTGCAGGATATGTCGCTCGCGATCTATCGCGGCGAATTTTTGGGCATCATCGGCCACACGGGCAGCGGCAAGTCGACGCTGATCCAGCACTTGAACGGCCTGCTCAAGCCGACCTCCGGCCGGATACTTCTCGGTGGAGAGGACATCTGGTCGGACCCGAAGAAAATTCGGGACGTAAGATTCCGCGTGGGCCTCGTGTTCCAGTATCCGGAATACCAGCTTTTTGAAGAGACCGTTTACCGCGATATCGCGTTCGGCCCGACGAACATGGGCTTATCCAAAGACGAGATCGACCGCCGCGTGCGCGAATCCGCGCACTTTGCGGGGCTTACCGACGATCTGCTGGAAAAATCGCCGTTCGCCCTCTCCGGCGGACAGAAGCGCCGCGTGGCCATCGCGGGCGTTATTGCGATGGAGCCCGAGGTGCTCGTGCTCGACGAGCCGAGCGCGGGCCTTGACCCGCAGGGCAGGGAAGAGCTGCTTTCAAACATCCGCGAATTCCACCGCGCGCGCGGCACGACCGTCGTGCTCGTGAGCCACAGCATGGAGGAGATCGCGAAAAACGTCGACCGCATCGTTGTCCTGTCGGACAGCCACGTGCTCATGAGCGGCACGCCGCGCGAGGTCTTCGCCCGCGGCGACGAGCTGATGACCGCGGGCCTCGACGTGCCGCAGGTCACGCGCGTCGCGATGGCGCTGCGCGATAAAGGCATTGCCATCAACCCCGCCGTTTACACCGTCGATGAGCTCAGCAAAGAGCTTGTCGCGCTCAAGAGAGGGGGCGGCAAAAAATGCTGAAGGATATCACGCTCGGCCAGTTTTTCCCGGGCGACACGCTCGCCCATAAGCTCGACCCGCGCACAAAGCTCCTCGTCACGGTGCTCTACGTCGTGGCGCTCTTTACGGCGAAGAGCTACATTGCCTACGGCGTTCTCATTCTGACGCTGATTGTCGCCGTGCGCATCTCGCGCGTGGGCGCGAAGGCGCTTTTCAAGGGATTAAAGCCGGTGCTGTTCATTATCGCGTTCACGGCGCTTTTGAACCTCTTTTACACCCCCGGCACGGAGCTGTGCCATTTTTGGATCTTCCGCATCACGATCGAGGGTGTGCGCGCCGCCATCACGATGATGCTGCGCATCACGCTTTTGATCATGGGAACGTTCCTGCTCACGTATACGACCTCTCCCATCCGCCTGACGGACGGTCTGGAGAGCCTGCTGGGCCCGCTCAAGAAGATCAAGGTCCCTGTGCATGAGCTCGCGATGATGATGTCGATCGCGCTTCGCTTCATCCCGACGCTCATCGAAGAGACGGATAAGATCATGTCCGCGCAGAAGGCGCGCGGCGCCGACTTTGAGACCGGAAGCCTTATGCAGCGCGCCAAGGCGCTCGTGCCGCTGCTTGTGCCGCTGTTTGTCAGTGCGTTCCGCCGCGCCGACGAGCTGGCGACGGCCATGGAATGCCGCTGCTACCACGGCGACGAAGGCCGCACGAAGCTCAATGTGCTGCACTACCAGACGCGCGACTATCTGGTGCTCGGCTATTATGCCGTGCTCGTGGCCGCGGTCATCGCGCTGCGATAAGAAGAAAGGACGCTTTTATGCGAAACATCGCCCTCAAGCTCATGTATAACGGCACGGCCTATCACGGCTGGCAGGTGCAGAAGACGGTCTCAAGCGTCTGCGAGACGATGGAAAAGGGCCTCTCGAAGGTCTGCGGCGGGAACGTCAAGCTCGTCGGCTGCGGCCGCACGGACGCGGGCGTGCACGCCGAGCGCTACATCGCCAATTTCCACACAGAGTCGCGCATTCCGGTCGAGCGCTTACCGTTTGCCATCAACACGCACACGCCGGAGGATATCGTCGTGCGCGAGGCGCTTGAGGTGGCGGAGGATTTCAACGCGATCCTCTCGTGTCAAAAAAAGGAATACACCTACCGCATCTATAATTCCCGCATCAAAAACCCGTTCTATGTCAACAGGGCTTACTTTTACCCAAAGCACCTCGACGAAGAGGTGATGGATCGCGCGGCGCGCGCCTTTGAGGGCACGCACGATTTCCGCGCCGTCCGCTCTGTCGGCACGGAGACGAAGACCACCGTGCGCACCGTGCACTACTGCCGCGTGTCGCGCTCGGGTGATCTTTTGGAGCTCAAGGTCTGCGCGGACGGGTTCCTGTATAACATGGTACGGGCGATCACCGGCACGGTGCTCTACGCTGCCGAGGGGAAGCTCACGCCAGAGGACATCCCAGAGATCCTGGCCTCCGGCGACCGCTCGCTCGCCGGCCCCACGGTGCCGCCGGGCGGACTGTACATGACGAGACTTTGGTATGAGGATGAACGGCTCAATGAATGATCTCAAAGAGGAAAAGGGAACACGCGAGGAGTTGAGGCGCTCGCAGGCGGCCCCGCGCCGCTCCGGCGGCGGGCTCAAGCGGGCGCTGATGGTGATTCTGGCGCTTGTGGTCGTGCTGGCCGTGGTCGTCGCCGCGGCGTGGAAGGACCTGAGCAGCCTTGACAGTGTGCGCCGCCTTTTCTCCTACAATAAGGTCACGCAGGATGAGCAGGGCAAGGTGGAGATGTACTCGTTCAGCAACGACCGCAGCAACACCTTTGCGCTGCTCGGCGACCATCTGATCGTCGCTTCGACGACGGGCGTGTCGATCTACAGCAGCAGCGGCAGCGTGGTGGACAGCATGAGTGTGAAGCTCACGAATCCCGCCATCGCTGTCGGCGGCCAGACCGCCGCGGTCTATGATATCGGCGGGCAGACGCTTCTTATTTACTCTGCAAGCGGCCTTGTGCGCGATATGAGCGGCGAGTGCAGCGGCAATATTTTGTCGGTCAGCGTCAATTCCTCGGACTATCTGGCGCTCAACGCTGAAAAGAGCGGCTACAAGTCCGCTGTTACGGTGTACGACGCTTCGGGCGAGAAGACGTTTGCCTTCAACTCCTCGGAGCACTATGTCATCGACGCGGTCGTCATGCGCGACTGCAAGCGCATGGCGGCGGTGACGCTCGGCGAGTCGGACGGCACATTCGCCGACACGGTGAGCATCTATTCCCTCGGCAGCGATAAGGCGGACTCGGTCAACACACTCACGGGCTCGCTCCTGCTATCGCTCGACAGCGTGGCCGGTACGCTCTCGTGCCTGACGGACGAGAGCTTGACGCTCTTTTCATCGGACGGTACGCTTTCCGGCAGCTATCGCTACGAATACCCGTATCTGCGCGGTTCGAGCATGGACGGCGACAACTACGCGGCGCTGCTGCTGAGCCGCTACCGCTCGGGCAGCACCATGAAGCTCGTGACTGTCTCGTCCGACGGTACAGAGATGGCAAGTCTCGACAGCAGTCAGGAGGTTCTGTCCATGTCCGCGGCGGGGAAGTATATCGCCGTGCTGTACAGCGACAGTCTGGTGCTCTACACGCCGCAGCTGCAGGAATACGCGCGGCTGGACGCCACGGAGTACGCGCGCTCTGTCATCATGCGCGAGGATGGTACGGCGGTGCTGATCGGCTCGTCGTCCGCCTGGCTTTATATTCCGTAATTTCTGTAAAACGCTAAAAATGTTACAATTTATGACTTGAAAGGAGCGCGGGAAACGTGAATAATGGTCTTATGATCGATGCAGTCTTCGCGCTCGTGCTCATTTTAAGCGTCGTGTTCGGCGCCAAGCGGGGGCTGTTCCGCAGCTTTATGGCGCTGGCGGCGATCGTGCTCGCGCTGATCGGCGCGTCGCTTCTGACCGACGCTTTGACCGAGCCCGTGACCGACATGCTGATGCCGCGCCTTGAAAAGAGCGTGGAGGAGTGGTTTGATACCGAATCGCAGACACCGCAGGGGGATGTCCCGCAGATCGAGGGGGAGACCCCGGCGGAGAGCGACGCCTCGGGTGAAACGCAAAACGGCGACGCCGCGCAGGACGCGGAAAACGTTTGGCAGGACGATTCGCCGTTCGCGGTGACAGGCCTTCTCAAAAAGCTGCTGCGCTTCGATTTCGACGGCGCGGTGCGTCAGTCGCTTCGAAATGCCGCGCGCGACGCAGCGCTTGCCGCCGTAAGGACGCTGCTCGGCAGCGTGGTGAGGACACTCGTGTTCGTGCTGTGTTTTTTGGTGCTCACGCTGCTGCTCCGCTTAGTGACGGGAGGCATTGACAAGGTGTTAGACTTGCCAGTGCTGAACGCGCTCAACACCATCGGCGGCGGCGCGCTGGGCCTGATCGAGGGCGCACTTTTGCTGTTTCTCGTCTGCGATGTCGCACCGAAGCTCGGCGTCAAGGCCTTTGCCGACTACGAGGACACGTATCTGTTATCGTTTTTTATGAGTCATACTCCGCGCGGGCTTGTCGCCGCGCTGTTACCCTGATCTTTACCCCAAGGAGGAAATACTATGCAGCCGCAACTTTGTTCCAGATGTAAAAAGAATATCGCCGTTGTGTTCATCACCCGTCAGGAAAACGGGCAGAACGTCAACGAAGGACTTTGCCTCAAGTGCGCGAAAAATCTCGGACTGCCGCAGGTGGACGAGATGATGCGCCGTATGGGCATCACGGATGAGGACCTTGACAATATCTCCAATGAAATGATGGGCGCTTTCGGCGGCGCGGAAAACCTCGAAGGTCTGACCGACGCCGACGATCCGGACGCCGATAACGAGGATGAGGACGGCAAGACCGCCACGTTCCCGTTCCTGAGCCGCTTTTTCGGCGGAAATCCCGCTGCGAACGACGCACAAAATGGCAACGAGGCCGAGCAGACGCAGAGCCCGCGCAGCAACAAGAAGGTCGAAAAGGGGAGCAAGCACAAATTCCTCGACTCCTACTGCATCAATCTCTCCCAGCGCGCACGCGACGGCAAGCTCGACGCGGTCATCGGCCGCGAGGAGGAGATCGAACGCGTCATCCAGATTTTGAACCGCCGCCAGAAGAACAACCCCTGCCTGATCGGTGAGCCGGGCGTCGGCAAGACGGCCATTGCCGAGGGCCTCGCCCAGCGCATCGTCGCGGGCGACGTGCCCTTCAAGCTCAGAAGCAAGGAGGTCTATCTTCTTGACCTGACCGCGCTCGTCGCGGGCACGCAGTTCCGCGGCCAGTTCGAGAGCCGCATGAAGGGCCTCATCGAGGAGATCCGCAAGATGGGCAACGTCATCCTTGTCATCGACGAGGTGCACAACATCGTCGGCGCGGGCGACGCCGAGGGCAGCATGAACGCCGCCAACATCTTGAAGCCTGCGCTCTCCCGAGGCGAAATTCAGGTCATCGGCGCGACGACGTTCACCGAGTATCGCAAGCACATTGAAAAGGACACCGCGCTCGAGCGCCGCTTCCAGCCAGTCACGGTCAACGAGCCGAACATGGAGGACACGCTCAAGATTTTGAAGGGCATCGCCCACTACTATGAGCAGTTTCACGGTGTCAAAATTCCCGAGGGCATTCTGCGTCAGGCAGTGCTGCTATCCGAGCGCTACATCACCGACCGTTTCCTGCCCGACAAGGCCATCGACCTCATCGACGAGGCATGCTCGGATCTGAACCTGCACGACAAGAACATCAACCGCCGCATGGAGCTGCACCGCGAGATCGAGGATTACGACAAGGAGTGCGAGCTTTTGCAGGGCGCAGAAGAACCCGACTTTGAGCGTCTGGCCGAGCTCAAGAGCCTTACCATCAAGGCGCAGGAGGAGCTTGACGCGCTCTGCGCGCAGGGTGACCCGCAGCTCACGATGGACAACCTCGCCCGCGTGATCGAGCTCTGGACGAAGATTCCCGCCTCGCGTATCCGTGAAGACGAGTTCCGCCGTCTGAGCGAGCTTGACAAGCGCTTAAAAGAACACATCGTCGGCCAAGATGAGGCCATCGAGGCCGTCGCCGCGGCGATACGCCGCAACCGCGTGGGCATCTCGCCCAAGCACAAGCCGGTGAGCTTCATCTTTGTCGGCCCCACGGGTGTCGGCAAGACCGAGCTTGTCAAGCAGCTGGCGCAGGACCTCTTCAACTCGCCCGATGCGCTGATCCGTTTCGACATGTCCGAGTTTATGGAAAAGCACTCGGTCTCCCGCATCGTCGGCTCGCCCCCGGGCTATGTCGGCTATGATGAAGCCGGCCAGCTGACCGAAAAGATTCGCCGCAAGCCCTACGCCGTCATCCTTTTCGACGAGATCGAAAAGGCGCATCCCGACGTGATGAACGTCCTGCTGCAAATTCTCGACGACGGCGAGATCACCGACTCCCACGGCCGCAAGGTCAACTTTGAAAACACCGTCATCGTGATGACGTCCAACGCGGGCAGCGAGCGCAAGGAGGGCACTGTCGGCTTCGGCCACACGGTGAACGAGCAGAACCGCGACCGCGCTATGAAGGCGCTCGGCGAGTTCCTGCGCCCCGAATTCCTGAACCGTGTGGACGAGGTCATCTGCTTCAACCGCCTTGACGAGAAGAACTTCGCCGGCATCGCCCGCATCATGCTCGATGAGCTGCAAAAGAGCCTTGAGGACAAGGGCCTGCACTTTACGTGGGACGAGGATGTTGAGGACTACCTCGTCAAGAAGTCCTACTCCGCGACCTACGGCGCGCGCAATCTGCGCCGCACCATTCAGAAAGAGCTCGAAGACGTCATGGCCGCGCAGATCATCGACTCCTACGAGCACCCCGTCACGCAGATCCATGCGTCGATGGAGGACGGCAAGCTCGTCGTCCGCAGCCTGTAAAAGAAAGGGGAGGGAGACCATGTTCCATCTGTTCCGCAAAGACATTGAAAAGCACTGCGCCTACTGCAAGAGCGGATCTGTCATCAACGAAGGGCAGGTCATCTGCTCCCGCCGCGGCGTGGTCGACTCTGCCGACCACTGCCGCCATTTCTGCTACGATCCGCTCAAGCGTGTGCCGCCCCGTCCCGCCACGCTGAACGACAAGTACACGTCCGAGGATTTTTCCCTGTAAGGCCGGGCAGCGCCCCGAACAATAAAGAAAGAAGGCCGATTCCCATGAACGTTTCTCAGGTTTACGCAGTCTATTTCAGCGCCACCGGCAACACCAGAAAGGTGACCACCACGCTTGCCAACGCGCTTGCCGTCAGCTTTGACGTGCCGCTCGAGGTACGCGATTTCACGCTGCCCGCCGCGCGCGAGGAAAACTATGAGTTTGCCGTGGGCGACCTTGTCGTATTCGGTATGCCGACCTATGCAGGCAAGCTTCCGAATAAGCTGCTCGAGTTTGTGAAGTCCGGCTTTCACGGAAACGGCGCGCTGGCTGTGCCGGTCGTGACGTTCGGCAACCGCAGCTTTGATAATGCCCTTGCCGAGCTCTGCGCCTGCCTGGAAGGGGACGGCTTCCACACCATCGGCGCGGGCGCCTTTGCCTGCCGCCACGCCTTTACCGACGCGCTTGCCAACGGCAGACCCGATTCCGACGATATGGCGGAGCTTGCCAAGCTCGGCTCCGCGGTCGTGGGCCGCATCGTGCGGATGACCGAGTATCCCGCGCCCGTCACGGTCGACGGTGACGCCGACGCGCCGTATTACCGCCCGCTGGGCCTCGATGGCGAACCGAAGGTGTTTCTGAAGGCGAAGCCCAAGACCGACCTCGACAAGTGTATCCACTGCGGCGTGTGCGCCTCCCTCTGCCCGATGGGCTCGATCAATCCCGATGATGTCACCGAGGTCGTGGGCGTGTGCATCAAATGCCACTCCTGCGTGCGCAACTGCCCGATGGGTGCGAAGTATTTCGACGATCCCGCGTTCCTCTCGCACCGCGCGATGCTCGAACGCGACTACACGCGCAGAGCGGAGGACAAGATCTTCACGGCGTAAGAAAGTACATAAAAAGGCTCTGTTTGGGTTCTCCCAAACAGAGCCTTTCTTTATTTTGCTGTCAGCTGAGGTGGACAAGGGTCGTGCCAAGCTTTTCGGTGAAGCCCAGCGCGCGGTACATTCCCTCGTCGCACAAAGCACAGGTAACGGCAAGACTGGCAAGGTGATTTGCCCTACCGTATTCCTGCGCCGCAGACGCGAGCTGCCGCGCGGCGCCTTGCTTTCGGAACACCGGTTCGACGAAGAAATCCTCAAAGACACCGATGTCCGCACATGCGAATGTCGAAAATACGCGGCTCACGCTGCACATTCCGACCATGCGTGTTTTGCGGTAGGCGGCAAAGAAGGTGATGCGTTCCTCTTGAATGGCCTGCAAAAGCTGCGCTTGCTTTCTCTCGTCGAGCGGCGTTTCACCGATCTCAGCGAGATAGCCGTTTTCGAGTTTCCAAAGCTGCCAGTCGTCCGCACCGGGGACGAACTGACGGACGGTGATGGGGGCGTATTCCTCCGGCGGGCGCAGCATCAGCGGTATGTTCCACTCGTCGCAGCCGTTCGGCAGAAAGCCAAGTCTGCCCCAGAAGCGCTCGCGCGGCGCGGTGTCGCAGTTGAGCTCAAAGTAGCTTGCCCTGCGTTCGCGCGCCCAAGAGAGCAGCACCTCACCGCAGGCGTGACCTGTACTGCTTCCGCGAAATTCCGGGTAGACGCAGAACTCCATGATGAAGCACTTGCCGTCCTCTGAACCATAGATGACCGGCATCGTAAAACCGATATCCTGCCCGCCGCGCTCGAAAAAGAGAAAGTGCAGGCGGTTTTCCTGCCGCCTGTGCAGTGTCTTAAGCTGCGAGAGGTACTCATCGCTGAGAAAATAGGCGAGATCCTCGGCCTGCTCAATCTCGGGAAAGATATCGCGCCGGTGATAGAGATGCAGTTTCTCGAAAAAGCGTGCGATCTCACTGCCTGTGATGGCCTCACGAATGAAAATAAGATGTTTCATTGTCGTCCTCCAAAGTAAAATTTCGGAGGGTCAGGAAGTGTGGACCCTCCATACACGCTGCATCATCATAACAGATCAGTCCTTTCTTCCTGAATTTGCCGCGGTACGCGGCTGAAGAGAGCATAGCATATTTTTTTGCAAAAGGGAAGCGCGCAAACGGACGTTTCCGCATAAGCTGAAAACGAAAAGATTGATTTTGGAGGGAACGCTATGCAACCGTTGTACTTTTTCCTCGGCGCAAACAGTGAAGAGGGCTTTTTCTCGCTCTATGACCAGCTTTTGGGCGGTCGGCTCGACGATCTGATGATTCTGAAAGGCGGCCCGGGCTGCGGCAAGTCGACCTTCATGCGCCGCATGGGCGCGGCGATGGAGCGCGCGGGCGAGCGCATCGTATACATCAACTGCTCGGGTGACCCCGATTCGCTCGACGGCGCGATCTTTCTGGACCGAAACGCTGCTATCGTGGACGGTACCAGCCCGCATGTGCTCGAGCCGACCTACGCGGTCGCGAGCGAGCGCTATGTCGACCTGACACGCTTCTACGATGTGGACGCGGCTAAGGCACGCCGCGCGGAGATCGTCGCGCTGAGCGACGAATATCGCGCACACTACCGCAGCGCCTATCGCATCCTGCGCGCGATGGGCGAGGTGGAGAGCGAGCGCCGCGTGGCAATGCACGCGCAGATGGATTTTTCGAAGCTCCGCCGCCGCACCGACGGCATCCTCGCACGCGAGCTGCGCAGTGAGGGAGGCGGCAGCGGGCGCGTCGACCGCGCGTTTTTGGGCGGTGTGACGCATCGGGGCGAGATTTGCCGGTTCGACACCGTCGAAGCCCTCTGCCCGCGCATCTATACCATCATCGACAGTGCGGGGCTGGGAAACGAAATGCTTGAGACCGTCGTGCAGGCGGCACAGGCGAAGCATTTCGACATCATCGCCTGCCCGAATCCAGACCGGCCGCGGGAGCTCCATCACGTATTGATCCCGGAAAAAGGGCTGGCGTTTATCACAACGAACGCGCGCAACCCGTACGACGGGAAGCCCTACCGCCGCCTGCGTCTCGACGCGATGGCGGAGGAGAAGCTCACGCGCGCGCAGAAGGCGAAGCTGCGCTTCACCCGCCGCGTGGAGGCGTCACTTTTAGATGAGGCTGTGGGCGCGCTGTCGAATGCCAAGAAAGCGCACGACGCGCTGGAATCCGCATATCATCCCTGCGTGGATTTCGAGGGGGGCACTGCGCTCGCAGAGAAAGAAATTAAAAGACTATTAAAGCAATAGCGCTTTACAGATTCTTGCTGCCTGAAGGCAGCAATGGGATTCCCTGCGCGGCGCAGGGTGCGGCAAAGGGGACCATTCTCTCACGTGAGAGAATGGCCCCCTTTAGATCCCCCAAGAGAACGCAAGG
>ERZ772876.1758-NODE-1758-length-20401-cov-4.956748_pt1 | contig 20401 bp, 18 predicted proteins | sample MGYA00580584_ERZ772876 | MGnify/ENA primary metagenome ERZ772876 (study PRJEB29015, sample SAMEA2737728) | human gut metagenome | biome: human gut; feature: human-associated habitat; material: faeces | place: China | collected 2012 ... | reverse complement strand
GCGCGTCCTCGCTCAGGAAGGTCTTGGCCACGATGGGCTCTTCATAAATGTCGGTTCCAAAATCAATGCTCAAGCGCTCACGCTCCTTTTTGTGCTTTGCGAAGGAATAATCAGTACCTGATCACAAAATAAATCACATACAGCCAGCTCAAAAGGCCGTGTACAATCGCCCAACCAACGCTGTGCCATGTCGTATAGGAGATGACCATTGCAAGGCAGGTTCCAAAGGTAATGCCCTTTTTAGCAGCCTCTTTTGTATTTTCGTTCATTTATCGTTTCTCCTATTTTACCATTTTTTTAAGGCTCTGGCGCACGATCTCTTCAAGCGGTAAGTTTTCCACGTCCACGCCCTTCATCGCGACCGCGATGTCCTGCTGCGTGTAGCCGAGCACCGCGAGCGCGGCGGCGGCCTCGACGGCCTTGCTCTTCTCACCCGCAACGATGCCGGGGGCCGTGGGCATACCGATCTCCTGCTGTTCTTTGGCAAGCTTGTCCTTGAGCTCTAAAATGATGCGTTGAGCGATCTTCTTGCCGATGCCCGGCGCGGCGATGAGCGCCTTTTCATCGCCCGTGATAACGGCCATCGCAAGCCCCTGCGGCGTGCAGACCGAAAGTATCGCGAGCGCCGCCTTCGGCCCCACGCCCGAGACGCCGATGAGCTGCTTGAAGCTCCCGAGTTCGCCCTGCGTGGCAAAGCCGTAGAGGTCGAAGATGCCTTCGCCCACGTGCAAATAGGTGTAAAGCTTGCCCGCTTTACCGATTTGAAGCTGTGAGATCGTCGTGCTGGTGGTCTTGCAGGCGTAGCCCACGCCGCCGCAGTCGATCACGGCGAGGTACGACTCCACATGCGCGACCGTTCCGCTGACATAATAAAACATAAACTGCCTCTCTCCTGCTTAAATGGTCTGCTTGACGTCGTTCCCGCCCACGCGGCTCAGGAGCGACGTGGCGCTGCGCGCGTGGCAGATGGCAATGGCCAGCGCGTCGGCCGCATCGTCGGGCCGCGGCACAGCCTTGAGCTTTAAGAGCCGCTTGACCATGTCCATGACCTGTTTCTTTTCAGCAAGGCCATAGCCGACGACGGCCTGCTTGACCTGCATGGGTGTGTATTCGTAGAGCGGCACGCCGCTCTTTTCCGCGGTACACAGAATGATGCCGCGGCCGTGCGCCACGGCGATGCCGGTCGTGATGTTGTTCGAAAAGAACAGTTCTTCGACCGCGATGGCATCGGGCTTTAACTGCGCGATGAGCGCTTCCGTGTCCTGCTCGATCTGCACAAGGCGGCGCGCCAGCGGCAGTCCCGCGGGCGTGGTGATCGCGCCGTAATTCAATAGCTGCGTTCTGCCGCGGTCTGCTTCGATCAGGCCAAAGCCCACGATGGCGATGCCCGGATCGATGCCGAGAATGCGCACGCGCATCACCTCCCACGATACTTATTTAGAAATTATATCAAACATCTGTCCGAAATGCAACGAGAAATCACAGCATGAAAAAGACCGCTCAAAGAGCGGCCTTCCAATTTTCTTTTCATGCCCGCGGATGCGCCTTCTGATAGACGTCCTTGAGGTGCTTTTTGACGACATGCGTGTAGATCTGCGTCGAGGAAATGTCTGCGTGGCCCAGCATCTCCTGAATGGAGCGCAGGTCCGCACCGTTTTCGAGCAGGTGCACGGCGAACGAGTGGCGCAGCGTATGCGGCGTGATGTCCTTTGAGATGCCGGCGGTCTCCTGATAGTGCTTGACGATCTTCCAGAATCCCTGGCGGCTCATGCGCTCGCCGTTCATGTTGACGAACAGCGCCGTTTCCTCCGGATCAGCCAAAAGCTGCGGGCGCACCTCCTTCATGTAGTGCGAGAGCGCCTTGACGGCGGCGGGATAGAGCGGGATAATGCGCTCCTTGCCCTTGCTCTGCGCGCGGATGAAGCTCGCGCTCAGGCTCACGTCCTCTTCATTGAGCGAAATGAGCTCGGAGACGCGGATGCCCGTGGCGTACAGCAGTTCGAGCATCGCGTGGTCGCGGTAGCCCTTAGCGTCCACGCACTGGGGCTGGTCAAGGAAGAGCTCGACCTCTTTGCCCGTGAGGATCTCGGGGAACTTGTGCTCCACCTTCACCGCGGCAACGCCCTTGGCCGGGTTCGCGCTGACCTCTCCGGTCATCTGGAGGTAGGTGTAGAGCGACTTGATCGACGCGATGGAGCGCGTGATCGTCGCGGCGGACTTGCCCTTGCCGCCCATCCAGGCGACATAGCCGCTGATGACCTCCTGCGTCACCTGCGGCAGCGGCATGGGGTGGAACTCGTCCAAATACACGGCGAACTGGTGCAGATCGCGCATATAGGAGCTGAGCGTATTCTGGGAGGCGTGCTTTTCCGTGGCCAGATATTCTTCGTATTGCGCCAAAAGGTCGGCCATGATCGCACCCCTCCTTCCTAAAAAACAGCTCAAGACGACGCCAGCAGCAAAAACTGCGGCACGAGCCACAGCTCCAGCAGAGCGGCAAACAACAAACACACACAACAAATGCCAAAGCGGTACCAGTACGCGCTCCCGTAGCTGACTGCGCGTCCCCGTCCCCCGCCGCCAAGCGAAAGCGACAGCAGCACGCGGGACTTGTCAAGCGACGCGTTCCCGAGCAGCAGCGTGCACGGCAGCACCGCCAGAAGCCGGATGCCGAACAGCGCCAGCAGCAACGGAAAGCTCCCCCGCCCGAGCGAGAGCGCAAAGCAGAACAGCGAGTACGATAGAAGAAACCCCTGGCACGCACACACGAGCGGTACCGCCACAATGCCGATGGACGCAAAGCCCAGCAAAAACACGATACCCGGCGCGCGGAAATAGCACAACAGCGTTTCGCCCAGCGCCCGTACCGAAAACGGCCTGTTCACGCCGCCCGATAAAAACGCGTCGAAATACTGTTTCAGCTCGCCGCCCGCGCTCTGCAGCGACCGGAGCGCAAACACGTACCCAAGGATCACACCCAACACAATAAACGCCGATAACACCAGCATCGGCACAGGCACGCGCTGCGGCAGCGCGCCGCGGCGGTCTCTTCTGTTCGTTCGACTCAGCAAGTATGTCACCCCTCGTGAAGGGAAGCGGCATTCTGCCCGCGGAGCAAAACGATAGAACGCACCTATAAATATAGGCCGTTTGCACTCTTTTCGCAAGCGGAATTGCCAACTTTTCCCATTTTTGTTAATTATGTCAAAATATTATGTAAAGTGTATTATGTAAACTATTGAAACAAATTGAAAAAGCGGTGGCATTTTACCAAGATATGGGGTGGTTTTCGTACCCGTTCCCCATATCTGGAAGCAGTTCTCCGCTTCACCACCCAAGTCAGAAAAAGTCATATTTTCCCGTCGCTCTTGCTCCATTTGTGCAAGTTGTTACAGCTTTTCGCGCCGCATTTCCTCCACCGCTGATCAAAAACGTGTGAATACGCCTATTGCTTTATGTTCACCTGCGCTTGCGGCGAGCGCGTGCCTTGGCGCCTCTCCCCTTTTTCCCGTTTCTTTGTAGCAGGAGCGGCGCCACCGCGCCGACCGCCATCGCCGCCGCCAGCTCGAGCGACCGCTCCGGCGTCAACCCATCATAAACAAAAAAGCCGATCACCTGCATCGTGACCCACGCGCTCGCCGCGCAGCCCGCCGTCATCATCGCACGCTTGCTCGTCTTCCTCGCTCCGATCATGCAGCCCAAAAACGCCGCGACCGCCGCGCAGACCAGCACCGCGCCGTTCGCCATCTCCTCGCTGATCGCACCGCGCAGTATCAGCGCCGATGCCAGCATCAAAAGCACCAGCTCCGTGCCGCAGCACACAAGCGTACCCAGCGCGCATTTTTTCGCGTACCACGCGGTGTTCACCGTCTTTTCCACGCAAAAACCTCCCCTGCATTCGCCTACATGAGCGTATGTCAGGGGAGGTTTGTTTATGCTATGCAGTTGTCGATCTTACTTGATCTCAGGATCGTAAGAGGGCTTATCCTCGGCCTTTTCAGCCTTTTCCGCCTTGTCCTCAATCGGCAGGGCCACCGTCTTGGCCTCTTCCTCGGTCTGAGGCTTTTCCTCAGCCTTCTTCTCTGCCTTGTCAGCCTTCTTGGCCTTGGGCGCAGCCGCCTGCTCCATCGACTCCGCAGACTGGATGCCCCACTTGGCGACCTCGATGCGGACGCGGTCCTCAGAGGTCTCGAACACGACCGTCGCGTCGTTCACCTGAACGATGCGGCCGACCAGACCGCCGATGGTGGTGATGCGTTCGCCCTTCTTGAGACTGTTGCGCATCGTTTCCGCCTGCTTCTTGCGCTTGTTTTCCGGACGAATGATGAGGAAGTAGAACACCGCGATCATTGCGACCAGTAAAATCATGCTATCCATAGTACAAGTTCCTTTCCAAAACAAAAGATATTGGTATTATAACGGATATTTCACTATTGTGCAAGGGGTTTATCCAAAGAATCAAACTCTTTCCGACAGCTTCGTGCTGTACTCCGCTCGGAAAGCCGCAAACTCTCCCGCGTCGAGCGCGTCGCGGATGCGCTGCGTCAGCTTGTTGTAGAAATACAGATTGTGCATCACCGCAAGACGCAGGGCCAGGATCTCCTCCGCTTTAAAGAGGTGGCGCAGGTACGCACGTGAGAAATTCCGGCACGTCGGGCAGTCGCACTGCTCGTCGATCGGCCGCTCGTCGAGCTTGTACTTCTCGTTTTTGAGGTTGATCGAGCCGCTCCACGTGAAGAGCTTGCCGTGGCGTGCGTTGCGCGCCGGCATCACACAGTCAAAAAAGTCCACGCCGCGCGCCACGCTCTCGATGATGTTCGACGGCGTACCGACGCCCATGAGATAGCGCGGCTTATCCTGCGGCATATAGGGCTCGACCGCGTCGATGATGTCGTACATTGTCTGCGTCGGCTCGCCGACCGCGAGGCCGCCGATGGCGTAGCCGTCACAGTCGAGCTTTGCGATCTCTCTCATGTGCCAGATGCGAAGATCTTCGAACGTCGCACCCTGATTGATGCCAAATAACATCTGCTGCGGGTTGACCGTATCTGACAAGGTATTCAGCTTGTCATGCTCGATCTTGCAGCGCTCCAGCCAGCGCAGCGTGCGCTCACAGGATGCCTTCGCGTACTCGTAGCGTGCCGGGTTTTCCACGCACTCGTCGAAGGCCATCGCAATGTCGCTGCCGAGATTCGACTGAATGCGCATGCTCTCCTCCGGCCCCATGAAGATGCGCCGGCCGTCGAGGTGTGAGGCGAATGTCACGCCCTCTTCTTTGATTTTGCGCAGGCCCGCAAGGGAAAATACTTGAAACCCGCCGCTGTCGGTCAGGATAGGGCCGTCCCAGTGCATAAACTTGTGGAGGCCGCCCATTTGGCGCACCACATCGTCGCCGGGGCGCAGATGCAGGTGGTACGTGTTGGAAAGCTCGATCTGACAGCCGAGGTCTTTTAAGTCCAGCGCGCTCACGCCGCCCTTAATGGCCGCCTGCGTGCCGACGTTCATAAAAACCGGCGTCTGCACTTCCCCGCCGTGCGCGCATTTGAACTTACCGCGCCGAGCCTTGCCCTCGTATTTAATCACTTTGAACATAGTCTTCCCCCGTTTCAGGAAACGAACATAGCGTCGCCAAAACTAAAAAATCTATAACGTTCTTTTACCGCCTCTTCGTAGGCATGCAGTACGTGCTCACGGCCCGCGAGCGCCGAGACCAGCATGATGAGCGTGGACTGCGGCAGGTGGAAATTCGTCACGAGCGCATCCATCACCTTGAAGCGGTAGCCCGGGTAGATGTAGATGCTTGTCCAGCCTGCGGACGGCTCCATGTGTCCGTCCTCCTGTGCCCAGCTCTCGAGCGTGCGGCACGACGTTGTACCGACGCAGATCACGCGTCCGCCGCGCGCCTTCGTCTCGTTGATAAGCGTCGCCGTCTCAGGCGGGATAACGCAGTATTCGCTGTGCATATCATGCTGCTCGATGTCGTCCTCCTTGACAGGACGGAACGTACCGAGGCCGACATGCAGCGTCACATAGCCGATGTTCACGCCCTTTGCCTGAATTTTTTCCAGCAGCTCCGGCGTGAAGTGCAGGCCCGCCGTCGGCGCGGCGGCGCTGCCGTTGACCTTGGAATAGACGGTCTGGTAGCGCTCCTGATCCTGCAATTCCTCCTTGATGTAAGGCGGCAGCGGCATCTTGCCAAGGTGTTCGAGCACCTCGAGGAAAATACCATCAAAGTCGAATTTCACCATGCGGTTGCCGTCAGGTAACACGTCCACGATCTCCGCTTTGAGCTCACCGTTGCCGAACTGCATCTTTGTGCCCTTGCGCAGGTGCTTGCCCGGCCGCACGATGCACTCCCATGTTTTGTCGCCGCGGTCGATGAGCAGAAGCACCTCGCACGCGCCGCCGCCCGGTAGGCGCTGGCCCAAAAGGCGCGCCGGCAGCACGCGGGAATTGTTCAAGATCAGGCAGTCGCCTGGGTTCAAAAAGTCCGGCAGCTCATAAAAATGGTGGTGTGAGAGCTCACCCGTCTCCTTGTCAAGGCACATCAGGCGCGATTCGTCGCGCTTTTCGAGCGGCGTCTGCGCGATCAGCTCCTCGGGCAGGTAATAATCAAAATCTTTTGTCTTCATGTTGTTTCTCTTCCCTCATCGGATGCTGACATCCGTATAGTAAAACTGCAGAATATCGCGGTAGGAATAGCCGAGGTTTGCCATCGAGTACGCCCCCCACTGGCTCATGCCGACATTATGCCCGTAACCGCTGCCGGAGATCACAAAGCTGCCGCTGCCGGACGATGTCGTCGTCCGCTGCTCAAGCTGCGATGTGCCGCTCGACGTGATGACGTACACGTTGCCGGACAGCGCCGAGCTCTTCCCGCTGCTGTCGATCGCGCTCATAGAGCCGAGCGCGACGCTTTCGCCCGTGTCATTCACACTGTAAATATTCTCGCCCGTACCGCCGCCGATCGTAAAGCGCTGGCTGCGCAGATTCAGCAGCGTCCGGCATGCCTCGCGCGAAACAGTCTTGCTGCCGCTCGTACCGGTAAAGGTGACGGAATAGACGTTACCTGTGTCGGTATAGGCCGAGACATAGGCGTTTTTCACCGTACCGATGCCGTAGCCCCGGTTATTGAGAAGGCTCGTCAGCTCCGACGCGGTAAACGTCGTCGACCAGTTGTACCGTGGGATGATCGAGGCGATCTTGCCCTCATAGGGGTCGATCTTGCCTTTGAGATAGCCGACGTCATTGCCCCAGACGTTCAGGCTGTCCTCGCTCGCGCCGCCGTTGCTTGAATAATACACAGCCTCCTGCACGAGTCTTCCGCTGTAGTAGAGGAACTCCCCCGCCGTCTGGTCGACCGCAGCATCGGAATTCGCACCGCTTGCCGCCGTGCCCTGATAGACCTGACAGTGCGTCGTCGCGCAGATGTCAAAGCCCTGTGCGCGATGCTTCGTCTGACAGACCGCGTAGGTGCGCGCACAGACCGCCTGCGCCTTGAGCGCCTCGACCGGCCAGTCCTTGCTCATTTCCCAGGGAATGACGCATTTGACATAGTCCTCGAGATCCACCACGTTGATGACATTGATGTTCCCGCCGCTCACGCGCCGGTATTCAAAGCCGCCGTAGTAGCGGTAGCCGCGGAACCACGTGACCGTCTTTTCACGCGTCTCGATCGGCAGGATGCCGAGGTTTTCGCTCCCACCGCAGTCGAATTCAAAGAGGATCGTATCCGTTCCCGTCACGATGACCGTCACGCCCGTGCTGCTGCCGCCGACGGCAGTGCCGCCGTATTGGGCTGCCGCGGACCGCGCCGCACTCAGGCTCGTGTAGCTGCCAGCGCGCGCATAGAACGCGCCATCCTCGTAGGCAGCGAAGCCGCCGCTGTACTGCGCCGCTGTGCGCGACGCGTCGTCGTAATCGTAAAACGTGCCGGAAAGCTGCACATGATAGGTCGTGTCCGTCGTCACCGTGATCTTTTCATACAACTGCGGCAGCGTGCCCAGCTCCTCAAAGCTGCCGTCCGCGTCAAAATACCCCAGCGCGTAGCCGCCGAAGGCCGAATAATTCTGAAGGTTCGCCGCGCTCATCGCGTCCGAGCCGTACTTGAGCCCCACGCGAAGCGTCTCACCGTCCGTTGCCTGCGCGAGCGTGCACAGTGAAAGGCACAGCAGACAGGAAAGCAGGAACGTTCTGCACCATTTTTTCATAGTATCCTCCACAGCCAGTTTTGCAGAAGCGATCGCTCTGCGCCCGGCTGAACATATCCATATGAATCGTATTTTACATTATACGACAGTTTCCCTCTGCTTTCAAGCAAAACTGTATCTCTTTTTGGCCGCCGCTCCCCCTCTACCGTTTTGGCGGTCAAGCGTCATGGAAAGGAGTCCTTTATGAAACCCTGCGTCTTTACCGGCAGCGCCGTCGCCATCGTCACGCCGTTTTGCGGCGACAGCGTCGACCTTGAAGCCTTCGACCGTCTCATCGAGCGTCAGATCCAAGGCGGCACCGACGCCATCGTCGTCTGTGGCACGACCGGCGAAGCTGCGACGCTGAGCTACGACGAGCGCATGGCGCTCATCGAGCGCTGCGTGCGCACCGTCGACCGCCGCGTGCCCGTCATCGCGGGCAGCGGCACAAACAGCACCGCATCCTCCATCGCGCTCTCCAAAGCCGCGCAAAGCGCGGGCGTCGACGCGCTGCTCACCGTCACGCCGTACTACAACAAGGCCTCGCAGAGCGGTCTTGTGCAGCATTTCTCCGCCATTGCGGACGCGGTCGACATTCCGGTCATCCTCTACAACGTTCCCTCCCGCACAGGCGTCGGCTGCACGGCGCAGACCTATCAAGCGCTTGCCAAGCATCCGAACATTGCCGGTGTCAAGGAGGCGAGCGACGACTTCGACCTCATTCAGGACACCCTCAACCTCTGCCCGCCGGGCTTCACCGTCTGGAGCGGCAACGACGGCTCCACCGCCGCCATCATGGCTCTTGGCGGCAAGGGCGTCATCTCCGTCGCCGCAAATGTCGTCCCACGCGAAATGCACGAGCTGACGCAGCTCTGCCTTGAAAATCGCTTCTTGGAGGCAGGCACGCTTCAGCTCAAGCTGCACGAGCTGATCCGTGCGCTGTTCTGCGAGGTCAACCCCATCCCCGTCAAGGCCGCCATGGAGCTCTTGGGCCTGTGCAGCGGCGAATTGCGGCTGCCGTTGTGCCGCATGTCTGAGCGTCATTTGGAACAGCTATCCAGTGCGCTAAAGCCGTTCCGATCCTCGGTATAAGTGGTTCTTATTTCTCGTTTATGCAATATTCATCGTGTATTCATTTTGTATTCACGTAATATTCATTGCGGTATTCATCAAATGTTTACTGTATTCATTCTACCGTTTCGCTTTGTGCATTCAGTCAAAAAGCAGGACTCTGCGCTGAAAACGCGCAGAGTCCTGCTTCACTTTTTCGTTTACGTTTTGTAATCAGCCTTGCTTACGCCTTCACGCGGTGGAAGACCTTCTTACCCTTGCGGACGATGACGCCCTCGCCCTCGAATCGCTCACGCGCAAGGCTCTCGTCGATGGAGGCGACCTTCACATCGTCGATCGTCACACCACCCTGCTGCACAAGGCGGCGCGCCTCGCCGCGGGACGGGCACAGGCCGGTCGTGACCAGCATGGAGAGCACGTTGATGCTGCCGTTTTCAAAGTCAGCATCCGTCAGCGTGCTCGTCGGCATGTTGGCGTTATTGCCGCCCGCGCCGAAGAGCGCCTTGGCAGACTCCTCCGCCTTCTTCGCCTCCTCTTCCCCGTGGACGAGTGCGGTGAGCTCGTAGGCGAGGATCTCCTTCGCGCGGTTGAGCTGGCTGCCCTCCCACTTATCCATCTCGTCGATCTGCTCGAGCGGCAGGAATGTGAGCATACGGATGCACTTCAAAACGTCGCTGTCGCCCACGTTGCGCCAGTACTGGTAAAAGTCGTAGGGCGTGGTCTTGTTCGGGTCGAGCCACACCGCGCCGCTCGCGGTCTTGCCCATCTTCTTGCCCTCGGAATTAAGAAGCAGCGTGATCGTCATCGCCTGCGCGTCCTTGCCGAGCTTGCGGCGAATGAGCTCCGTGCCGCCGAGCATGTTGGACCACTGGTCGTCGCCGCCGAACTGCATGTTGCAGCCGTACTTCTGGAACATGTGGTAGAAGTCGTAGGACTGCATGATCATGTAGTTGAATTCCAGGAACGAAAGGCCCTTTTCCATGCGCTGCTCATAGCACTTGGCGCGCAGCATGTTGTTCACAGAGAAGCACGCGCCCACCTCGCGCAGCAGCTCGATGTAGTTGAGCTTCATCAGCCAGTCGGCGTTGTTGAGCATCATGGCCTTGCCCTCGCCGAAGTCGATGAAGCGCTCCATCTGGCGCTTGAAACATTCGGCATTGTGGTCGATGTCGGCCTTGGTGAGCATCTTGCGCATATCGTTGCGGCCCGAGGGGTCTCCGATCATGGTCGTGCCGCCGCCGATGAGCGCAATGGGCTTGTTGCCCGCCATCTGGAGTCTTTTCATCAGGCACAGTGCCATGAAGTGGCCGACGTGCAGGCTATCCGCCGTGCAGTCAAAGCCGATGTAGAACGTCGCCTTGCCGTTGTTGACGAGGTCGCGGATCTGCTCCTCGTCCGTCACCTGCGCGATCAGGCCGCGCGCTTTGAGCTCTTCATAAATTCCCATTTGTTGATTCCTCCTGTATTTCTATTTTACTTCATTTCGGACATTTTGAGACGCTTTCGGATAGCAAAAAAACGCCCTCTGTCCGTTTGGACAGAGGGCGAACAAATTCGCGGTACCACCTCTGGTTCGCCGTTTTCTCGCAAAAACAGCCTCACGGAGTGCCGACACACTCCCGCGCGATAACGGGCGCTCCCGGGGCGCGCCTACTGGAAGACTTTCGTTCGGGCGCCGGCTCCGCGGTGTATTTCGGCACGTTTCCTCTCCTTCTTGCACCGGCCGAAGGCTCTCTGCGCAGGAAATCGCTGCTTACTTCTCCGCTTCATCACCGTAAACGCGGATATTGTAACGTAAAGAATCGGTCTTGTCAAGTATCAAGTATTCTGCGGATTGTAATACATCACGAGCTTGCACAGCCCGTCGCACAGGAGCGACAGGTTCTTCTCGTCGATCCCCGTCGCTTTCCGCGGCAGGATGCAGCGGCCAAAGCCCTTGACCTTTTTGCACGCACAGATGACCGTGCCGCCCGTGAACGCGCGGTTGTCCGAGGGATAGTGAACAAGTCCGTCGGTCTTCAAAAAGCAGGTCTTTCTCTCGCTGTTGCTGAACTGCTCAAGGATCGTATCGAGCAGCTTGTCGTTCCAGCGGCTCGTTTTCCCCGGCAGGATCAGCAGCTCGTCGCCCTCACCCACGCAGTCGAGCACGACGACACTCTTCTTTTTGAGCTCGGGATGCGCGTGGATCAGGCGCTTGGCGCCCTTGCTCCCCTGTGTGCCGCCGTCAAGGAACAGGAAGCACACCTCACCGCGGTAGCGCGGCGTCAGCGCCTTTGCGACCTCGAGCAGTGCGATGACGCCGGAGGTGTTGGCATTTTTGTTGTTCGTCTCACTCTTGCCATATTTGGGGTAAAAGAGCGTCACGACCAGCAGCAACAAAAAGAGCGGCAGCGTCATATTCGGCATGTTGAGCGCGAACGTCACGCCGAACGAAATAAGGAAGCTCACCGCCAGCGCCAGCAGCGGCATCAGCGCCTCGTAGAGCATGTACGTCGCCGGTCGCGTCGGGCAAATGAGCGGCGGCAGGACCTCGCGCACGCCGGTGTCGTAGTGCGCCGCGAGAACGATCTTTGCCTTCTCGATGTCGCCGACGACCACATTCGTCACATTGCCGCCCGCCGAGAGCGCCGACGTCCCGCTCTCGAGCTTCGGCGAATAGCCGAGCTCCTTGAGTGTGTAGACAAGCCAGGTGCGGAAGTCCACTTTTTCTTTTTCCTTGCGCCGCACCGGAAAATCCCGCTCGATGCGCTCAGCAAATTCGTTCATCTAATGTTCCTTTCTTCGAAAAAGCGCCGCATCGCGGCGCTTTTCTCTGACATGTGATTTTGCTTTACAGTAGTTGATTTTTAAAGTTCTCCGCCGCGCAGAGCAGTTCCTCAGCTCCTAAGAGCATCGTCTCGCTCGGGTGGTCTCCCCCGCTTAGGCGGGCGATCTCGCCGCGGCGCGCCGCGCGGTCGAGCGCGACGACCTTTGTGAGCGTGCGGCCGTTTTCCTCGCCCTTTTCCACGCCGAAGTGCGTGTCGGCCATCGCCGCGAGCTGCGGCAGATGCGTCACGCACAGCACTTGCCGTGCGCGCGAGAGCTTGGCGAGCTTTTCCGCCACGCGCTGGGCAGCCCTGCCCGAAACGCCGGTGTCGACCTCGTCGAACACCATCGTCATCACGCTGTCCTGCTCGGCCAGCACGTTTTTGAGTGCCAGCATGATGCGCGACAGCTCGCCGCCGGACGCGATCTTCTGGATGGGGCGCAGCGCCTCGCCCACATTGGCGGACATCAAAAACGCCACGGCGTCCACACCGTCCTCGCCCATGTCCTTTTCCTGAAAGTCGATGGCAAAGCGGAGCTTCGGCATATCGAGCTCGCGCAGTTCCCGGGAAATACGCTCCTCAAGCTCCTTTGCCGCCGCGTGACGGCGGTCGGAGAGGGCCTGCGCCGCTTCGCGCGCAGCCTTTTCCTGCTTTTTGAGCGTCTGCTCGAGCTGCTGCGCATGGTCGTCTGCATACTCGATGCGGTCCAATTCCTCACGCGATTTTTCAAGATATGCAAGCATCTCCTCGACGCTTGAGCCGTACTTCTTTTTCAGCCGGTAAAGCTGGTCGCAGCGCGACTCCACGGCGTCGAGCTCCTGCGGAGAAAAGTCGTATTCATCCTTCTTATCGCGGATCGTTTCGGCAAGGTCATACGCTTCACAGCGCAGCGCTTCCAAGCGCTCCGAGAGCGTGATGAATTCATCGCCGAGGCTGCGGAGCGAACGCAGCGCATCCTCCGCCTCCTTGATAGCGGACACCGCGCCAAGGCCCTCGTCCCCACCGTTCAGACAGGCGTCCGCCTCGGAGATGGCGGAAATGAACTTTTCGCCGTTGCGCAGAATATTGCGACGGGCAAGGAGCGTCTCCTCCTCCCCCTCCTGCAAGTCCGCGCGCTCGAGCTCGCCGATCTGATGGTGCAGCATGTCGACACGGCGCGCTTTTTCGGCCTCGTCCATCTTGAGCGCGTCGATCGCGCGGCGCGTCTCTTTCATCACGTCATAGCGCGTACAGTACGCTGCCAGCTCATTTTCCACGCGGCCAAAGCGGTCGAGGTAGACAAGGTGCTGCTCTTCGTCGAGTAACTGCTGTCCGTCGTGCTGGCCGTGGATATTGAGCAAGCTCGCGCCGATACGCTTGAGCTGCGCGACCGTCACTGGCCGTCCGCCCACGCGGCAGACGTTTTTGCCGTCACCGTACAGCTCGCGCTGCAATAAAAGCGTTCCGTCCTCCTCCGGCGTAAAGCCGTTTTCGGCGAGTCCCGGCAAATCTGCCGGGACCGCGCTGAACGTCGCGCTGACAAACGCCTTCTCCGCGCCCGTGCGGATGAGCTCGCGCGACGTGCGCAGGCCGAGCACCGCGCCGAGCGCGTCGATCACGATGGATTTGCCCGCGCCGGTCTCGCCGGTGAGCGCGTTGAACCCGCGGCCGAACAGAATGTCTGCCCGCTCAATGATGGCGATATTTTCAATGTGCAAAAGCTCAAGCATCGCTCATTCTCCTGCAAGATTTTGTTCTTACTTGGTCTGGCGCTGTCTCTGCATGTCCTCGATCTCCGAGCAGAACTCGGCGGCGGACTCGTTTTCGCGCATCACGATCAGCACCGTGTCGTCACCCGCGACGGTGCCGACCTTGGCGGAGATATCCATCCCGTCAAACGCCGCGCCGGCCGCGGGGCCGAGGCCCGCCATCGTCTTGATGAGCACCAGATTCTGCGCGCAGTCGACCGAAACGATGCTCTCGCGCAGGATGGTCTGCAGGCGGTCAGCCAGATTCAGGCGCATCTTCTGCGTCGAAACGGCGTAGCGGTAGGTGCCGTTGCCGGTCGGCTCCTTAATTAAGTGGAGCTGCTTGATATCGCGGGAGATGGTCGCCTGCGTGCAGGAGATCCCCTCCTTGCGCAGGCTGTCGATCAACTGCTCCTGCGTTTCGATCGCCGAAGCGGCAATGATCGCAAGGATCTTTTCCTGTCTTTCATTCTTCATTGCTGGTTCCTCCCATCAACATTTTCTTTTGTAAGATCTCGCAGAAACTGCGTTTGCTCAGTCGAACGAGCTTGGTGTCGAATTTCGAGCGGCGCACTTCAATACTGTCGCCGCTGCGCAGTGAGAATGCGCGCCCGCCGTCCACGCTCAAAAGGACGGGCTTGTAGCTGTTTTTTTCCGTCTGCACAGTGATGACCCGCTCGGGCGAGAGCACGTAGGCGTTGGCGTGCACGCTATGCGCGCAAATGGGCGAAACGATGAAGTTCCGCGCCGTCGGCTCGACCACAGGGCCGCCCGCCGAGAGCGAGTAGGCCGTCGAGCCCGTCGGGCTCGCGACGATCACGCCGTCGCCCGCCACGTCCACGAGCTTTCCCTGCTCGGTGAAGATTTGCAGCCGGATCACGCGCGAGATGTTGCCGCGCGCGATCAGCGCTTCGTTGAGCGCAAGATTCGAGTAGATGACCCGCCCGTCGCGCTGGACGCTCACGTCGAGCATCATGTGGCTCTCGATCTCATACTTTCCGTCACACAGGTCGCGCAAGCGCAAAAGGTCTTTGCTCTCAAGCTCGGCCATGAAGCCGAGGCTGCCGAGGTTGACGCCCAGCACCGGAATATCGCGGTGCGCGGCGGTTTTGGAAAGGTGCAGGATCGTACCGTCGCCGCCAAACGCGATGATCATGTCCGCACCGCGGATCTCCTGCTGAAGCGGCTCAATGTTGAGCCCGTAGCCCTCCGGCGGCTCCTGATTGCGAAACGGCAGGCACACGACATTCGGGCAGCCAACCTCGTCGAGCACGCGCTTGGCCTCCTTCGCGACGCGAAGCTGCGCGTCGCGGTAGGGATTCGGGCATAAGATGACTTTTCTCAGCATCCCGCGCCCTCCTTCCCGTGGTCGAGCGCCGCGTGTGACTGCTCCACAAGGCCCTGGAGGTCAAACGTCTTCTCCACCCAATCGCCGCTTTTGAGATACCCGAGGTATTCGATGTTTCCCTCGGGTCCGCGAATAGGAGAGAATGTGATATCAATCACTGTAAAGCCAGAATCCTTTGCATGTGTCAGGAAGTTTTCCAGCACCTCAAGGTGTACGTCCGGGTCGCGGACGACGCCCTTTTTCCCCACCTTTTCGCGTCCCGCCTCAAACTGGGGCTTGATGAGGCAGGCGACATGTCCGCCCTCTTTTAAGACGCGGTGCACCGCAGGCAGGATCAATTTCAGCGAAATAAACGACACGTCGATGCTGGCAAAATCCAGCTCGTCAGGAATCTGGTCGCGGTCGAGATAGCGCGCGTTCGTGCGTTCCATGCACACAACGCGCTCGTCGGAGCGGAGCTTCCAATCGAGCTGTCCGTAGCCGACGTCGACGGCGTAGACCTTTGTCGCGCCGTTTTGCAGCATACAGTCGGTAAAGCCGCCGGTCGAAGCGCCGATATCGGCACAGATACAGCCGTCCAGCTTGAGGCCGAACGTCGTCATCGCCTTTTCGAGCTTGAGGCCGCCGCGGCTCACATATCGGAGCGTGTTGCCGCGCACCTCGATCTGCGCGTCGTTCGGCACGGCGGTGCCCGCCTTATCCACGCGCTGCCCGTCCACAAAGACGAGCCCGCTCATGATCATCGCCTGCGCGCGCTGGCGGGTCTGTTCCAGCCCGCGTTCAACGAGCAGCACGTCCAGTCTTGTTTTATTGCTCATCGCAGCACCTCCGCAGCCTTTTTTGCCAGCGACTCCGCGTCCAGTCCGAACTCGCGGTACAGCTCCTCCACTGTTCCCTGCGCGGGAAACGCCTTGCCGAGGTTGCACAGCTCCAGCCGCTCGGGCGAAATTTTGTTCCAGCCCAGAATGGCCGCCATGCGCTGGCCCATGCAGCCGACGCCCGCGCACTCCTCGGCGACCAGCATTGCCTTTGTTTTGCCGATGACCTCGCGCATGTCGCGGTCATAGAGCGGCGAGATGGCGTTGATCTTCACAACGCGTGCCTCGATGCCCTGCTCGTGCAGGATTTCCGCCGCGTCGAGCACATTGTTGATCATCGTGCCGTAGGCGCAGAGGGTGATGTCCTCTCCCTCGCGCAGCACGACAAGGTTCTGCCGCCCGCTGTCTTCCTTATAATTTCCCTCACCGCCGCGCGGATAGCGGATGGCGACGGGGCCTTTGATCTCGTTCACCGCACGGTCAAGCATCGTGCGCAGCTCTGCAAAGTTCGACGGACACAGCACCGTCATATTCGGAATTTCCGAGAGGAATGTCGCATCGAAAATGCCGTGATGCGTCTCTCCGTCCGCGCCGACCATGCCCGCGCGGTCGACCGCGAAGACAACATGCAGGTCGGAGAGCGCCGTGTCGTGGATGAGCTGGTCGTAGGCGCGCTGCAAAAAGCTCGAATAGATCGCCACGACCGGCGTGAGCCCCTGCTTGGCCATGCCCGCGGCCATCGCCACGGCATGTCCCTCGGCGATGCCGACGTCAAAAAAGCGCACGGGATACTGCTCGGAAAAATCGTGCAGGCCCGTACCGTCGCGCATTGCGGCGGTGATAGCGCAGATCGTTTCGTCATTTTTTGCGAGCTTACAGAGTTCGTCGCCGAACACCGCGGAAAAATCTCGCTTATGCTCGCGCGACACGCCCATCCGCGGGTCAAATTTGCCGACACCGTGATAGCGCTCCGGCTCGCGCTCGGCGGGCGGGTAGCCCTTGCCCTTTTTCGTGTGCACATGCACGAGCACCGGACAGTTCAAGTCCTTCGCCCATTTGAGCGTGTTGGTGAGCTGCCCCACGTCGTGTCCGTTCACGGGGCCGAGGTAGGTAAAGCCCATGTCCTCGAACATCGTCGAATTCGGCAGCAGCGCCTTTTTGACGTTCGTTTTCAGATGATGGTTAAAATCATACACCGCGCGGCCGACCGCGTTGCGGTCAAGCAGATCACGATAGGCTTTTTTGAATTCATAGTACGCAGGCTTCGAGCGCAAAAGTCCCAGATGCTCGCTCACCGCGCCGACATTGCCGTCGATCGACATGCCGTTGTCGTTCAGAATCACGATGAGCGGCTCGCCGGACGCGCCCGCGTTGTTAAGTCCCTCATAGGCGAGGCCGCCGGAGAGCGCGCCGTCGCCAATCAGCGCCAACACGGAATAATCCTGATGCTGCAGCGTCCGTGCCCGCGCCATACCGAGCGCGACGGAGACGGAGTTGGAGGCATGTCCCGCGATAAAGGCGTCATGCCCGCTCTCGCGCGGTTTGGGAAAGCCCGAGAGGCCGCCGTACTGGCGCAGAGACGAAAACTGCTCGCGCCGGCCGGTCAAAATTTTATGGGTGTAGCACTGATGCCCCACGTCGAACACCAGCCGGTCTCGCGACGTGTCGAACACGCGGTGGATGGCCACCGTCAGCTCGACCGCGCCGAGGTTCGAGGCCAGATGCCCGCCCATTTTCGACACGTTTTTCAGCAAAAATTCACGCAGCTCCGTACATAAAAGCTGCGTTTGCGAGTCGTTCAGGGCCTTGATGTCCCGGGGATCATGGATGGTTTCAAGAATCAATACGGTTTCCTTCTTTATCTGACAAGATGCAGCACCGACAGCACCTTCGCCGTCAGGTAGATGACATCCTTGCTCTTTTTCATGGCGACCTTTTTGCCGATGGCCTTGCCGCCGATCGTCAATCCGGAAATGAGCGCCGTGACCACGGTGGATACGACGATACTGCGCCAGCCGAAGCTGTTTTGCAGCAGCACGACGATGACCGTCGCGGTCGAGCCGCTGACGATGCCGCAGATGTCACCGACCACATCGTTGCAGAACGAGGCGACCTTTTCCGCGTTGCGGATAAGGTACAGCGCCTCCTTCGCGCCCTTGACACGGTGCGCGGCCATCGAATTGAACGGCTTGGGATTCGCCGCCGTCACGGCGACGCCGATGATATCGAACATGATGCCCAGCGCAATGAACAGCAGCAGGATCAGCGTTGCAGTCACATAGCCCGCATCCTCAAGCACCGCGCCCGAGCACAGGCTCATCGAGGCGGAAAGCGCCACAGCGATCAAAAACACACGGATGACCCAGCGCGCGTGGCTGGGCGTCTTTTCCGTTTTCTTCTGCTTTCGGTCTTCTTCGTTTTCCAAGGCTTTCTTCTCCACAGTTAATTCATAATCATGCTAATCAGCGGCAGCAGCAAAAGGTAATCCTGCGGCATAGGTCGGGTTGGCTTTCCCCGCAGCGCACCTCTCGTTGCCGATGGAGGCGGTTCCCCCTTAGGCGCTGCACCCCGTTGTTACCAGACGAGGTACCCGATTGCCACTTAGTCCGCACTGTAACCCTTTCGCTGCCCTTGCGACAGCCTAGGTGATTTCCACCCCGGAGTCACGCCGTTTCTTATCCTCTTTTGCAGGAAAAATTTCAAGGAGCGATCGTACCTCGCTCTTGGCCGGAGTCTGTACGTTGTTCTCCTATCCGAATTCCCCACGCAAGGCAGGCTACGCTGCACACAGCGTTCGCGGCACAAAGGCCGGGTAGCACCGCAATGCAGGTTCATATCCCGTCCCGTACCGAAGTCGATACCCGAAACCGGGAGTCCGCTCCGGCACAGCAACGAGTCTCCGCAGAAACAGGGTCGGTTCCCCCATGCCATTAGGGGTCGCCCGGAGTCTGCAGGCGCAGCTTTCGCTTTCGCCTCCCTTCAGCACCCACCCCAAACTGGGCGTAAGAAGCAGGCACCAAAGGCTTCACAGTTGTGCCCTTTAAAGGATTTTTAGGCCCTTCTTAGGAAACGGCAGCTCCGACTAGGATACTGCGCCGCTGCTTAGCATTGCCTATTATACACCAGTCAAAATGAATATGCAAGATATACACAATAATATTCACCTTAGGAAATTGTAAATTTTTTATTTCGCAGAAAATTCTGTCTGCCGCGCGGAAACAAAAAAGAGGTCCGGCCTTCGCCGAACCTCTTTTCATCATATTTTGTAATTTGGAAATTACTTGTTGCCGTTGACCATGGAAGCGATCTCAGCCGCAAAGTTCTCCTGCTTCTTCTCGATGCCCTCGCCCTTCTCGAAGCGAACGGCGGTGTTGAAGCTGACCTTGCCGCCCAGCGCCTTGGCAGCGTTGTTCATATACTGCTCGACAGAGACGTCGCCGTCCTTGACGAAGGCCTGCTGAAGCAGGCAGTTCTCGGCATAGAACTTGTTGAGCTTGCCCATGACGATCTTTTCCTTGACCTGATCGGGCTTGTTGGCCATCTTCGGGTCGTTGGCCATCTGGCCGAGCATGACTTCCTTCTCCTCGTCCAGAACGTCCTGCGTGACCTGGCTCTTGTCCCAGAAGCGGGGATTGAGCGCGGCGATCTGCATAGCCACATCTTTGCCCACTTCGTTGACCGCTTCTGCGGGCAGGCTGGTTTCCAGATTGACCAGCACGGCGATCTTGCCGCCGGCGTGAATATAAGGAACACAGATGTTCTTATCAAACCGGGCAAAACGGCGTACCTTGATGTTTTCGCCGATCACCAGAACCATTTCCTGCTGCTGCTGCTCCACCGTCAGATCGGTGTCTGCATATTTGCAGGCCATCAGTGCATCCATGTCGGCCGGGGCGCATTTGGCAACCGTAGCGGCCACGCCTTTGACAAAATCGACAAATTTTTCGTTCTTGCCCACGAAGTCAGTCTCGGCGTTGACTTCCACTACCACGCCGATGCCGTCAAACACAGCGGCATAAGCCATGCCTTCTGCGGCAATGCGGCCGGCCTTTTTCTGGGAAGCGGCCAGACCCTTTTCGCGCAGGATCTCAATTGCCTTGTCTACGTTGCCGTCGGCTTCGGTCAGTGCCTTTTTGCAGTCCATCATGCCAACGCCAGTCATTTCACGCAGGTTTTTCACATCTGCTGCAGTAAATGCCATGATATTCTTCCTCCTGATTCTTTTCTTAATCGTAAATTGTATTTACTCGTAAAAAAATCCGGGGCGGACGGGAAGACCGCCCCGGAAAATGCATTCAATGGAAACAGATTTGCCTCTACTTATTCTTCGGCAGCTGCGGCGGGTTCTTCCACCTGCTCGCCCTGCTTGCCTTCCAGCACAGCGTTGGCCATGACGGAAGCGATCAGCTTGATGGCGCGGATAGCGTCGTCGTTGCCGGGG
>ERZ772876.1754-NODE-1754-length-20441-cov-2.963995_pt1 | contig 20441 bp, 19 predicted proteins | sample MGYA00580584_ERZ772876 | MGnify/ENA primary metagenome ERZ772876 (study PRJEB29015, sample SAMEA2737728) | human gut metagenome | biome: human gut; feature: human-associated habitat; material: faeces | place: China | collected 2012 ... | reverse complement strand
GAAAAGCTCAAAATGAATGAAGGTAGTAAAGGATTAGACAACATTAGTAGAGCTGCAAGTAAAGTTAATTTAAATGGTTTAGGTCAAAGTGTAGAAACTGTTAAAGCTAAATTCTCATCTCTTGGCGTTGTAGGTGCAACAGTGTTAGCTAATATTACAAATAGTGCAGTGAATGCTGGTAAAAACCTTATAAACGCATTAGCTATACAGCCTATAACTGATGGTTTTAATGAGTACGAAACTAAGATGAATTCTATACAAACCATATTAACAAATACAGCACATCAGGGTACTACTTTAAAAGATGTAACAAAAACTTTAAACGAATTAAATGACTATGCTGATAAAACTATATATAACTTTGCCGAAATGACAAAAAATATAGGTACATTTACAGCAGCAGGTGTTGATTTGGATACTTCTACAGCGGCGATAAAAGGTATAGCCAACTTGGCAGCAGCATCTGGTTCATCATCAGCACAAGCATCAACTGCAATGTATCAATTATCACAAGCCTTAGCTACAGGTAAAGTATCATTACAAGACTGGAACTCAGTAGTAAACGCTGGTATGGGTGGTCAGGTATTCCAGGATGCGCTGAAAGAAACGGCTAAAGTTCATGGAATTGCCATTGATGAGATGATCAAAGATGAGGGCTCATTCAGAGAGACCCTTAGTAAAGGATGGCTTACCTCTGACATCTTGACTGAAACTTTGGCAAAATTTACAGGCGATCTCAACGAAGATCAGCTTCGAACCATGGGATACACCGATGATCAGATCAAATCCATCATGGAGATGGGTAAGACCGCGAATGATGCTGCGACAAAAGTAAAAACTTTTACCCAGTTATTCGACACATTGAAAGAGGCTGCCCAGTCCGGATGGACACAAAGCTGGGAAATTATCGTCGGCGACTTTGAAGAGGCGAAGGAATTACTTACGGAAGTGAGTGATACGTTCAGTGCCGTAATCAATGCTTCTGCCGATGCAAGAAATAAAATGCTTCAGGATTGGAAAGACCTTGGTGGTCGAACCATGATGATCGAAGCAGTAAAGAATGTTTTCGAGGGACTGGTTAGCGTTGCTAAGCCTGTTCGGGAGGCATTTAACGAAATCTTTCCGCCAATGACTGGAAAACAGTTAGCCGAAATCACAGAACGTATCCGTGATCTGACAGCAAAATTCAAAATGGGGGAAGAGAGTTCAAAGAATCTAAAGAATACGTTTAAGGGCGTATTTGCAGTGCTTGATATCGTCGGACAAGCTTTCAAAGCTGTTGCTGGTGGTGTCGGCGAATTGATTGGTCTTTTCTTACCGGCTGGAAACGGGGTGTTATCACTTACCGGAAGCTTCGGTGAGTATCTCGTTAAGTTTGATGAAACTGTAAAGAAGACAGATATCTTTGGTAAAGCAGTTTCGACTGTTGTTGATATCGTAAAGACAGTTATTACGTTTGTTAAAACTGCCGGAGAAAAAGTAAAAGAATTTGGAAAAGCCGCAGGGGAGAAGTTCGATTTCCCTGGATTTGAATTATTCCACTCATTCCTTGAACGAGTACATGATCGCATGGCTCAGATTGGTGATGGTGCTGGAAAAATGAAGAGCGGAGTCATTGTTGCTTTTGAGATGATGGGAGAAGCACTGGAAAAATGTAAATTTCTCAAAGTCATGGAAGCATTGTGGACAGCTGTAAAGGTAATTGCTGGCGGTATTGCCGATGCAGTCGGGACTATGATGGGAACACTTGCCGAGAAACTTGGAAATGCAGATTTCAGCGGAGTTCTTGACATTCTTAACAGCATTGCTGTCGGTGGAATTGCTTTATCAGTTTCTAAATTCTTAAAGAGTGTAACCGAACCTCTTGAGGGGTTAAATGGCGTTCTCGAAGGAGTAACTGGAATTCTTGACGGGGTCAGAGGCTGCTTTGAGGCATATCAGACAAATCTTAAAGCTGGAACGCTACTTAAAATTGGAGCAGCAATCGCTTTGCTTGCAGGTTCTATCGTTGCAATTTCCCTGATCGATAGTGATAAACTATCAGCTTCTCTTGGAGCAATTACTGTACTCTTTGCTAATTTACTTGGAGCGATGGCGATTTTCAATAAAATCAGTAGTGATACGGGAAAAGTATCTAAAGCATGTACCGCAATGATTGCTATGTCAGTTGCAGTATCCATTTTGGCAGGAGCTTTGAAGAAGGTTTCAGACCTTGATTGGGGTGAACTTGCAAGAGGGTTGGTTGGAATTGCTGGTCTTACGACTATTGTTGTTGCATCATCTAAAGCCATGGCAAGCAGTCAGAAGCAGGTTATGAAAGGCGCTACCAGCTTAATTATATTTGGAGCGGCTATCAAAATTCTGGCTTCAGCATGTGAGGATTTATCGAAATTACAGTGGGATGAACTCGGACGTGGATTAACAGGAGTAGGAGTATTATTTGCTGAGATTGCTGTATTCCTTAGAGTTGCAAAATTCAACGGGAAAATGATCAGCACTGCAACTGGAATCGTTATTCTGTCGGCAGCAATGAAGGTTTTGGCGTCCGCTTGCAAAGACTTTGGTCAGATGGAGTGGAGCGAGATTGGAAAAGGATTAGCTGGAATTGGTGGATTACTTGCCGAACTTGCTGTCTTTACGAATTTGGCTGGAAATGCAAAACACGTAATGTCTACTGGCGTAGCCTTAATTGCTATTGGCGCTGCAATGAAAATCTTTGCTTCCGCTGTAAAAGATTTTGGTCAATTACAGTGGGATGAAATCGGCAGAGGTTTAACTGCTATGGGCGGCGCACTTGCAGAGGTAGCTATTGCTGTTAATCTGATGCCGAAGAACATGATCGGTATTGGAACTGGGCTCGTTATCGTCGGCGGCGCACTTGAAACCATTGCAAACTGTATGAGTAAATTCGGAGGTATGCAGTGGGAAGAGATCGGTAGAGGTCTTACCGTCATGGGTGGGGCCTTAGCTGAGTTGGCTATCAGTCTCAATTTCATGAAAGGTACGCTTGGTGGATCAGCAGCATTGTTGGTTGCGTCCGGAGCCTTAGCTGTTCTTGCGCCGGTACTCAGTATTTTGGGAGCGTTATCGTGGGAAGCGATTGCGAAAGGACTTATTTCTATTGCCGGAGCATTCACAATTATCGGCGTAGCAGGCGCGGTACTTACACCATTGGTTCCGACTATTCTGGCATTATCGGGAGCGTTTGCATTGATTGGTGTTGGGGTTCTTACAATCGGAGCGGGTTTACTTGCAGCTGGCACAGGACTTTCGGCACTTGCTATCGGATTCACAGCGCTGGCAACTGCTGGTGCCGCTGGAGCGACTGCAATCGTAGCAGCACTGACAGTTATCGTTACTGGTATCGCTGGCTTAATTCCGGCTGTTCTTACAAAAGTCGGAGAAGGAATTATCGCAATCTGCAAAGTTATTGCTGCCGGAGCGCCAGCTATTGGTGAAGCTGTAAAGGCAGTTGTCTTAACGCTGATCGATGTTTTCGTATCCTGTGTACCGCAGCTGGCAGACGGAGCTTTACAATTAGTGGTTGGTGTATTAGCGGCTCTGGTTACTTATACGCCTCAAATTGTAGATCTAGCTTTCAAATTCCTTATTGGAATTTTAGATGGTATTGCTAGTAATCTGCCGTCACTGATTAAAGCTGGTGTCGATGTACTCGTAGCATTTTTCGCTGGTATCGTCGATGCACTGAGAGGAATCGATACTGGAGCTTTGCTAAAAGGAATTGCCGGAATCGGTCTGTTATCAGCTATTATGCTTGCTCTTAGTGCAACAGCATCGCTTGTTCCAGGAGCAATGGTTGGAATCCTTGGTATGGGTGCGGTTGTTGCTGAGATGGCGTTAGTGCTTGCAGCCGTCGGACTCTTATCGAAACTTCCAGGACTTTCTTGGCTTATCGGAGAAGGTGGAAAGCTTTTACAGGGAATCGGAACGGCAATCGGTCAGTTCGTTGGTGGAATCGTCGGCGGATTTATGAGCGGTGTGTCGAGTCAGTTCCCGCAAATTGGAGCTGATTTATCCACTTTTATGAATAATGTTCAGCCGTTTTTACAGGGAGCTAGTCAGATTCAGCCATCTATGATGGACGGAGTAAAGGCATTAGCCGAGACTGTGCTTATTCTGACAGCGGCTGATATTTTACAGGGATTGACTTCTTGGCTTACAGGAGGATCGTCTTTATCTAAGTTCGGAGAGGAACTTGTACCGTTTGGCGAAGCTATGAGAGATTTCTCGTTAGCTATCGGAAACATGGACGGGGAAATCGTGGCAAATGCGGCGACAGCTGGCAAAGCATTAGCTGAAATGGCAGCCACAATTCCAAATACAGGCGGATTAGTGTCTTTCTTCGCAGGAGAAAATGACATGACTGCCTTTGGAAAGCAGCTTGTACCATTTGGCGAAGCTATGAGACAGTTCGGGGATGCAATTACTGGACTCGATGCAAATGCCGTTACAGAAGCGGCAATCGCTGGCAAGGCCATGGCAGAGATGGCAACAACCATTCCAAATTCTGGTGGTGTCGTAGGATTCTTTGCTGGTGAAAATGATATGGGTGAGTTTGGAAAACAGCTTGTACCATTCGGCGAAGCCATGAAAGCATTTGGCGATGCAGTTCGTGGACTGGAACCCGATGCGATCGTCAATTCTGCAACAGCAGGTAAGGCTTTGATTGAACTTGCCAATACAGTTCCGAATACCGGTGGCGTCGTGGCATTCTTTACCGGAAACAACGATGTTGATACTTTCGGCGAAAAGCTTGCACCATTTGGTGAGGCTATGAAGGCATATTCTGAAGCTATTATGGGCATGGATTCTGCGGCTATTACGAATTCGGCAACAGCTGGTAAAGCTCTTGTAGAACTTGCTAATACAATCCCGAATACCGGAGGACTTGTAAGTTGGTTTACCGGTGACAACGATCTTGGCAGTTTCGGTGACAGTCTGGTTCAGTTCGGAAGTGGAATTAAGAGTTATTCAGATTCTATTTCTGGAATTGATACCGGAATCATGTCGAGCGTAATCACACAGGTAAATCGCCTTGTTGAGATGGCTAAGGGAATGGCTGAGTTGGATACGAGTGGTATGAGCGGTTTCAGTACAGCGCTTACACAGCTTGGAAATAACGGAATCGACAGCTTTATTAAGGCATTTACAGATGCGAGCGGAAGAGTGACATCAGCCGCAACATCTATGCTGACAACATTTATCAATGCTGCTAATGCGCAAAAGAGCAATATGACATCTACGTTTACGACCATGATGCAGGCTGTACTTACGACTCTTACAAACTATCAAACCCAGTTCAATGCGGCTGGCTCTACGTTGATGACGAAATTCATCACAGGAATCAAATCTCAGGACGGAAATACCAAAACGGCAATTACCAATATTGTTAACGGTTGCATCACTGCAATCAATAATAAGCAGACTCAGTTCAATACTGCGGGTGCGAACCTCATGATCAAGCTTATTGCTGGAGTTAAATCGAAAGATTACGAAACCAGAAATGCGTTTGTAAACATCTTAAGTTCATGCCTTACAGCTATCGCGAACAAGTATCCGGAATTTCAAAATGCAGGAATGCAGTGCATGATTAAGTTCATTGCTGGCATTAAGGAAAAAGCCGAAGAAGTAAAAACTGCCTTCACCGGGAATCTTAATGCTTCTGTAACGGCTATCCGGGACTACCACGATCAGTTTAAACAGGCTGGTGCTTACCTGGTAGAGGGCTTTGCTGATGGAATCAGTGAGAACACATATCGCGCAGAAGCGAAAGCCAGAGCAATGGCAAGGGCTGCGGTAGAAGCAGCAAAAGACGAATTGGACGAACATTCACCTTCCAGAGTAGGATACCATATCGGTGATTTCTTTGGATTGGGATTCGTCAATGCAATCGGAACATATGCAGTAAAGGCATACAACGCAAGTGCTGATATGGCTAAATCAGCAAAAACAGGTCTTGGAAACGCAATCGCAAAGGTAAAGGATATGATCGACAACGGCGTTGATACTCAGCCTATGATTCGACCGATTCTGGATCTGTCAGACATTGAAGAGAAGAGCCATCGACTGAATACACTGTTCAGCAGATCACAGGCGTTGACTGTCAGCACAGGAATTGCAGCATCTCGTGGACAGAATCTTCAAAATGAAGATACCAGTCCGAATGCAGGAAACTCTTATAACTTTACACAGAATAACTATTCGCCTAAGGCACTGTCGAGAACAGAGATTTATCGGCAGACGAAGAATCAGTTCTCGGCGATGGAAAGGATGGTGGAAACTTGATTCGAGCAGTCACGTTTACAAACTATCTTGGCGATAGTATCCGACTTGATTTGGCGAGACCGGAGGAATCCGGTTTCATCATCAAGTCTGTAACTGGCTTGGGGCCGGGAAAAGCGAACATCAATACGACAGAAATCGCTACAAACGATGGAAGTCTGTTCAATTCCTCAAGGATGCCGAGCCGAAACATTGTTATTTCTCTTGCGTATATGTGGAAGGATTCCATCGAAGACGTAAGACAGCTTTCATACAAGTATTTTCCTATTAAAAAGAAACTCACAATGCTTATCGAAACCGATAACAGGCAGGCGGAGATCGAAGGGTACGTCGAATCAAATGACCCAACAATCTTCAGTAAAGATGAGGGTTCGGATATCTCAATCGTGTGTCCGAATCCTTTCTTTTATTCTGCTGGAAAAGACGGAATCAACACGACCATCTTCTATGGCGTAGAGGCACTGTTTGAGTTTCCTTTCAGTAACGAATCGCTTCAGGACCCGTTGCTGGAAATGGGAGAAATCAAAAATGAAACAGAGCAGGTAGTTGTGTATAATGGTGACGCTGAAATCGGAGTGACTATTACGATTCATGCAATCGGTGAAGCCAGCAATATCACAATCTATAATACCGGTACTCGTGAAGTGATGCGGATCGATACCGATAAATTGGAGAAATTTACTGGCTCTGGAATTATAGCAGGTGATGAAATTATCATCTGCACTGTAAAAGGAAACAAGTCGATTACGCTTCTTAGGAACGGAAAGACTACAAACATCTTGAACTGCCTGGATAAAAATGCAGATTGGTTCCAGCTTGCGAAGGGCGACAACATCTTTGCTTATACAGCTGAGTACGGAAGTACAAATTTACAGTTTAAGATTGAGAATCGTATTGTCTACGAGGGGGTATAAGCACTATGGATGTGACGATTTTAAACACTGACCTGGACGCTGTCTCTATCGTGGATACATACGAATCTTTCATCTGGACAGATCGGTATTATGCCTATGGCGACTTTGAACTGTATGAAGCAATGCGAGATGGTCTTCCTGATTATATCAAACAGGACTATTATTTGCAGAGCAAGGAATCTGAGCATGTGATGATCGTGGAGAAAATCCAGATTACGTCAGATACTGAAGACGGTAATCATGTCACGATTACTGGCCGTTCATTAGAATCCATTCTCGACAGGCGAATCGTCTGGGGGCAGAAGCTATTAAGCGGAAATCTTCAAAATGGAATTAAAACCCTGCTCAATGAGAATGTAATTTCTCCGTCGGACAGCAATCGAAGGATTCCAAACTTCATTTTCAAAGACTCAACCGACCCGGCAATTACAAAGTTGAAATTGGAAGCTCAGTATACGGGGGATAACCTGTACGATGTCATCCAGAAAATTTGCGAGGAGCAGGGTATCGGTTTCAAGATAACGCTGAATGATGAAAAGCAGTTTGTCTTTGAACTGTATGCCGGTTCCGACAGAGCATACGATCAGACAGAGAATCCATACGTTATATTCTCTCCGAAATTTGAGAATATCATAAACAGTAACTATATCGAATCTAAAGCTTCGTTGAAAACCGTGACTTTGGTTGGTGGAGAAGGCGAGGGTGCTGGTCGAAGATACACTACAGTTGGCGGTGGTTCTGGTTTGAATCGTAGGGAACTGTTTACGGATGCTCGTGACATCTCTTCGAATGTTGGAAGTGATGATGCATTGACCGATGCCGAGTATATGGCTCAGTTACAGCAAAGAGGAAAAGAAAAACTTGCAGAAAATGTGAGCATTACCTCGTTTGAGGGAGAAACGGAAACAACTATCATGTTCCAGTATGGAAAAGATTTCTTTAACGGGGACATTGTACAGATTGCGAACGAGTACGGACACGAGACAAAAGCTCGTATTCTTGAAATTGTTCGCTCAGAAGATAAGGACGGCTATTCCGTCTATCCGACTTTTAAAACTATAGAACAGGAAGGAGCGTGATGAAGAAGTGAGTGTAACATTTGGATTTTACAATTCAAAAGATGGAGATCGGCGCTACGATGCTATTCAGATGTCCAGTATTTTCGATGGAATCATTCAGGACGGAATCTTGCAGCATGTCGGAACTGCAATGGTTGTAAAAGAATCGGAAGCAATGATTATCAACGTTGGTATTGGACGAGCTTGGTTTAATCACACTTGGACACTGAATGACGCTCTGTTGCCGTTAGTAGTTCCGCAGTCTGAGGTTCTGCTGAACCGATACGATGCAGTGGTTCTTGAGGTGGATTCAAGGGAGGCTGTTAGAACAAACGATATCAAGATCATCAAGGGAACACCAGCATCGAAACCGGTCAAGCCCGTGATGGTGAAGACAAATGATCGCTGGCAATATCCACTGGCGTATATTTATGTCGGTGCCGGAGTTACTTCCATTCGACAGGCAAACATTACGAACTGCGTTGGAACTTCAGAGTGTCCATTCGTAACGGCTCCATTGGACAAGGTTGAAATCGATGATTTGATTGCCCAATGGCAGGACCAGTGGAAAGAGTTCTACGAAAAACAGACTACTGATATGGAAGAAACAAATAAGTTTTGGAAAGAGCAGTGGTCTACCTGGTTCCTGGCACAGACCGAGGAGATTCAGTCGGCATATTTGACATGGGAAGCTCAGTGGAACCTTTGGTACTCGGAGCATACAGCAGATATGGAAGCCACAAGTACCTATTGGAAAGAAAAATGGGAGGCGTGGTTCAACGAATACACAAGCATCAATACTGCGGAAATGGCGGACTGGAAACAGAAATCAGAAACGGAATTTCGTGATTGGTTTGAGCAGTTACAGGCACTGTTGGACGGCAATACAGCGGCGAGTCTTGCGAAAAAACTTCTGGAATTGCAGGAGCAGGTAGATATTCTTAACAAGTTCAGTTCCAACTTTGAAAACGAATACACGGTATATCAGAAGCTTTACGACAATGGATACCGTACTTACGGAGATGTGCTCGATTCTTCGGACGCATCCATTACTGACAGCAATTTGGATACGGTCATTGGACGTACATATTCCAGTGATCTTCTCCGTGACAGTAATGGCGATGTTATCGAAGGTCGGGCTATTTTTGTCATCAAATAAAGGAGGATTCATTAAATGAAAATCACAGACTACAAAAAGGTCCAGACGTTAGCAGCAAGTAATATTTTCCTGCTTGACGGACCTAACGGGACAAAGACCATTGCGGCAGATGCTTTAGCAAAGGCGTTAATCGGTCTTTTAAGTTCCAAAGATTTTATCGGAGGAGTAAATCTTTCCGAACTTACTCAGATCAACAAGCTGGTATCTGGTAACAAATTACTCATCGGGACTGCGGATGGAAACAAGGCTATTGCCGCTGAAGATGCACTCTTTGCTATGCTGGACAGCTTTGCTCCGGTGGAGCTTCGCCGGGTTATCTTCAGAGGTAAGAATCTCGGAACAGCTCTGACAGCGGTACAGAAAGCCGCTATTAAGGACGGTTCCTTTAAAGGAATGTTCCTTGGCGATTATTGGAGTATCGGAGGCCGTATCTGGCGTATCGTTGATATGGATTACTGGTACAACTGCGGTGACACTGCATTTACCAGCCATCATCTTGTTATCATGCCGGATGAGGCACTTTACAACGCACAGATGAACACTACCAATATTACAACTGGTGGATACGTTGGTTCTGAGATGTATAAAAAGAACCTGGCGAACGCAAAGACAATCGTCAATGCAGCTTTCCGGGGTTCTGTTCTTACTCACAGAGAATACCTGTGCAATGCGGTTGCAAACGGAAGACCGTCCGGTGGAGCATGGTTCAATTCCAGCATTGAGCTCCCGAACGAACCTATGATGTATGGACATCTTCATTTCAGTCCAACTTCCGATGGTTCAACCGTTCCGAGCATCTACACAATCAGCAAGATTCAGCTGGCGCTGTTCATGGTATGCCCGAGATTCATCGTAAACAGATCTTACAACCAGTGGTTAAGAGACGTCGTTTCTTCGGCTCTCTTTGCCTATGTGACCGGCAATGGCGATGCGGGCTGCTACGGCGCTTCGGCCTCTTTTGGGGTTCGTCCGGTCTTCCCGGTTGGTTAATTAAAATCGCGGGGGCCTTGTGCCCCGTTTATATTTTTGAAAGGAGCTTCTAATCATGGAAGAAAAAATCTATAAAATTACCCTCGGTGATGGAACTGAGATTTCCAATCTTAAGTTGAACGGAAATAATTTCATTTCCACAGAAAAGATCGAGGAATCCGTATTTGCAGATAACTGCTCTCCGGTTACTATCAGCGACGGAACAACTGAGACTGTTCATCCAAACATGGAGCTGGTTCAGATTGTTGAGCAGGTTCCCGGGGAATACTGGTTCGTCCTTAGAGATATTTCTGAGGAGGAGTTTGCCAGAACCAAAATGCAGTCTGACATCGCCTACATTGCGATGATGTCTAATGTAGAGCTTTAAGAAGGAGGATCACCATGGAACATAGCAAGAATTACAGTAAAGTAAAGCTTTGGTACAGCATGAAAATGTGGAATGAGACCAGGGTTCGTAATGCGGTGAAGATGGGCTGGATCACTAAAGAGGAGTTCGCTGAGATCACCGGTAAAGATTACGAATGAGCGTTCTGTTAGGCGACAGAAAAGAGTCAAAATTCGAAGCGATTACGTGCTCGATCGAGTTGCATGATATGTTGCTATCTCTTATGCAAAGAAGTTTTGGTGTTAAGGATGTTGATGATTTTGTTCGGAAAGCCTATGCATATGGGGATATTTCTGAAGAAACTTTCTCCGTATATAGGGAAATCATGAACAGCTTCAAGAAAAGAGTTAGTCAGCACGCCTCATTAGTAACAAGTAATGTGAGAGCGGCAAATACTATTTATCCTACAACACTTCACGAGTATGAAATAAGGAGAGATTACCAGAACGCGGCCATTGTACATTGTGAACTGCTTATAGACGATTTACAGAGGGTTGCTGAAAGATTCAATGTAGATTTGAATTTGTACAGCCCGCATATTAAAGCTATCGACCGAGAAATCGGATTGATAAAAAGGTGGCGTCAAAGAGACATGGCGATTAAGTCGCGGTTAGAAAAGGGTAACGTCTAAAAATTTGCGTCGTTTCTTCGGCTAACTTTGCCAATGTGAACAACAATGGCAATACGAACTACAACAACGCTTCGAACTCTAATGGAGTTCGTCCGGATTCTTCGATTAACCAACGAAGAAGGAGATGCTATCCGTTCCACAAGGATAAATAATAAAGCCTAATACAATTTACTACGGTAAGTATTGTTATAACGGTGAATAGGTTATGAACTACGAGGAGATTGTCTGTGACGCCAATAATTTGTATAGGGCTTATAAGGTCTCCGTAAAGAGCAGCAAGTGGAAAGAATCGACGCAAAAATTCATGATGAATTTCCTGCGGTACATATTTGAAATCCAAGATGATATCATCAATAGGACACTTCAAAATGGACCGACGCAGGAATTCGAGCTGCATGAAAGAGGCCGAATAAGACCTATTACAAGTATTCAAATCCGTGATCGCATTGTTCGACATTCTCTGTGTGATGAAGTTTTGCTTCCAGAAGTGAAGAAACACATCATTTATGATAATTGCGCATCTATCAAAGGGCGTGGGATTTCACAACAGAGAAAACGATTTGAAATCCATCTTCACAAATACTACCAATTATACGGAAATGACGGTTATATTCTATTCGGTGACTTTTCGAAGTTCTATGACAATATTATTCATGAGATTGCCAAACGAGAATTGTTGAAGCTGTTTGATGACGATGAGTTTATTGACTGGCTTTTAACGTTGATATTTAAGGGCTTCCAGATCGTACATGTCTGACGAGGAATACGAGACCTGTATGACCGATACTTTCAATAAACTGGAGTATCGGAACATTCCAAAAGAGAAGCTAACTGGCGAAAAGTGGATGGAGAAGTCCGTCAATATTGGAGACCAGCTTTCACAAGTCGTTGGGATTTATTATCCGTATCCCATTGACAATTATGTTAAGTATGTGCGTCAGCAGAAATTTTATGGAAGGTATATGGATGATTGGTACATCATGAATCCTAGTAAAGAAGAGCTTGAAGACTTGCTCGAAAACATCTGTAAAATTGCAGCTGAATTAGGAATCCATATCAATCGTAAGAAAACCAGAATTGTTAAGATTTCGAGCAAATACAAATTCCTGCAAATTAAGTACACACTTACGGATACCGGTAGAGTCATCAAACGAATAAATCCGGATCGAGTTACCGCCATGCGCAGAAAACTCAAGAAACTGGCCGTTAAGGTTAGAAATGAAGAAGCGGATTACGACAATGTCGAGAATATGTTTCGCGGTTGGATGGGAGGACATTACAAACTCTTATCCAGAGAACAACGAAAGAATTTAATACAGCTTTACGAAGACCTATTTAGTAAGGAAATCACAATAGTCAACAAGAAGCTGATTGTTTCTGATAGGTCTGCATGATTGCACATAAAGAAGGAGGAAAACGATGGAACCATGGTTTCAGGTTGTACTTACGATCTTTAGCTCAGTTCTTGCATCTTCTGGGCTGTGGGCCTATTTGCAAAAGAAAAGCGAGCAAAAAGATGTTAAAACAGAGATGCTTATTGGATTGGCACATGACAGGATCATGTATCTTGGAATGTCGTATATTGACCGTGGGTGTGTAACCCAGGATGAATATGAAAATCTGAGGGTATATCTCTATGAACCCTACGAACGTATGGGCGGGAATGGTTCAGCAAAGCGAATTATGCAGGAGGTGGACAAACTCCCGATTCATAAATTTATAGAGAAGGAGGAAGAACACAATGAGCATGAGTAACAAAACATACGATACCCTTAAATGGATCGCTATGTATCTGCTTCCGGCTGCTGGTACGTTATATTTTGCACTGGCGGGAATCTGGGGACTCCCATATGGAGAGCAGATAGTCGGAACCATTACAGCGGTTGATACTTTTCTTGGTGTTATACTTGGACTCAGTACATCCCAGTACAACAAAACGGCTGACAAAGAAAAATAATGAAGGTATTATGGAGGTCTAAACATTATGGCAAATCTGAATGTAAACAAAGTCATTTACGGGGGGGATGTCCTTATCGATCTTACTGGCGATTCCGTCAGTGCAGATAAGATCCTCAAAGGTATTACTGCTCATGATAAGAGCGGTGCAAAGATCACAGGTACATGCACATTCGACAGCGATACCTCCGAGGATACTGCGGCTGTCGCAGAGATTCTCGTAGGAAAGACTGCACACGCTCGTGGAAGTAAACTTACAGGTACTATGAAGAACAACGGTGCTGTTAAAGGCGCTATTTCAACGGTGGCTGGCGAATATACAGTGCCGCAAGGCTATCATGACGGCTCTGGCAAGGTATCTATTGATGCTACCGAGCAGGCAAAGCTTATTGCTACTAACATTCGTGAGGGTGTAACGATTCTTGGCGTTGAGGGTGCTATGTCTGGTTCTGAAGATATGAAGCCTCAGAGCAAGGAAGTAACACCGTCCAAAGAAGCTCAGACAATCATGCCGGATGAAGAGTACAACTGCTTATCTCAGGTTACAGTTAAGTCGATCCCATATGTAGAAACCGACAACTCTGCCGGAGGGAAGACTGTTACGATCGGATAAGGAGGTTTTGTCAAATGGCTGCGAATAAAGTCGTATTCGGCAATAAAGTTTTGATCGACCTTACCGGCGATACTGTTACGGAAGAAGCTTTGTTAAAGGGTTATACAGCTCACAAAGCAGATGGTACAATTATTACCGGAACGGCTTTCGCAGGATATCCTAACGAGTTCGTGTTCTTGGATAATATTGAGGACTCAAATGGAAAACCAATCAAAGACAGTTCCGGTAAAACAATTCAGGGACAAACCATCTATCGTAAAGCCCGCGACTAGGTTATTTTGGACTCTACTGGTAATGCGATTGAAGATTATTATTAAAATGAATTAAGAGGGCGTGTATCCTACATTCCCTCTTAATTTTTCCGTACGTAGGTTACTGATAAAAAGATTATGATTACCTCAAGACTGGAGGTGATTGTATGAAAGATAAACTTTTATTATCTATAAAGGAGACATCAGATTTATTTGGTATAGGTCAGCACAGATTAAGGGATATAATCCGTGAAGATTATGATTGTAAATATCATTTAATGGTTGGTCGTGTTATAAAGATAAAAAGACAATCATTTGAAGAGTTTATAAGCAAAGTAGAGCAGATATAAAATATCGACAAGGTGCCCTGGATGTGATATTATTATTTAGTATTCATTCGAGGCACTTTTTAATGGAGGGCTGAGAATATGGCAAATAAAACTACATCTGAAAAGAACAAACCGACAAGAAAAACGTTGAGGGTGGATGAATACTATAACCCAAAAACGAAAAGGTATGAGTATCATTATAAAGATGCTCTTGGAAAGGAAAGAGTGGTAAGCTCCTATAGACTCGAACCTACGGATCAATTACCAAAAGGTAAGCGTTCAGGGAAAAGTTTACGTGAAAAGGAGGCAGAATTAAAAGTACAGTTAGAAAATAATATTGACATAGATGGTGGTAAACTTACATTATTAGAAGTCATAGATAGATATCTTAAACACTTATATAATAGGAAAGAACTGGCACATAATACTAAGGCTGGGTATAACACAACCATAAAAACATTAGCACAGTATAAACTTGGTCATATGGAAATAGGTAAAATCAAACCAGAGCATTGCGAAGAATGGCTTTCGGATATGAAGAAAAAGCATCGAGGCTCAAGTATTCAGACTCAAATTAGCCTTATAAAAAGATCATTTGAATATGCCATCGATTATGATTATATAGCAAAAAATCCATTTAGAGGCATTACTACTGATAGAAGTGATAGTAAGAAAATGGAAGCAATATCAATTTCGGATATGCATCGATTTCTTGAATTTTGTTCGCAGGATACTCATAGTGCTCATTGTTACGATATGATATATGTGCTGTTTTGGACTGGTTTAAGAGCATCTGAGTTATGTGGTCTCACACTTGATAATATAGAGATGGAAAACCATTTAATTCGAGTAGAAAAACAACTTCAGTGCATTAATCATACGCATGTTGTTTTACCGACGAAAACCATAAACGGTACAAGGTATATTCCTATGACTGATGGTGTGTATGAATGTTTTCAGAGAATATTGAAAAATCGTTATATTATGGGCGATATTGAACCCGTGTGCTATGACGAAAAGGGAAAAGCATATGAAGGATTTGTGTTTCTGGCAACAAGAAGCAGAAAAACAATCGTTAGATCGCATGTCGAAGAATACTTGCAAAACTGTATCAAGAGATTCAATAATGCAAATCCTGATAAGCCTATACGAAAATTCGAACCACATATATGTCGACATACATTTGCTACGAATATGCAGGGATTACCACCAAAAACCTTGCAGTATATTTTAGGACACGGAAATATAGCTACCACAATGAACAACTATGTAAGCGTGAGACCAACTGAGCAGCAACTTGTAGAGATTAACTCGCTTGCGAGCTTGGTAAATGCTAATTAGTATAAATAATCACGTACTAATTATTTACTAAATATATGCTGACATGAGATGCAATCAAACGTAATAAAGAGTAATGAAATGGAACAGCTCCAAAAGCTATAAATAGCTGGATTACTCAAAGAATGACGTAATGAATGGAGATGAAAAATAAATGATAGCAATCATTGACTATGATGCAGGAAATTTAAAAAGCGTAGAAAAGGCGTTACAGTTTCTTGGGCAGGAGTGCGTGATCACAAGAGCTTTTCATGAGATCAAAAAGGCAGACAAAGTGATCCTTCCGGGTGTTGGATCTTTCGGAGATGCCATGAGTCAGTTGAAGAAGTTTGAACTTGATAAGGTCATTCATGAAGTGGCGGCAGAACAGAAACCATTTTTGGGAATCTGTCTGGGATTACAGCTTTTGTTTGAAGGAAGTGAAGAGTCTGAGGGAGTGGAAGGGTTACATCTGTTGGATGGAGAAATCCTTCGAATCCCGGAACAGGAAGGACTGAAAATTCCAAATATTGGATGGAATTCGCTGGATCTGCAGAACAATGGACGACTGTTTGAAAATCTGAATGGCAATCCATTTGTTTATTTTGTTCATTCCTATTATTTAAAAGCCAGAGAAGAGTCAATTGTCAAAGCAACCATCGAGTACAGCACACATATTCATGCGTCTGTGGAAAAAGATAATATTTTTGCATGTCAGTTCCATCCGGAAAAAAGTGGAACAGTAGGATTACAGATACTTTCTAACTTTGCAAAATTGTAGGAGGAACGTCAATGTTTACAAAAAGAATTATTCCGTGTCTGGATGTAAATCAGGGACGCGTGGTAAAAGGTGTTAATTTTGTTAACTTAAGAGATGCAGGTGATCCGGTAGAAATTGCGGCAGCGTATGATAAGGCAGGAGCAGATGAATTAGTATTTTTAGACATCACAGCAACGTCTGATGCGCGGGAGACTGTGGTCGATATGGTGCGAAAGGTCGCAGAAAAGGTATTTATCCCGTTTACCGTGGGTGGAGGAATCCGCACGGTAGATGATTTTAAGGCGTTGCTTCGCGAGGGAGCAGATAAGATCTCCATCAACTCATCTGCCATCAATAACCCGAATCTGATCAGTGAGGCCGCAGATAAATTTGGAAGTCAGTGTGTGGTTGTAGCCATTGATGCAAGACGAAGAGAAGATGGTTCCGGTTGGAATATTTATAAAAATGGCGGTCGTATCGATGTTGGCATGGATGCTGTTGAATGGGCGATGAAAGCAGACAGACTGGGTGCGGGGGAGATTTTGCTGACCAGCATGGACTGTGATGGCACAAAAGCCGGTTATGATCTGGAACTCACCAGAATGATCGCTGAAAATGTATCCATTCCGGTAATCGCATCCGGTGGAGCCGGAACAAAAGAGCATTTTTATGATGCGCTGACGGAAGGAAAAGCAGACGCAGCGTTAGCAGCTTCTCTGTTCCATTATAAAGAGCTGGAAATCGCTGATCTGAAAGATTATCTTGCAGGCCGCGGTGTTCCGGTGCGGCGTTGAAATATCAGACAACAGCCGGCTGGATGTTCCGGAAAAGGTAGCAGTACAGGAGAAATTCTAAGAAGGTAACAAAAATGTCAATGATCACAAATGACTGGCTGGATGAGATCCAGGGGGAATTCAAAAAGCCATATTATAAAGAGTTATATCAGTTTGTCCGCGATGAATACAGTAAAACGGTGATTTATCCACCGGCGGACGATATTTTTAATGCGATGCATTTTACACCGTTAAGCAAGGTGAAAGTGCTTTTGCTTGGGCAGGATCCATATCATAATGTAAATCAGGCGCACGGATTATCTTTTTCCGTATTACCGGAGCAGAAAGAAATACCGCCTTCCTTACAGAATATCTATAAGGAACTGCATGATGATCTCGGCTGTTATATCCCGAATAATGGATATCTGAAAAAATGGGCAGATCAGGGTGTGCTTTTGTTAAATACAGTACTGACTGTGCGTGCACATCAGGCAAACTCCCATCAGGGGCATGGCTGGGAACAGTTTACGGATGCGATCATCCAGGCTGTGAATGCACAGGACAGACCGATTGTATACATGCTGTGGGGAAGACCGGCACAGAGCAAGATACCGATGCTGACCAATCCAAAGCATCTGATCCTGACAGCGCCGCATCCAAGCCCACTGTCTGCGTACCGGGGATTTTTCGGATGCAGGCATTTCAGCAAGGCGAATGAATTTTTGCAGGCGAATGGTGTGGAACCGATTGACTGGCAGATTGAGAATATATAAAAACAGATGGCATTCTGCCATCTGAAAAGACCTCTGAAATGAGGAGTGCCCAGACACCAAAGGCATCTGGGCTATTATGAAAAAATTTATCAAGTATTAAAAACTTATTTCCATTTCATTTATGAGTTCATTGTAACAGTAATATGTGAATAAAGTATGAACAATTGTTGAATAATTAAAAATTTTTGTGCAAAACTACAGAAATGGTCTTGAAAAACTAATAAAATGAAGCTAAAATGACGATGTAATAATTAAAGAAGGTAATCATGAGAGAAAATGCATGATTACACAGCGATATTGTTTTACACGGATGACTGCTGATCAAAGGAGTGAGAAATATGGCAACAATTTCAGGATATGATTCATCTTCCATCGGCGTACTGTTTTCCAGCCTGAATTCAGGAAGGACGAATACAAGTACAATGTTTGGAACATCAGATTTACTTGGCATTAATTATTCTGACTATGCTACGATCCGGAATGGAAGTTACACAAAGCTGATGAAGGCTTATTATAAAAAGGCGGCATCGGATGATCCATCATCTTCGTCTGTGTCTGCTGCTACATCGACTTCCAAAGATTCTTCGAAGACACTTGCAAATATCGAGAGCGCTGCAGATGATTTGAAGAAAGCATCTGAGGCACTGAGAACAAACGGAGATAAATCTCTGTTTACAAAGAAACAGACGACAGATAAAGATGGAAAAGTATCTTATGAGTATGATACAGACAAGATTTACAAGGCGGTCAGTGATTTTGTGGACAGCTACAACAAGATGTTAAAAGAGGGTGGCGATTCCAATACCAACAGCATCTTAAGAAGCACGAAGTCCATGGTCAATCTGACAAAGGCAAATTCCAACATGCTCAGCAAGGTCGGAATCACGATCGGAACCGACAATAAGCTTTCCATTGATGAGACAGCATTTAAGAAAGCCGATATGAACACGGTAAAATCCCTGTTCCATACGACAGGCGGATTTGGTTATCAGACCTCGGTTCAGGCAGGCATGATCGAGAGTTATGCGAAGAGTGAGGCAGAGAAAGCCAATACTTACAATAAGTCAGGCATGTATACATACAATTATACGACAGGTGAGATCTATAATACCACAACCTAAACGGTTGCAAAATAAATACAGACATGTTATGTTATGAGAAGCTCATAAAAATGGGTTTCTCATAATTTTTTTATGGCGGGAAAAGAGGTAAACTATGGCAAAAAAAGTAGTAGTAGGAATGTCGGGAGGCGTGGATTCTTCCGTTGCAGCGTATTTATTAAAGAAGCAGGGATATGATGTGATCGGTGTCACCATGCAGATCTGGCAGGATGAGGATGAATTTACACAGGAAAAAAACGGTGGATGCTGTGGACTGAGCGCCGTTGATGACGCCAGAAGAGTGGCGGACCGTCTGGAAATTCCGTATTACGTCATGAATTTTAAGCAGGAATTCAAAAAGAATGTCATGGATTATTTTACAGCAGAATATCTGAAGGGAAGGACGCCGAATCCATGTATCGCATGCAACCGATATGTGAAGTGGGAGGCGTTATTAGACCGGAGTCTTGCAATCGGTGCAGATTACATTGCGACCGGACATTATGCAAGGGTTGAGCAGCTTCCAAATGGCCGTTATGCGATCAAAAATTCTGTCACCGCCGAGAAAGACCAGACTTATGCACTTTACAATCTGACGCAGACGCAGTTGTCGAGAACACTCATGCCGGTCGGAGATTATCATAAGGATGAGATCCGCCAGATCGCAGAGGAGATCGGGCTGATGGTCGCACACAAAAAAGACAGCATGGAGATTTGTTTTATCCCGGATGATGATTATGCGGGATTTATTGAGCGCGAAGCAGAGAACGTGCCGGGACCGGGCAATTTTGTCACGGAGGACGGCAGGATCTTAGGCCGGCATAAGGGCATTACCCATTATACACTGGGACAGCGCAGAGGACTGGAACTTCCTATGGGGGAAAGAGTGTTTGTCACCGCCATCCGTCCCGAGACCAATGAAGTCGTCATCGGTTCCAATCAGGAACTCTTTACGGATAAAGTGCTGTGCGATCATGTGAATTACATGACAGTGGAAGATCTGACAGAGCCCACCAGAGTATTGGCGAAGATCCGTTACAACCATAAGGGAGAATACGGAACTCTGACAAAACAGCCGGACGGTAAAGTGCTCTGTACCTTTGACGCACCGGTACGTGCCGCAACACCG
>ERZ772876.1747-NODE-1747-length-20512-cov-5.303368_pt1 | contig 20512 bp, 18 predicted proteins | sample MGYA00580584_ERZ772876 | MGnify/ENA primary metagenome ERZ772876 (study PRJEB29015, sample SAMEA2737728) | human gut metagenome | biome: human gut; feature: human-associated habitat; material: faeces | place: China | collected 2012 ... | reverse complement strand
GTTCCGTTTCCGCCTTGCGGCGAAAACTGCACTATGTTAGCTCCTTCTTCCTTTTAAACTGCGACCCACTTTGCTGGGCTCGCAGTTTAGTTTTTATGTTTCGCTGCGGTGCGCGCGTCTACACCGAGCGTTTCTGCCGTTGCAGCATATGACATGCCCTGCACAAGGCAGCACAGCTCCGTGGCGAGGTTCGCGCCCGAAACTGACGCAGCAAGCGCGAAGTCCGGCTCCCTTTCAACATAAATAAACGCAGGCAGAACGTTTAAGCGTTCTGCCTGCGTTTTTATATACTTGCTTGGAACCAGCATGTTATGCCTGCTCGGATTCAAAATGCTCGGCGACGTCCTTGAGGTACTTGCGTATCGGGAGGTGCTGTGGACATACGCTCTCGCACTGGCCGCAGCCGATGCAGTCGCTGGTCTTGCCGAAGTTCTTGGTGAGATTATAGTAATACTCCCCGTGCGAGCTCCAGCCCTTCTCTGCGGGCTCCTGCTTGTCGGCATTGTAGAGCGAGAAGTATTTGGGGATCGCGATATTCATCGGACATCCGTCGGTGCAGTAGGAGCAGCCGGTGCAGGGGACGGTTATAGTACCGTTTATGATGTCAACGGCGGACTTGATGATGGCGCGCTCCTCGTCGTCGAGCGGCTTGAAGTCCTGCATATACGAGGTGTTGTCGAGCATTTGCTGCATATCGCTCATGCCGCTGAGCACCATGAACACCTCAGGACAGCTCGCCGCAAAGCGGATCGCCCAGGACGCATTTGAGGCGGCGGGGGAGTGCTCATGGAACATGGTCTCAACGCGCTCCGGCAGCTTTGCCAGCGTACCGCCCTTGACCGGCTCCATGACGACGACCTTCTTGCCGTGCTTCACCGCGGTCTCGTAGCAGAGGCGCGACTGGACGCCAAGGCTGTCCCAGTCGAGATAGTTCAGTTGGAGCTGCACAAATTCGATCTCCGGCCACTCGGTCAGCACCTTGTCGAGAAAATCGGCGCTGTCATGGAAGGACATCGCAATATGGCGGGTCAGCCCCTTGGCCTTCTTCTCCTTGAGCCACTCATAGCAGTCATACTTCTTGTAGGTTTCGTAGCTGTGGACATTGACGTCGTGCAGAAGATAGTAGTCGAAGTACTCAACGCCGGTCTTGCGCAGCTGCTCGTTGAATATCTTGTCCCTGTCCTCAAAGCTGTGCACATACATGGAGTGCAGCTTTGTCGTCAGAGTGAAGCTGTCGCGCGGGTGCCGGTCAACGACGGCGGCCTTTACGGCGTTCTCGCTCTTGTAATCGCAGTACATCCACGCGGTATCAAAGTAGGTGAAGCCGCGCTCGATGAACACATCGACCATCTTCTTGGTCAGTTCAATATCAATGCTGCCGTCGTCGTCCTTGTTGAGCAGGGGCAGACGCATCATGCCAAAGCCAAGTTTTTTTACGCTCATAGTCATTCTCCTTATACCTTAATTATTTTTGCACTGAATTCGTCGGCAACGCCGCTGAGCCGCCCGAAGTCATATTCCTCGGGGCATTCCACGTCGAAGCACTGAGCCGCGCCGCGGTTTATCACGGCCAGAAATGCGCCGTTTTCCGCGCTCGCGCCGAAGTGATCGACCCCGCCGCGGACATAGCGCAGAACCAGCAGGATGTCGGCGTTATATGCCATGAACACCGCGTCGCCCGTGGAGAGCGCGGGATTCGCGCCGCGCATGTTGGCAAGCTGTGCGTAGAGATCATGCAGCTCCGTTTCGCCCTCGCGGAAGGGGAGCCGGTTGAACGGATCGCCCACGCCGCACATGCCCTGCTCGTCGCCGTAGTAAATGCTAGGCACCCCGGGAATGGCGAACTGCAGCACGGCGCACAGCTTTTCGCGCCTGAGCGCGAGACGCAGAGACTCATCGTCGAAGCGGAGCCTCAGCTGATCCTCACGGCTCATGCCGCGGATGGTCGTGCCCGTAGCAAGCGCGGTTCGTATGCGGTCGGTGTCGTGCGTGCCGAGGAGGTTCATAAGCGAGTAGTACATCGGAGCGGGATAATTCATCTGCTGCGAGATCAGAAAATCGCGCAGAACGAAAGCGTCGATGCGGCGGTGGATGAAATCCAGCGCCGCGGCGCGGAAGGGGTAATTCATAACGGAATCGAGTGAGTAGCCGAGGGCGTAATTCCTGCGCCCGCCGTAGCTCTCCTTTATCACCGCGTCCTCCCAGACTTCGCCGAGGACCGGCGCGTCGGGGTCAACGCTCTTTACCGCGGAGCGGATGAGCGCGAGCGTATCGTCCGGAAGCTCGTCGGCAACGTCTAGCCGCCAGCCGGATGCACCGCGCCGCAGCCACGTTTTCACGACGCTGTCCTCTCCGCTGACGACAAAGTCCTGCCATGCGCCGTTGCGCTCGTTGACCTCCGGCAGATCCTTGAAGCCCCACCAGCAGCGGTAGTCGTCCGGAAAATGGCGGAAATCGTACCAGCTGTAATACGGCGATTGCGTGCCCTGGCACGCGCCCGTGTCGGGGTATGCACCATAGCGGTTGAAGTACACGCTGTCCGCTCCGGTGTGCGAATACACGCCGTCGAGCATTATGCGTATCCCCATGCCGCGCGCCGTCACGCACAGATGCGTGAAGTCCTCATTCGTGCCGAGGATCGGATCGACCTTCAGATAATCAGAGCTGTCGTAGCGGTGGTTGGAGCGCGCCTCAACGATGGGGTTGAGGTACAGGCAGGTCACGCCAAGCTCTTTCAGGTACGGCAGTTTGCTCTCAATGCCGCGCAGCGTGCCGCCGTAGAAATCGTCCGGCGAATACGAGGTCTCAAATTCGCGCGGCCAGTAGCGTACAGGCTCGTCAAGACTCTTGTGCAGCTCCGGAGTCTGGCCAAGGCTTTTGTGATACTCTATGCCGCGGCTCGCGGTGTCGTCATCCGAGAACGCAAAGCGGTCGGGGAATATCTGATACATCACGCTGCGGCGGAACCAGGCCGGAGTCTCAAAGTCGCGGCAGAACACCGTCAGGCGGAAGCCGCTGCGGCGCTCGGAATAGAGCCTGCCGTAATATCCGCTCCCGTCCGGACAAAGCCAGCGCTCGCCCTCGTCTGTGTCGAGATGGAAGCAGTACCAGAGTGCGGCGGGACTTTGCGGCGCAATGTACGCGGAGTACAGCTCTCCGGAGCTTTCCATCGCGTATTCAAGATCCAGATCGTCGCCGTACAGAACGAGTGCGGCACTGTTTATTTTTCCGGACGCTAGACGGAAGCTTAGCCGAAGCTCCTCGCCGCTCCTGACGGCGCCGACGGGGCAGCGGAACCGGATGCTCCGCGCGTCGTGCACTGCCGTGAGCTGCTTTGAGCTGACGTCGCGCAGCACCGAGACGATATGCGCCGTGCGCGGCTGGTACGGCAGCAGCTCCTTCTCGACGGCATCCGCCATGCGGCAGTCTTCACAGCACTCCGCGCAAATCTCAAGCGCGGCTTCGAGCTTCATCCCGCAGTCGTCCATCAGCAGCCGCATCAGCTCCGCCGATGCAAACGGGCCTTTCTGCACCGGCAGACACTCGCACAGACGCTCCAACGGCAGACCGCGCTCAACGCAGTCCCGCGCCGCAGCATATACCGTCGCCGCTGCGTTGAAATACTCGCGCATAGCCGCCGGACAGGATGCCGACTCAAGCTCCGCGCATAGCTCTGCGTCGCCGCCTATGGCGCGCCAGACTCCGTCTACCCGCCTTGCCGTAACGCTCCGGCGACTGCTGTAGCGGATGGCAAGGCTGTAATCCTCACTCCAGCATTCGGCGTATGTGCCGCCGAAGTATATCTCAAATGTTTTTTCGTTTTCTGTCTCTCTTACAGCATCCATATATAAAGCTTTGCGTACTCCTGTGCAGAAATTTCGAAGCCGAAATCGGCCTTCATCGCGTGGTCGATAAGCCCGCGCATAACGTCCTTGTCGTTCCAGCAGCTGAGAGCGAGACGTATCGCGTCGCGCAGCTCCCACGCGTCGTAGTTTGCAAACGAGAAGCCGTTGCCCTCGCCGGTGAAGCGGTTATAGGGTGTCACGGTGTCGCGCAGGCCGCCGGTCTCGCGCACTATCGGCAGGGAGCCGTAGCGCATGGCTATCATCTGGCTCAGGCCGCACGGCTCAAAGCGCGAGGGCATGAGGAAAAAGTCGCTCGCCGCGTAGACAAGATGGCTCAGCTCCTCGCTGTACCCGATGTACGCGCACAGCCGCCCCTTGTAGCGGTATTCCGCCGCGCGCATGAAGTTTTCAAAACGCTCGTCGCCGCTGCCGAGGAGCATGAACTGAATGTCCTCATGCTGCATGATATCGTCGAGTATGCAGGCGACGAGGTCAAAGCCTTTCTGCTCGGTCATGCGCGTGACCATTGCGACAAGCGGCACGTCCGGGCGCTGCTCAAGCCCCATTTTTTCCTGCAATGCCGCCTTGCAGACGGCCTTGCCCTTCAGGTGCCCGCGGTCATATGTCGCGGGGAGGAGCTTGTCGGCATGGGGATTGAACACCTTCTTGTCGATACCGTTTATGATGCCCGAAAGCTCGTGACTGCGGGCGTTCAGGATGCCCTCAAGCCCCTCGGCGTAATACGGCATTTTTATCTCCGAGGCGTAGCTGGGGCTGACGGTGTTTATGCGGTCGGCAAAAACGCATCCGGCCTTGAGAAAGTCCGCACAGCCGTTGAGCTCCATGAATTCCGGCGTATAGTAGCGGCTGTCGATGTTCAGCAGATCCTGCACGTAGTCGAAGCCGAACTTGCCCTGAAATGCGATGTTATGTATCGTCAGCAGAAATTTCAGTCCCGCCTGCATACCGCCCTGATACTGCGTCTTTGCCAGCATCGGCAGCATCGCGGTGTGCCAGTCGTTGCAGTGCAGCACCTGCGGCGTAAAGTCGAGATTCGGGATGCAGTCGAGCGCGGCGCGGCAGAAAAATGCGTACTGCTCGCCCTCGGCCTGACCGCCGCGGTATATTTTATCGCCGAAGTACTGCTCGTTGTCGATGAGGTATATCGTCACGCCGTCAAGCACCAGCTTCTCGACGCCGACATATGCCTGCCGCCAGCCGAGCGAGCAGTAAAAGTCGAACATGTGCTCCACGCGGTCGGCGTATTTATCCTTGATGACGCGGTGATACGGCGTTATGACGCGCGCGTCGATGCCGAGCTTTGCAAGCGACTTCGGCAGCGTGCCGACGACGTCGGCCAATCCGCCGGTCTTGCTCAGCGGAGCGCACTCTGCCGACGCCAGCAGCACATTCGGCAGCGCGGTGAGGTTCTTTTCACGCAGAATTTCACGAAATTCTTTTTTCATGGCGTACTTCCTTTCGCTGAAAATTATTTCTTCCTCGGTTTAAATTTATAGTATACACAGCTCATCGGCGGGAGAACTATGCGCGCCGAATGCTGCATATCGAGAAACGGTTCTCTGCGCGTCCGCACAGCGCCGGGGTTCTTCACTCCGCTGCCGCCGAAGCGCTCGTCATCGCTGTTGAGTATCTCTTTGAGCGTACCGGCCATGGGCAGACCGATCTGAAAATCGTCGTACCGCACGGGGGTGAAGTTGCAGGCGCAGACAAGATACGCGCCCTTTTCGGCGTCCGGCTCCATGCGCATGAACGCGACAGAACTGCGCTCGCGGTCGTCGACGTTCAGCCACTTGAAGCCGTTCCAGCCGTGGTCGCGGCCATACATCGCGGGAGTGGCGGTGTATATCCTGTTGAGCGCGCGGTAATACTGCCGCAGCTGCTCATGGCGCGGATAGTCAAGCAGCAGCCAGTCAAGCCCCTGCCGCCAGTTCCACTCGATGAACTGCCCGAACTCGCCGCCCATGAATATCAGCTTCTTGCCCGGATGGGCGAACTGATAGCCGTACAACGCGCGCAGCGAGCTGAACTTCTGGTCGTAGTCGCCGAACATCTTGTCTATCATCGACTTCTTGCAGTGCACTACCTCGTCGTGCGAGTAGGCGAGCACATAGTTTTCGGAGAACGCATACATCATCGAGAAGGTGAGCTTGTCGTGATGATGACTGCGGTAGAGCGGGTCCATGGACATGTAGTCAAGCGTATCGTGCATGAAGCCCATGTCCCATTTGAAGCAGAAGCCCAGTCCGCCGTCCTCCGGAGGGGCGCTTATCTTCGGAAATGCGGTCGATTCCTCGGCTATCGTCACGGCGCCGGGGTAATTTACGAGCACCGTGGAATTCAGCTTCTGCAGGAATGCGACTGCGTCGAGGTTTATATTCCCGCCGTTTCGGTTCGGCGTAAACTCGCCGGGGCGGCGGCCGTAGTCGAGATACAGCATCGAGCTTACCGCGTCTACACGGATGCCGTCTATGTGATATTCCTCGAAGAATTTGCAGGCCGACGAAACGAGGAAGCTCTGCACCTGGTCCGACGCATAGTCGAACACCAGAGTTCCCCATTCGGGGTGCTCCGCCATGCGGCGCTCCTTGCACTCGAAGAGGGGAGTGCCGTCAAAATTGGCAAGCCCGTGCTCGTCCTTCGGGAAATGCGCGGGCACCCAGTCCATGATGACGCCGATGCCGGTGTGGTGCAGCTTGTCCACAAGGTATTTGAAATCGTCCGGATTGCCATAGCGCGAGGTCGGGGCGTAATACCCCGTGACCTGATAGCCCCAGCTCCCATCGTAGGGGTACTCCGTGATGGGCATAAGCTCCACGTGCGTAAAGCCCATGTGCTTGCAGTAGACGGCGAGAGAATCGGCAAGCTCGCGGTAGGCGGGCTTCTTGCCGCTCAGCTCCCGCCATGAGCCGGGGTGCAGCTCGTATATGCTCATCGGCTCGCGCATGAAATCGCGCGCGGCGCGGCGGCTCATATAGCTCTCGTCCGTCCATTTATAGCTCCCGCCTTTCCAGACCCTGGAGGCGGTGTTTTCTCCGTGCTCGCTCCACGCGGCAAAGGGGTCGGACTTCAGTATCTCATGCCCGTCGGCGCCGGTGACGCAGAATTTATAGAGAACTCCGTCGGAAAGCCCCTCGACAAAGCAGACCCATACTCCGCCGTCGATGTACTCCATCGGAGTCGCGGCGCGATCCCACGAGTTGAAATCGCCGACGAGACTGACCCGCTGCGCATTCGGCGCCCAGACGACAAAGCGGTGCGCCCCAAGCTCCGGAATATAGCGGCAGCCGAAACACAGCCACGCCTTGCGCGCGCAGCCGGTATTGAAAAGATACACGTCCTCATCAGGTATGAATTTTTTCTCTCTGTCGTTCATGTCAGCTCTCCTCCGTTGAAGGTCTCTTCCTATCTTTTTATTATAACTTGCTTTCGTCGTAATTCCAAGTAAAAATTGTCGGGTCGTGAAAACTGTTATAATGATACAACAGATTGTAAAATATGACGAATAAAATTTGAACGCAAAATCATCAAATCTTCCTGAAATTTGAACATGAAATGATTTTACTGCACAATTTTTGACATAACATAAAATGTGTATAAAATCACGGCATGCAGAAATACAAAAAATTTGTTGATTATGCCTATATGCGGCGCTAATTATCTTAACATTTCAGCGTTTTAACTGAAATTCGTCAAAATGCAAAATTTTAATGCCGACCGGCCTTGAAAAAAGATGATTTATAGGCTAAAATACACAAACACAAGGCAAAATAGCCGGTACACATTTCATTACACAGGAGAGAACTCAAAATGGACAAGATGATATGGTTGGCTCCGCTCTTCGCGGCGGCTGCACTTCTCTTCGCACTTTATAAGGCGCGCTATGTCAGCAAGTGCGATGCGGGAAACAGCCGGATGCAGGAGATCGCAGCCGCTATTGCCGAAGGCGCAAGTGCCTTCCTTCGCGCCGAATATAAAATACTTGCGATATTTATCGTAGTTTTGTTTGCGCTGATCACTATATTCATAGACTTCGGCACCGCCGTCTGCTTCGTCATCGGAGCATGCTTCTCGATACTTGCGGGCTTTTTCGGAATGCGCGTCGCCACCAAGGCGAACGTCCGCACCGCCAACGCCGCTCTCACCAGCGGCATGAACAAGGCGCTCAGCGTCGCGTTCTCCGGCGGCTCCGTCATGGGCATGTGCGTTGTCGGTCTCGGCCTGCTCGGATGCAGCCTTATCTACATAATCACCGGCAACTACAACATCCTCTTCGGCTTCTCCCTCGGCGCATCGTCCATCGCGCTGTTCGCCCGTGTCGGCGGCGGCATATACACCAAGGCTGCCGACGTCGGCGCCGACCTCGTCGGCAAGGTCGAAGCCGGTATCCCCGAGGACGACCCCCGCAACCCCGCCGTCATCGCCGATAACGTCGGTGACAACGTTGGTGACGTCGCCGGTATGGGCGCTGACCTCTTCGAGTCCTATGTCGGCGCGCTCGTCTCCGCGCTCACGCTGGGCGTCTCCGTTCAGGGACTGTTCACCGGAGCCGGTGCGATCTTTCCGCTGATAATCGCGGCTGTCGGCATTCTCGGTTCCGTTATCGCCACCTTCTTTGTCCGCGGCAAGGATGACTCCAACCCCCACAAGGCTCTCAAGATGGGCTCCTACGTTTCCGCCGTTATCGTCGCGGTGCTGTCCGTCGTACTCAGCTACAGCTTCTTCGGCAAGATATACTACGCTCTTGCGATAATTGCCGGCCTCATCGTCGGCCTCGTCATCGGCTTCGTCACCGAGGTCTACACCTCCGACGATTATAAATCCGTCAAACGCATCGCTGCCCAGTCCGAGACCGGCTCCGCCACCACCATCATCTCCGGCGTCGCCGTCGGCATGATGAGCACCTGGGTCCCCATTGTTCTGATATCTGTCGGTATCTACGTCTCCTACGCCGTCACCGGCGACCTCTACGGCATCGCGCTCGCCGCCGTAGGTATGCTCGCCACCACCGGCATCACTGTCGCGGTCGATGCTTACGGCCCCATCGCAGACAACTCCGGCGGCATCGCCGAGATGAGCGGCCTTGATCCTCATGTCCGTGAGATAACCGACAAGCTCGACGCCGTCGGCAACACCACCGCCGCAATGGGCAAGGGCTTCGCCATCGGCTCCGCAGCGCTCACCGCGCTCGCGCTCTTTGTCTCCTACGCCACCGAGGTCAAGCTCGACGCTATTGACCTGCTCGACCCCAATGTCGTTATCGGCCTGCTCATAGGCGGTATGCTCCCGTTCGCGTTCTCTGCGCTGACCATGGAGTCTGTCTCCAAGGCCGCGTATAAGATGATAGAAGAGGTTCGCCGCCAGTTCCGTGAGATCCCCGGCATCCTCAAGGGCGAGGCAAAGCCCGATTACAGCTCCTGCGTCTCCATCTCCACCCGTGCCGCGCTGCATGAGATGATCGTCCCCGGGGTTATGGCCGTTGTCGTGCCGCTGCTTGTCGGCATCCTGCTCGGACCCGCTGCCCTCGGCGGACTGCTCGCAGGCTCTCTGGTCACCGGCGTTCTGCTGGCTATCTACATGTCCAACGCCGGCGGCGCTTGGGACAACGCCAAGAAGTACATCGAAGGCGGACACAATGGCGGCAAGGGCTCCGATGCGCATAAGGCCGCCGTCGTCGGCGACACCGTGGGCGACCCGTTCAAGGATACCTCCGGCCCGTCCATCAACATCCTCATCAAGCTGATGACCGTTGTCTCGCTTGTTTTCGCTCCGCTCTTTATACAGATCGGCGGACTTCTCTGATAATTGACACCCTACCTTATCCCTTTCCTTAGCGCAGCGCCCCGAATTTATTCGGGGCGCATTTTTTTAGCGGCGGAGTGCGGCGAATTATTTGACGCTGCGCGGCATAGGCTTATGCGGAGGACAGGCGTAATTCTTAAGTTATATTAATTTGAAAAATCGCGGCCTGAGACACTTGCTTTATTGTCGAGATTTCATTATAATGTATAGGCTTTATTTGTTGGTTGAGGTTAGAAAATGAAAAAGATTTTTGTAAACGTTGGATTACTGACGATATTGCTGGTAGTTTTCTGGTTTACGCTGCTGGCCAGAGTGTCGCAGCCGGAGTACAACCCCACGGTGAACGTGCCGGATGACGTGACGCCGCCCGTGGAGCAGAGCGCGGAGCCTGAAGCAACCCCGACGCCGACTCCTACCCCGACGCCGGAACCCACTCCGGAGTATTTCACCCTGTCCTTCATCGGCGACTGCACCCTTGCGCCGCACCAGAATACGCAGGATTACTTCAATAAGGTGGGGGATGACTACGCTTATCCCTTCGCAAATACTGTTCAGTACTTCGCCGACGATGAATATACCTTTGCAAACCTTGAATGCACTTTCTCTGACAGAAGCCTGTCTCCGGTCGGATACCCCACGTTCTATTTCCGCGCGCCCACGTCGTATGTGAATATCCTCCTTGAGGGCGGGGTCGATTTCGTCACGACGGCGAACAACCACCTCAACGACTTCGGTGATAAGGGCGTTGAGGATACATATGCAACGCTGGATAACGCCGGCCTGCCCTACGGCAAGGTCGGTCAGGCGCAGGTAGTCACGACTAAGAATGGCATAAAGATCGGCGTCTACTGCGGCTTCAATATTAACGATGGTTACTTTGTCCCGACAACGGATGAATGTGTGAATGCGATAAATCAGATGAAAGCCGACGGCGCAGAGTATATCGTCATGGCTTTCCACTGGGGTAAGGAGCTGTATTATAAGCCGACTCAGAAGATGATAGACCTCGCGCAGGCCTGCATCGACGCGGGAGCCGATCTCATCTATGGCACGCATCCGCATGTCCTCGGGCCGATCGTCGAGTATAACGGCGGCATAATCATGTACAGTGTCGGCAACTGGAGCTTCGGCGGAAACACCCAGCCCACGGATCAGGACACCGCGATTATTCAGGTTACGATCAAGCGTGACGTTGACGGCAGCATCACGACCGAGGGCTATGATGCCATACCGTGCTGCGTCAGTTCGAACATGAGCGGCGGCGTCGGATATAACGACTATAAGCCGACCCCGTATCCGGAGGACAACGAGGGCTACAAGCGCGTACTGAGCAAGCTGGATATGAATTCCGGCTGGGAGAACGCAAACAAGGATTACAGCGCGTGGTACAGTGCCTGGGGCTGATATAATAATTTGATAAATCGGGCGTACCGCAAAAGTACGCCCGATTTTTTGCCAGTCAAAACCATCCGGCTCAGCCGGATGGTTGTCCGATATATATCGACGAGAAGGTCTCTATGTGGCCGTCATGGCGTGTGCCTGGGGGATTGTCCGGAATATAATAGTCATAGCACAGGCGGACATCCTCGACGTAAAGCTCGGTGAGAGCATAGGTCTCCGAATATGTCACCGTGGGCGTCTCGCCCTGAAGTGCGGAGCTGCCATGCTGCCATGCGAGCCGTGTCCGAGTGAGATAAAGCTCACCGCTGCGGAAGTGCAGTGTGTGGCATAGAAAACCTGCATCCGGGCACAGCTCGTATATGGCAAGCTCGGCGTCGCGGCCATCATCAACAGCGGAGAAAAAGTCGTTAAGCAGCGCCGGATTTGTCATATCCAAACTGCAATTGAGCGCTGAAGCGCAGTAACCAAGCTCACCAAGGCGTGAGACCAACGGGGCAAGCTTATCCTGCGTGAGATTCAGCCCGCTGCCTGAGAAAAGCTCAAGGTAAAGCTCCTTGTATCCATCCGCGGCCTTGTATGCCTGTTCTTCTGCCGCATATGAGAGGGAAGCAAAGAATTCGTTTTCTTCGGGAATGGCATCTGACGGGACGCCGGCCAAAGCCGGAATGGCATTGGAGCTTACGGCGGCCTGAGACTCCGGCTGCTCCGCAGCTGAACCTACCGCACCGAAGACATTGACCGCGAGCAGTATCGCGGCAGCGCACACAAGAACAATTATGCAGAGCGGAAGTATTCGTTTCATGGTATCAACCTCTTGAGACCTGCAAACGGTTTACATAACAACTATATATCCGCACCGAGCACAGCTTATCCGGAGGCACTTTGATAAAAACATTGACTCTTTGCCGCCGCAGTGTTACGCTTTATCCAAAGATTGGAGGGCAACGAATGCGGATATATAGGAAATGGGTCGGCAGACAGCCCGCGAAAGCAGGGGAGATGTATCTGCTGGAGTGCTCGCAGGAGGAGCAGTTCACGCAGGTGTTCCCGCTGATAGGCCGGCAGGCGCTCCACGCCACCAGCGGGCGCGATGTGATATACAGGCTTTACCTCATATGCGAGGACGGGCGGAGAATTCTGCCTGTCGATAAGCCGTCGGTGATGATGGGCGCGTTCAACGGCGGAAAGTCCCCGCTTGCCGACTGCGGGATCATCACGGCGGAGCGCATTGAGGAGCTTGTGAAAACCGATGAGCTGCTGCCGTCGGTCGAGGCGAGCGTGTATCTTGCCGAGAGCTGACGGACTTATATAAGGCTGCTCAGCTCGTCAACGGTGCAGATCTTTGCCCCGATGCGCGCCATATCCTCAAGATTTGCACGCTGCACCTCGTCGGTCACGGACGATGTGCAGTCCGAAAGGACGACGACGTCATAGTCGAGTGAAAGCGCGTCGTAGCAGCTGCTGCGGATGCAGTTCGGCGTGGTTGTTCCGGCGAGGATCACAGTATCCACGCCCAGCCTGCGCAGTATCAGGTCTACCTGCGTATGAAAAAACGCGGAGAAGCGCGGCTTGACTATGCAGTAGTCCTGCGGCAGAACGATGAATTCCGGCGGAAAAGCGTCGGATATTTCGGGAGCGCACTCCTCGGAAAGCGGCTTGCCGCCCTTGAACCAGACATCGTTGCGGCATTTTTCAACGTCGCTGCCGTCCGCTCTGTAATGACGCGTGGCATATACCACGGGGACGCCAGCCGCGTGGCAGAGGTCTATCGCTCTGGCGCATGCGGGGACTGTGGCCGCGGCAGAGGGGATGCAGATGGGCGAGGCAGGGGAGATGAAGCCGCCCTGCATATCGATCATTATCAATGCGTATTTTTTCATGACTGTTCCTTTCAAATTTTTGTTTTATACTATAATCGCACAGATAGAAAAATATTTCAATTGTCAAAAACGACGAAGCATATGCTTCGTCGTTTTCGTGTGATTACAGCTTTACGTCGCGTTTCTGCTTGTTATAGAGTTTATTCAGCAGCGGGCGGACAACATAGAACAAAAGCTTGTTATCGAGATTGAACCAGTATATCAGCATGGACACCGGAAGGAGAGACAGCAAGGCAATGATAAGCTTTTTGAATTTCATAATTACCACCCTTCGTAATCGTCGAGATCGAGCAGACTTGCGTCGATCGGCTCTTCCTGCATAACGGCGGTCATGTAGTCGCTGAACTGCTTGCGCATAGAGCTGCGGCTTATGGTGCGGTGGTCGAACATATCGTTCTGCACCCAGACGAGATGTGCGCCGCGCTCCTTGGCCTGATCGTTCACAACGCCCGCGAGACCCATTGCGCCCTTGCAGGTGATGTCGTCATAGACGAGTATCATGTCGCAGTTGAATTTCTCAGCCTCATCCCAGAACTCAAGCAGATGCTTGTAGCCGCCGGTGAGGTGGCGGCGCATGACGCCGCGCTCGTAGTTGTGCGCAATGTCGATAAGCGCCTGATCGACGTTGTCCTCGGACATTATGACGTTGCCGGAGAACATGTCCATCTGCGCCACGACCAGTACGCCCCAGCAGTTGTACGCCCAAGTGTTGAAATCAACATAGTAGCAACCGGGGCCGCCCCATGTTATCATGCGATGGCGCGCGTTCGGGAAGCTGACGACCTTGTCGCGGTAGGCTTTCTCGGCAATTTTCAGCGCCTTTTTCGCGGCCTTGTCGATATACGGCATGCGGCCGCCGGAGAAGGTGAAATAGAATGCGTGGAACAGCGGGGAGATGACGTTTGCGTAGGGCGTATACGGGGTCTTGATGTACTCCCACGCCTCAAACTCATTGCGTACTTCGGCGTTGTGCTTCTTCATTATCTCGAAGAACGCCTTCTCGTCGAACTTCTCGCCGGTATTCTGCTCGATGAAGCGGATGACCTCTTTCATCTGGGCGAGGGCATATTTATCTGTTGCCGCGTCCTCCCAGCGCATCGGGATACCCGCAACCATGGAGGGGATTGTGACGCGGCGCTCGATGAGCTGGCTATTCATGGTCGAGGAGTCGCAGGGCATATTGTTCGTGACGAGGCACGCGCCGATCTGGGGGTAATCGTCGTTGATCGCAACACCGGCGGCGTTCGCGCTGAGACGGCAGGAGTCGGCAGGCAGACCAGCGTTTTCCATGACGTCCATGTAAAACGGCGCCAGACTCTGATCCATGTATGTGCCGAGGAGCCCCTGAAGCACTTCGAGCGGCAGAGCCTTGAGATTCGGGAAACCGGCGATTATCTCGGGGCACATGGTCTGCTCAAGCATGACGAACTTGTCTGCAAATTTCGTGTCGCCGAAGCGGCGGTCGCCCTTCATGCTGTCGGCGATCATCTGCGTTGCGCCTTTCATGATGGCGTGCATCTGCGTGTGTGATACGCGTAGAGCGGGGCCGCGCATACCTGCCATGCATTTGTCCACCATGTTCAGGCTGCCGAGGTAGGAGCCGAGCCAGCGGTACTCAAGCATACCGCGCATGATGCGCACCGGAGACTTTGCGACGAACTGCACCAGCAGCCCGAGGTTCACGACCCACTGCGTGTAGTCATAGAATGTATCCTTGAGGCCGCGCCACTCGCGGTGCTTTGCGATGCCGCTGCCCTTGATGAAACGCTTTCCGTCGTTTGCCATCACTGCTTACCTCCCTGAATTTTCTTTATCTCGATGCTCTCGACAAAGGCCTGGAACCGAGTGCGGAGCTGACCGGCGGATGCCATGGTGTACTCCTTCTCGACGCCGATGCACGGGATGTGCTCCTTCTCGACCATGTCATGTACGCCCATGACGCGCTCATAGCTCCAGAATTCACAGAACTTCATCTGGAGGTACAGCACGCCGTCGGCGTGATAATCGTTTACGAGCTGCTTGAGATAACGGCGGCGCTGCTCCTGCTTCTCCTTGTTCATGAAGCGGGGGCACTCGCTGGTGCTGAGGTAGTGGCGGGCGACGGCGGTCAGCGCGCTCTCGCCGTCGCGGATGATTATCTCCTCGCGGCCGGGGAGAGAGCCGTAGCAGTAACGGTCGGCGACGACGTATGCGCCGCAGTCCTCAAGAAGCTTCGTGAAGGCCGGATCATCGACCTCAGAGCCGGTAACGACGATACGTGCCCTGTACGCTGGCTTGGGGTCAGGCTCGCGGGTCTTTATCTCCCCCAGAGTCTCGCGGAGCATGTCTTTCACAAGATACTGCGGGCAGCATTCGCTGACAAGCTGTATCACATGGAACTCATAGCTCGTTATCGGCGGGTTTTCAAGCTTGCGGAATTCACCGATCTCGGTGATGATCCGGCAAATCTCGTTGTGCTCGTCTATCGCCTGCCGGAGGGCGGCCTCGGAGACGTCGATGCCGTAGACCTCGCTGAGTGGCTGGAGTATGTATTTGCGCAGCTGCTCCTCATAATGCTCATAGGCCGCGGGCGTAGTGACGAAGGGGACGTCCATCATGCTCATGAAAAACTGGGGGTTCACAGGCTTCACGAGGCCGAGAATGTCGAAATATTCGTGCGCGCGGTGCATCATCTGGCAGGTCTCAGAGGACATCATCGCGGAGAGAAAGTTGTATCCACCATCGATGCTGCGCTCAAGGATGCTGCGGGTGAAGGGACATGTCTTGTTGGTCATGTAGTAGGTGCCGATGTCGGTGCTGCCGGTTCCGGGGGCGCGCAGGCGCACGGAGAAGCAGCCGGGCAGGTTCAGCAGGACTTCGGGGACAAAATAGCAGGTGTAGCCCAACGCCTTTTTGCCGTCCGCCGCGGCCTGTTTGACAAGCTCGTTGTTCGCGTCGGCAAGGAGACTCTCAAAATATATGAGGTGTTTTAAATCTTTCATATTTCCCTCCCAAATCTATTCACCGTGAATAATCACGGCTTGGATGATATCATATTGCCGGTTTTGTGTCAATTTGAAATGGACTGATATTCTTGACAAACCGAGACATTGACGGCATAATGTCACTGTGATTCACAGTGAATAATCACGGACGGGAGGGCACCGTGCATGGCCTTTGAGAAAATAAGCATACCGTCGCCGAAGGAGTATTTCTTTGACGAGATAAAATCCAAAATCCTCCATGGCGAGCTTCGCTCCGGCGAGAAGCTGCCGAGCGAACGGCTGCTGGCCGAGCAGACGGGCGTGAACCAGTCGGCGCTGCATCTTGCGATAAAGGAGCTTGAGCGGGCGGGATTTGTCGAGATAATTCCGCGGCACGGGACTTATGTCGCCGACTTTGCCGCGAATGGAAATTACGACACGCTGCATGAGATACTGCGCACCGGCGGGAGACACCTGACGCGCGAGCGCATCGTCTCGCTGGTCGAGACGCGTAACGCCATCGAGGGCGGCGCACTCATCCGCCTTGCGAAGGAGTATACGCCCGCGGATATAGCGAAGCTGCGCGAGTATATCGCCACATTCCGGACGATGCGCGGCAAGGATCTGACGGCGGCGGAGCTTGGCCGCATGACCAAGGGCTTTCATTATCTCATCTGCCGCCTGAGCGGTAACGAGGTGTTCATCCTGCTGATGAATTCGTTCACCGAGATATCGCAGGATCTGTGGACCTACTGCGCCGGATACTGGGGCATAGATGAGCTGATAGAGCAGAGCGAGCATATAACGGAGCTTGTCGAGCAGGGGAGAGGCTTAGAGGCACAGGTGTATATAACGGACAAGTTTGACCAATACGTCAGAGAGTGCGGTGTAAACGGCGCGGAATAAGGAATAAAAAATAAGCTCCCGTAAAAACGGGAGCTTAAAAATTATATATGAGTTACAGATTGTGTACTCTCAGGGCGCGGATCGCGTTGAGAACGGCTATTATCATAACGCCGACGTCTGCGAATATCGCGGCCCACATGTTGGCCATACCGAGAGCGACGAGCAGCAGGCAGCCGAATTTGACGACCAGCGCGAAGCCGATGTTCTCATATACTATGCGGATGCACTTGCGGGATATTTTGATCGCCTTTGCGATCTGGAGCGGATCGTCGTCCATGAGCACAACGTCGGCAGCCTCGATAGCGGCGTCGGAGCCCATGGCGCCCATCGCAATGCCGATGTCCGCGCGGCTGAGAACAGGAGCGTCGTTGATGCCGTCACCGACGAAGGCGAGTTTAGCGCTGCCGCTGTTGGCCGCGAGCAGCCCTTCGACCTTCTCGACCTTGCCGGCCGGAAGCAGTTCGCTGTACACCTCGTCAACGCCGAGCTCGGCTGCGACGGAGTCGGCGACCTTCTTCATGTCACCGGTGAGCATAACGGTCTTCTCAACGCCCGCATGCTTCAGGTTTGCAATGGCCTGCTTGGAGTGCGGCTTGACGATATCGGAGATGACGATGTGTCCGGCGTACTTGCCGTCAAGCGCCATATGGATTATTGTACCGATGCTGCGGCAGTTCTGGTAGGGGATGTTCAGCTGCTCCATGAGCTTGTCGTTGCCGGCGGCGACCTGAACTCCATCTACCTTGGCGATAACGCCGTGACCGCTGATCTCTTCAATATCAGTGACGCGGCTGCGGTCGATCTCCTTGCCGTAGGCGCGCTGGAGACTCTTGCTGATAGGATGTGAGGAGGCGCACTCGGCGAGAGCTGCGTACTCAAGCAGCTTTTCCTGCTCGATGGGGGTGTGATGCACGGCGCTGACCTCGAATACGCCCTGGGTCAGCGTGCCGGTCTTGTCAAACACAACAGTCTTGACTTGAGACAAAGTCTCAAGATAGTTGGAGCCTTTGATGAGGACACCTTCCTTGCTCGCGCCGCCGATGCCGGCGAAGAAGCTGAGCGGGATGCTGATGACGAGCGCGCAGGGGCAGCTGACAACGAGGAATGACAGCGCACGGTATATCCACTGTTCCCACTGTGCGTCAAGTCCGGTGATGAGACGGACTACCGGCGGCAGCACCGCGAGGGCGAGCGCGCTGTAACAAACGGCGGGGGTATATACGCGGGCGAACTTCGAGATGAACGCCTCGGAGCGGGATTTGCGGGAGCTGGAGTTTTCGACAAGCTCAAGTATCTTGGAGACGGTGGACTCGCCGAACTCCTTGGTGGTTTTGACTTTCAGAACGCCGGTCATGTTTATGCAGCCGCTTATAATATCGTCGCCGGGCTTGGCGTCGCGCGGGAGGCTTTCACCGGTCAGTGCGCTGGTGTTGAGCGAGGAGCTGCCTTCAACGATGACACCGTCGATAGGAACCTTTTCGCCTGGCTGCACAACGATGATGCTGCCGACAACGACCTCATCGGGATCGACCTTTTCAAGCTTGCCGTCACGTTCAACGTTGGCGTAGTCGGGGCGGATATCCATGAGCGCGCTTATGTTCTTACGGCTCTTGCCAACGGCATAGCTCTGGAACAGCTCACCTATCTGGTAAAACAGCATGACGGCGATGGCCTCGTTGTAGTCGCCGCTGCGCTCATATATCGCCAGCGCAAACGCGCCGACCGTGGCGACGGCCATCAGGAAGTTCTCGTCAAATACGCGGCGGTTGAGTATGCCCTTGCCGGCCTTTCGGAGTATATCGTAGCCGATGATGATGTATACGACCAGATACAGCGCCAGACGAAGCAGGCCGGTGACGGGGATAAAGTGCAGCGCGATGAGCATTATGGCCGCGATGATGATGCGTGTCAGCATCTTTCTCTGCTTCTTGGACATTACGGAGCATCTCCTTTATAATTAAACGTTCATTTAATCATTAGGCCGGGCAATGCGCCCGCCCGCAGCAGCGGACGGGCGCTTCCGGTAAAATCAAAACTCGATCTCGCAGTCAGGCTCAACCTTTCTGCAGGCCTTGAGCACTTCTTTCATGACTGCCTTTGCGTCCTGGCCTTCTTCAAACTCCACTGTCATCTTCTGGGTCATGAAGTTTACGACCGCGGAGGCGACACCGGGGGTCTTCTTGGCGGCTTCCTCCATAAGATTTGCGCAGTTGGCGCAGTCCACTTCAATACTGTAAGTCTTTTTCATTGAGAATGTTCTCCTTTCTGCGTGGCGTGCAAATCATTTCATGATTAAGCACTTGTTTAATCATCATGGCTGTAGTATAATATGCGCGAAAAGGAAAGTCAATCCCTTCGGTAAACTCATGTCCAAAGGGGCAAAAAGCGTTTCCGAACGGGCGAAAACGGAGGAGTAAGCATGGTGAAGACCGAACTGCCGCATCATCACGGCGAAGAAAAAATGAACACGGCGGAGATACGTGAAGTACTTGAGCGCGTGGATAATTTCCAGACCATAGCGGATGTGTTCCGCCAGCTGGGCGATACGACGCGCGTGAGGATATTCTGGCTGCTGTGCCACTGCGACGAGTGCGTCGTGAATATCGCGGTAATGCTGGATATGTCAAGCCCTGCCGTATCTCATCACCTGCGCACACTGCGCGACAGCGGCCTGATTGTCAGCCGCCGCGAGGGCAAGGAAGTGTATTATCACGCGGCGGACAGCGCGCAGAGCCGCCTGCTGCATGAGATGATAGAGCAGGTCATGGACATCGCGTGCCCGGAGTGGCGCGAGGAGGCGGAGTGATGCTCGCGGCGGAAATTTTTTCGGGCGTGCGGGCATACTTCCTCTTGCTGCCGGATGACGCGATGCCGGAGTATGCCGCGGGAGAGCTTGCTGTGCTGTACTGCCGCGCGGAGCGCGTCGGCTGGAAAACGGCCGCGGGCAGCAGCGTGAATCTTGGGGCGGGCGATTTCTGCGTCTGCCCCAGCGAGCTGCTGGCAAGTGCGGAGTTCTATTTCCCGAATGACCGCTGCGAGCTGTTGTGCATAGATCTGGCGGACGGCGCGGAGCCGGAGCTGATCGCGGATTCCGGCGTGACACCGAAGCTGCTGAAAGACAGGCTCTGCGGCGCGGGCTGCTTCCCGCATACGGGCAACGAGCAGACCGAGAGCATTTTCTCCGCGTTTTATGATCAGCCGGAGGAACTGCGGAACGCCTATCTCAGAGTCAAGACTCTGGAGCTGCTGCTGTATCTGGCGAAGCTGAAACCCTCCGGACGCAACCAGATGACACAGTATCAGGCAGAGCAGGTGCGCGTGATCCGCGAGATACACGATCTGCTCGCGTCGAACATGGAGCGCCGCTTCACGATCGAGGAGTTGTCGCACAAGTATCTGATGAACCCGACGACGCTCAAGGCCGTGTTCAAGTCCGTCTACGGAGAATCGATCGCGGCGCATATGAAGGAGCACCGGATGAAGAAGGCGGCGGCGCTGCTGCACGAGTCCGACATGAGCATCGCAGAGATCGGACGGCTCGTAGGCTACGAGAGTCAGAGCAAGTTCACAGCCGCGTTCAAGGAATCCTACGGCTGTCTGCCGAAGGAGTATAGAAAGAAGGTATAAAAAATTCCTTGCCCGTATAGACGGGTGTCCGTAAAACAGTTAATCCTCCGTATGGCTTAGACCATGCGGA